>Ga0307436_1000480_pt1 | contig 18871 bp, 16 predicted proteins | sample SalMarWE160440MG_FD_202513 | JGI IMG/M metagenome (GOLD analysis project Ga0307436, IMG submission 202513) | Salt marsh sediment microbial communities from the Plum Island Ecosystem LTER, Massachusetts, United States - WE1604-40 | ecosystem: Environmental > Aquatic > Marine > Intertidal zone >...
GCTCGGTTTCGGCCATCACCGCTGGTTTGCACGCGATTGGATCGCGTATTACTCCGAATCCCGTCTTCGTACCGATGACAAAAGTGTAGAAGCCATCAAGCACGGATAATGAAGCGTCCATTGCCTGTTCCAACGAAGCGCCGTTCCGCATCTTCCAACTAATGAAGCCCGCAGCAACCTCCGAGTCGTTTTCGGTTTCAAATGTTAGACCATGTCGGATCAATTCACGTCTCACGGCATTATGGTTAGAAAGCGAGCCATTGTGGACAAGACACTGATCGGGACCGGTCGTGAATGGGTGTGCGCCATTCGTGGTCACGGCGGATTCGGTAGCCATGCGAGTATGTGCGATCCCGTGCGTTCCAGTCATCGCATCGAGGCCAAACTGCCGGGCTACATGATCTGGACGTCCGACCTCCTTGAAGATCTCCATACGGCGCCCGGACCCGACTAGCGACACGGCCGAATCTTTCGCGATTTCTCGCCGCGCCGTCGCCTCGAATTCAACCGGGATCGTCAAAACGACATGGGTGTCGCGATTGATGTGTTCGAGAGGCTCGCCGGCCAACGAACTGAGCCGGCGAATCAGGCTTTCGACATCAAAGTTTGGCGGCACTCGCAAGGTGAGTTTGAGTTTTCCGGGCGCTTCCGCGCCATAGACAGCAAAACCCGCAGAGTCCGGCCCACGGTCGCACATTGTGCCGAGCATTCTGGACATTAGGCTTCCCAGCTCGGGTTCCAGCCGAATGTCCTTCAAAAACAGTCCAACGATGCCACACATCAAAACGATCCAAATTGCAAAACTTGCTGAATGCAGAATCATCTTGCCACCCCACAACCGGGCTGTCAATTATCAAGAATTATTATTTCTTCGCAGGAAACACGTCAGGCCATACCGTTTACGCCGCGCACACGGTGCGTTTGCCGGTGGTAAACGTAGGTTTTGCGGAACCGTCCAAGAACGGACGGATCCGCGGAAGCGCGGATGCAGATATCTGGCGCGGCAGCGTCGCGAGGTCGTAATAGAACCGCTCGCCCGCCATCAGGCCTTCGCGGAACGTTACGATCACGACGAGTGGGAGCTAAATGCTCATCCTGTCTCTACTCAAAAATGCCAGAGAAACTCCAGGATTTCTTTGACTTTCGAAATTTTGAGTTGGGAAAAGCCGCACTTCTGGTCGAGGACTTTGATGCGATCACTGAAACTTGACGATTCGACACAGTTAAAGTGGAAATCCGCTGGATGTCGTCGATGCCGATTATAAAATTGGATCATCCCATGATTCTCAATTACTTCAGCCGAATGGGACTTTTTGGCAGGGACAGAACTTCCGCACGGAGTTGATCGAATATCTCGCGGCGAATTTGATTGAAGTCGTCTTCCATTAGAAGATCGAGATTGCGTGGCCGCGGCAGATTGATCTCGATACGTGATCGCAACTGGCCCGGCCGCGCCGTCATAATATAAACGACGTCTGCCAGCAAGATCGCTTCGTCTATATCGTGGGTAATGAACATAACTGTCCGTCGCTGCCTTTCCCATACGTCAAGGAGCAGCTGCTGCATTTGCAAACGGGTCTGCGCATCGAGTGCACCAAAGGGTTCGTCCATTAAAAGGACCCTTGGGCGCGCCAACAGCGCCCGTGCGATGCCGACCCGCTGCTTCATGCCGCCCGACAATTGATCTGGTAGATGACGCTCAAAACCCTCAAGCCCGACGGTCACCAAATATTCTAGCGCGAGATCCTGATATTGGCCAATAGCTAGATGCCGAAGCTTCGGTCCAAATACGATGTTGTCCCAAACCGTCAACCAGGGAAGTAACGCCGGTTCCTGAAACACAACGGCCCGATCTGGGCCGGGAGCAACGACGATTTGATCGAAAACGCGTATTTCGCCAGCGGAGGGTTCCTCAAAACCCGCGATCAAGTTAAGCAGCGTTGATTTTCCGCAACCGCTCGGCCCGAGCATGGCGACAAATTCGCCGTTAACGATCGTCAGATCGATACCGGTCAGCGCGTGTACGGGTAGCTTTCCACCGTACACCTTCTCCACTTTGCCGATCTGAATAGCGTAATCGGGCATTCGCTCATTAAACCTGTTGCAATTTTTTCCAACCAAGTATCTGTCCTTCGATCATGATGATGACTCGATCAGACAGAAATCCAAGCAGGCCGATTGAAACCATATCTGCGATTACAATGTCCATACGTCCGACATAATAAGCATCCCATAGTACGTAGCCGAGACCAGACTTCACGGCGACCATTTCAGCGACAATCACCACCGTCCAGGCAACGCCAATTCCGACCCTCAAGCCAGTGCAGATTGCCGGAAGCGCGCTCGGGAAGACAACACGGAAAAATAGCTGCCTGCGCGTCCCGCCTAACATTAGCGTCGCCCGAATCAGGTTCTTGTTCACATCGCGCGCACCGTGCGTACTGTTGACGACAATTGGGTAGAATGAGCCGAGCGCAATTAAAGAGATTGCCCCAAAATCGTGCACGCCAAACAAGGCGATTGAAAATGGCAACCAGGCCGTTATCGGCACAGGGCGCAGACCCTGCAAAGTCGGATCGATGACTCGGGCAACCGTCTGATTCCAGCCGATCAAGGTTCCAAGCGGCACGCCTACACAGATCGCGAGAGCATAGCCAAGAAACACACGCTGTGCGGAATGGATAACGTTTGAAAGCCAGGTTCCACTATAGGCGTTCAATCCAATACCGGTTGGACCAAAGGCCCACGTATACCATCCTTCGAGCGCGAGCGACGGCCAAGGAAGAATTGCTTCGGAAAGCAGTCCGGCGCGGCCGGCGATTTCCCAAATCGCCAGGACGCTGAGTGGAAGCGCCAGGATTTGCAGTAGCGGTCTTGTTGAACGTCGTGCGGCCATTAAACGGGCTGGCGCGCCCGCCGCCATGAGGTTAGCGATCGGTGCTGGCATGGTCATTCGGCCAACATCCTCGATTGCATACCGATAGCACCAGCCCCGTAGACGTCATACACCTCGCAAACTAGTCGCAACAAAATCAGCGGGATAGTATTTGTCCAGTTCGCCACTGACATCTTTTTGTATCACACCGAATTTGTGGAATGCCGCCGCTTGCCGCTTCATTTGATCAAGGTCTAGATCAGACTTTAGCTCGATAATGTCCGCAACACGCCGTGACAGTTCGGCGCTGATGCCGGTGTACTGGGCGATTGCTTGCGCAAAGCGTCCTTTCGTTGAGGCCACGTCTTGTTGGGTTTTCACGTAGGCCCAAATTAGCCTTTTGACCGCCTCGCGCTTGCTGTTGATCGCGGCTTTAGTCGCCATGACAACTCCCAGATCGGCGCCAACCGCTTTCGACTTCGAATAATCGAGCTGCTTCACGAAATAGGCAAAACCCTCCATCACCGCCTGCGATTCGAAGGGTTCCCACAAAATCGCAACGTCAGCATCACCGCGCTTTAGGGCCAGATGGAAGTTGTTGCCTCCACCCTGGATGTTGACCGGGCTTAAGGAACTATAAGGAACGCCGACCTCTTCGAGCATCGCCGCAAATTGGAACCAAACCGTGGAACCTGGCGCGATTGCAACTTTCTTGCCGCTGAGATCGGACCACTTGTCGACCTTGACGCCACTTCGCACCAATAAATGTTTTGGCTGCGTACCGACGCCCAATAGTGCGACCGTGCTAGTGATTCCTTGGCTCAACAGGATTGGCAAATCGGGAGGACCTACACACGCCAAATCAACGGAGCCGCTGGCGAGAGCCGTCCGTGCATCGGCATAACGCACGAATTCAGCTGTCTCGACTTCGACGTTCATCGTCTTCAATTCGGCAGGTAGGTAAGCAAGTGGCGCCAAGTGCGCGACCTTTAATATGCCGAGAGTGAGTTTGACGGGCTGCGCCAGGGGCGGCGGCTTGGGTCCGAGTTTTGCCGCAAGCGCCGCCTCCCATGGCGACAGACTCAATATTGCCGAAGCGGCGAGAAATGTACGTCGCGAGATTGTACTCATGAGATCCCTCCCTCTGCACCACCGAACGGGGCGAGACTTCGCCGCCCGTCATCGCGTTACGCTACTCCCAGCTCATATATTTTGGTGCCGCTTTTGGAGCCACCTGCGCCCCCTATACTTGACATGCCGTGCCAAAATAAAGATTGTTCGGACAATATGACAAATGGCTCCCGGTGGTCAAGCGGCGCCTTTGTTTTTCCCGGCCAGCACAGGTAGAAAAACAGTGACATCCGCACTTACCGACATTCGCGTCCTCGATCTCACCACCCAATTGTCCGGACCTTACTGCACGCGAATTCTCGCCGATCTCGGGGCCGATGTAATCAAGGTGGAGCGCGAAGGCGGTGACGACATGCGGCGCGTGCCTCCGTTCGTGGAGGGCGAAAGCATGGCTTTTCGCATCATTAACCGCAACAAGCGCAGCATCGTTCTCGATCTCAAGAGCGATGCTGGCCGGGTGGCGTGCCGGCGGCTTGCCGCGATCTGCGACGTGGCAATCGAGAATTTTCGTCCAGGTGTCGCCGAGCGGCTCGGGCTCGGCCACCGTGATCTCAGTGCCCTCAATCCGAGATTGGTTTATTGCTCGATCTCCGGCTTCGGCCAGACTGGCCCGCTGAGCCAACAGGGCGGCCTCGACCTGATCGCGCAGGCAATGTCCGGACTGATGTCGATCAACGGCGAAGCGGACGGCCAGCCGCTGCGCGTTCCGCTGCCGATCTCGGATCTTGGGGCCGGCATGTTCGCGACCATTGGCATCCTCGCAGCGCTAGTGGCCCGGCGCCACACCGAACGTGGACAGCAAGTGGACGTTTCGCTGCTCGATACCGCCGTGGCCTTCGCCAATTACGAGGCCGGTCTGTTTTTCGGAACCGGGGAAGACCCGCCGCGGTTGGGGAATGGGCATCGCGGGAGTGCTCCCTACCAGCCCTTCCGTACGCGCGATGGCTGGCTGGTCATCGGTGTCGCCAACGAAAACCTGTGGAGCAAGCTATGCAGGGTGCTTGAGCTCGACGAGTTAGAGGCGGATCCGCGGTTTTCCGACAATCCAGCGCGGTTGCGGCACCGCAAGGAACTCGGCGCGATCATTCAGACGCGATTAAGCGAGGACATGACTGACCGCTGGTTGAATAGATTTGAGGAGGCCGGGATTCCTTCCGGCCCCGTCCTGACCTACGGCCAGAGCCTAACGCATCCGCAGATTCTGGCGCGGCAGATGGTGCTTCCGGATCAAACCAGGGATGGAAAAAGCACCCTGGGAATGCCGGTGAAGCTTTCGGAAACGCCGGCCACTTTGCGCCAGCCAGCGCCAAGACTCGGCGAGCACACTGACGCGATCCTTTACGAACTCGGCATTGCGCCGTGAGGACGGCGATCACACCTCGGTGCGGCGGATCCGCGTGCAATACGTGAAACGGTTAGTCGGGCGGACACTTATCGTGATCTGTATCGGCGAGGCGTTACGCCCGCAATACCAGCGTTGGAACCGCAGCGCGGGAGTTCCCTTGGTGACTGAAAGTATCTTTGCGATCCGCGCATCTGTCATGACAGCGGTCACCTCCTGTCGAATTTCGATGATTGGCTCGTTGTAGTGCCGCTCGATCAGCGAGGCGATCATCCCGGTATGCTGCGGTACGAGATCGCGGATGCCAGCATAGGCGGCGGCAACATAGATTTGTGCCCAGTAGAACGGCAACTTCGACGAGCGCGGCTTGGCCGCCCGCACCACGCCTTCGATCAACAGAAACCGTTGCCGCGGCTTACAGCGCAGAATCTCCGCCAGATCCTCGTCGGCGATCACGTCCACAGTCTTGCTAACGCTCATCCTAATCTTTTGCGCGTTTGTGAACAGCTCCTCAATCGAGCTGCCGAGCTGGGAATAGGTCGTCACCGAAGCCGCCGACTCGATCCGCGTGCCGACGCCCGGTCGCCGTGATACAAGGCCTGCGATCTGCAGCCGCCGGATCGCTTCGCGGACGGTCGACCGGCTGACGTTGTATTGCGCGCTGATCTCCATCTCGGTCGGCATCAGGGTTCCGACCTGATACCGGCCCGCCTCGATATCCTCGCGCAGGCGGGTGGCCAAAAACTGATAGCGAGGGCGGGCACCGTCAGCATACGTCATTGTCGATTTCTCCCGGCGTGCAATCCTTGAATCCAATTGACACCTCAACCGTTGCCGGCTTAGGCTTTGTACGAACATTAGGACATATCGCCTACTCGCAGATATATGTATTCGAAAACGGATGCAAGCGCCGCAACGGGCGGATGCCCGTCGAGCCTTCCGGGTGGATACTTGATGTCGAAGATACTGGTAATCCAGGGTGCCAATATGCATTTGCTCGGCGCGCGGCAGCCCGAAATCTACGGCACGACGACCGCCGCCGAGCTCGACGAGATGATCCGCGCGCACGCCAAGCAGCGCGGGATCGAGATCGAAATCTTCTACACCAACAATGAAAGTGACCTGATCGAACGCACCTGCAGGGCCGTTACGGACGGCACCGACGCGATCGTGTGCAACACCGGCAGCTTCTCGTACGGCTCCTATCCGATCCGCGACTGCTTCGCAACCATGAAGCTGCCGATCGTCGAAGTCCACATGTCGAACCAACTCGCCCGCGGAATCCATTCGGTCACGGCGACGGGAGCGAAGGCGCTGGTGATGGGCTTTGGACACGACAGCTATCTGATCGCGATTGACGCCGCCGTACGGATGGCGACGAAGAGTAAGGGTACGTCGTCATGATCATGGTTGGGGTCGACACGGGCGGCACGTTTACTGACATCACGGCAGCCGAGCCGGAATCGGGGCGTCTGTGGATCACCAAAATCTCGTCGACGCCCAACGACCCCTCACAAGCTTTTCTGACGGGCATTGATCGGGCGCTCGCGCTTGCCGAGGTGCGTAGCGATGAAATTAGTCTGATAGCGCACGGCACCACCGTCGCGACCAATGCCATCATCGAGAATAAGGGCGCGCGCGTAGCCCTCGTTACGACCAAAGGCTTTCGGTATGTGCTCGACCTCGGCCGCCACGACGTTCCGCGCAGCGCCAACCTCTATCGCTGGCGCAAGCCCGAGCGGCCGATTACCCCGGACCTGATCTTCGAGGTTACTGAGCGGCTCGGATCTGGCGGCGAGGTCCTGGTTCCACTCGATGAGCAGAGCGTACGCAACGCCGCCGCGGCAATCCGTGAAGCCGACATCCGCGCGGTGGCGATCTGTACGCTGCACAGCTACGCAAATCCCATGCACGAGCGCCGGATTGCGGACATCATCGCCGCCGAAATACCCGGAGTTCTCCTCAGCCTGTCCTGCGACGTTCTGCCGGCCTTCCGCGAGTATGAACGGACCATGCTGACGGCGATGAACTCGAGTGTGATGCCGTTGATGTCTGGCTATGTGCGGCGTATTCGTGACGGCCTGCGCGAGCGCGGAATCGAGGCGCCGTTCACGATCATGAAATCGAACGGCGGGGTATCGAGCTCGGAGACCATAGCCGCCCAGCCGGTCTACACGGCGATGTCGGGGCTGGCGGCTGGTGTGCTCGGCGCTTGCATGGTGGGACGTGCCGCTAATCTGCGCGATCTGATTTCGCTCGACATCGGCGGCACCAGCACCGACGTGTCAATCTGCCCGGATGCAATTCCGACACTAACGGCTGAGATCGAAATCAATTCCTTCCCGATGAAGGCTCCGAGCATCGACGTAAAGACGATCGGGGCGGGCGGCGGCAGCATCGCCGCCATTCTCCCGAACGGCAGCCTTGCGGTAGGGCCGGAGAGCGCGGGCGCCGATCCCGGTCCAGTCAGTTATGGTCGGGGCGGCTTTCAGCCGACGGTCACCGACGCCCAAATCGTTCTCGGCCGGCTTTCGACCGAACTCGCGGGCGGACAGCTTGTTTTGCGCCCGGAGCTCGCGCGCGACGCCATTCAGCATCAAATCGCCGATCGTCTCTCGCTCACGCTCGAACAGTCGGCGAACGGGATCATCGAAATTTTGACGTACAACATTGCCGGCGCGGTGCGCGCGGTGTCGATCGAGCGCGGCTACGACCCCACCCAATACGCATTGATCGCCTTCGGCGGCGCCGGTCCGCTACATGGTATTCGGCTGGCGGAAATTCTCGGGATGATCACCGTTGTTTTCCCGCGATATCCAGGCGTTCTCAGCGCGCTCGGCCTACTCGGCACGCCGCTGCGGCAGGATTATGTGCGGACCTGTTTGCAAATGGGCCCGCACTACAACGTCGGCGTCATGGCGACGGCCTTCGCCGACATCGAGGGCGCGGCCCAGCGCTGGTTCGATGGGGAGCACATGGCGCCGCAACACCGCCGGATCGAGCGGCTGGTGGATGTGCGCTATCCGCATCAAGGCTACGAGTTGCAGGTGCCGATCGCCGGCGAGGGGCCGCTCGACCTCGCCGCCATGCGCCAAGTCGAGCAGGCGTTCCAGGATCTGCACAAGCGGCTGTACGGCTATACCATGGACGGTTCCGCCGTCCAGGTGGTCAACGTCCGGGTGGCGGCTATTGGAACGTTGCCGACGCTGCAGCTTCCGGCCTTGAAGACCGGATCTTCCGACACCGCTACTTACGGGACCAGGCGCGTCTATGTGGACGATGTCGTGGGTTACGTCGTGTGTCCTGCCTATCGTCGCGACGCGCTCGGAGCGAGAGCAGTCATTGTCGGCCCCGCTGTCGTCGACCAGTTGGACAGCACCGTGTTCTTACGCCCGGGATGGCAGGCGACAGTCGACCAGATCGGCAACCTGATCGCGACGCGAAAGGAGGACGCTCATGTCCGCTGATCTCGCGCCCGCCGTCGGTCGTCAGGAGCACGCGATCCCCGAGCCGATCTTCCGGGAAATCCTGAAGGGCACCTTCTCCGCCATGGTGCGGGAGATGAGCATCTTGATCGAACGGACCTCGATGTCCCCGATCATTCGCGAGAAGCAGGACTACGCCGTCGGGTTGTTCGATGTGGACGGCCGCATGGTGCTGGCGCAATTCCTCATGCAGGGGCCGGGGATGATCGACCCGGTGCTCACGCGCTTCCCGATCGCGACCATGCGCCCGGGCGACGTCTATTGCTACAACGATCCCTATCTGTCGGACGGCGCCATCGGCCACGTCCCCGACCTTACCTTCTGTCTTCCGGTATTCGAAGGCGGGCAGGTGCGCGGCTTCGTCGCCCTGTTCGGCCATTTCTGGGACATCGGCGGCATGGCGGCCGGCGGCATGTCTCCGCAGGCGACCGAGGTCTTTCATGAAGGCGTGATGATTCCTCCGATCCGGCTGGCGCGGGACGGCAAATACGCGGAGGGTTTGCATGAGCTGATCATGCGGAATACCCGCTTCCCGGATTTTCTCGACGGCGACATGCGGGCCTGCATCAGCGCCTGCCGGCTCGGAGTGCAGCGCATCGAGGAGCTGTTTGCTCAATACGGCGTGCACCGTGTTCTGGCCGGCTGCAGCCATCTTATCGAGCAGAGCCGCGCATCGAGCCGCATGCTGTTGGAGCGATTGCTTCCGGAGGGGGACTGGCGCGGCGAGGACTGCCTTGACGACGACGGGTTCGGTGGCGGTCCTTTTCGGATCGCTCTGAGGCTGACGCGCAGCAACGATCGCATCACCTTCGATCTGTCGGACACGGATGATCAGGCGCGCGGACCGATTAACTTCATCCTGCATCCCGGCATCCTGACTACCGTTCTGCTCGGACGCATTCTGCAGTCCTATGACGAGTCCCTGATCCTCAACGAGGGCATCAACGCCGCCGCCGACGAAGTTCGGCTGCGTCCTGGAAGCCTACTCTTGCCGAAGTTTCCCCGCGGGGTCGCGTTACGCGCGTTGACCCGCAACTCGGTCACCAACTCCATACTCAAGGCGCTGTCGGCGGCCAATCCGCGTGAGGTGCCCGCCGCTTCCAGCAATTACGCTATCGTAACGCTTCGTGCCCAGGATGCAGCCAGCGATCGGCTGATCTACTGCTTCGAGGGTTTCGGCGTCGGCATGGGAGCGCGCCCATGGGCCGATGGCATCGATTCGGTCTATCTGATCGGCCAGAAAAACAATCCGGTCGAATGGCTGGAGACAGAATATCCGCTGCGAGTCCTGCGCTATGCCATAGCGCCGGATTCCGGTGGTCCGGGCAAGATGCGGGGTGGCGTCGGCGTGGTGCGTGAAATCTGCGTGCTGCGCGACAACTTTATCCTCTGCACTATGATGATCAATAGCCGAGGGCCGACGAGCGGGGCGGCCGGCGGCCGTTCGGCAGGTCTCGGATATGTCCTGCTCAACCCGGACACGCCCGGTGAGCGCCGGCTGCCGACGCTCGCAGACAACATCTCACTTCAAAAGAACGATGTCCTGCGCGTTGTGACTGCCGGCGGCGGTGGGTGGGGCGATCCGTTCGAGCGCGATCCCGAGCTCGTCGCCTTGGACGTCCGCAAGGGCTATGTCAGCGCCGAAGCGGCGCGGACCGAGTACGGCGTGGTACTGGATGCACGCACCTTCCGGGTCGATCCCGCCGCGACCGAACGGACTCGACGGGCGACGCGGAGTGCAACGACGTGACTCAACAGGGAAAGGAAACGACATGAAGCGCCTTCTCATTCTCACGAGCATTTTTGCCGCTGTCGCGATGGCGTCGGCGAGCGCGGCCGAAATCAAAATAGGCTACCTTCTCCCCCTAAGCGGCGGCGGCGCGGAATACGGCCAGCGTCAGCTCAAAGGGGCTAATCTGGCGATTGAGGAATTCAATAGGCGAGGCGATGCTGGTTTTACCATCAAGCTTGTGACCTCCGACACCAAATGCACCCCGGTTGAGGCGTCAAACGCGGCCGAGCGCCTGGTCGAGCGCGATGGAATCGAGGTGATGATCGGTGGAACCTGCAGCCCAGAAGCGGCTGCGGCGCTTCGCGTGACGCGGAAGGCCCAAATTCCCCAGGTGGTGCCCGCGGCAGCGGCCACTTCGCTCACAGAAGAGGGCAACTCCTATATCTTCCGCATCGTTCCGAACACCAAGCAGCTTGCGGAAAACCTGGCCGACGTCCTGGCGGAGCGGATCAAGGTGAAGCAGATCGCCACGGTGTACCTGAACGATGATTTTGGCATCGATCTCAATCGCAATCTCGTTGCCCGCATCCAGTCGAAGGGAGTGAAGGTCCTTGCGCAGCAAGGCGTCGAGCGCACCACCATGGACTTCTTTTCCATCGCCGCGAAGCTTAAGCCGCTCAAACCGGACGTGGTGGTGGCGCCGCTGTTCAACAAGCCGGCCGCACAGCTCGCACGCGCCATGCGCGAGCAGGGGATGACGGCTACGTTGTCGGATACCATCATGCTAACCGACGAGTTCCACAAACTTGCCGGTCCGGCCGCCTACGGAGTCGTGCAGACGACCTTCTTCCATCCGACCGTGAAGACCGTTCGGGGCCGCGCCTTCGTCGATGCCTTCAAGGCCAAGTACGGTGGCGAGCTGCCGAGCAATTTCGAGGCGGAAGGCTACGACGCCACCTCTCTGGTCATCGACGCGCTCAAGCGCAGCGGTGCGGCCAAGTCGTTCTCCAAGGACGCGGTCACCACGGCTCTGCGCGACACCCACGAGTTTCCCGGCGTGATGGGGCCGATCACCTTCGACAAGAAAGGTCAGGTGGTGGCGGTCGCAAGCAAGTTCGTAGTGATCCGCAATGATCACGGCAAGGTCGAAGCGATGCATTGATCGCGACAATCGATCGGTTCCTGCCATCGTCACGCGCGTCACTGCGCGTGCCGTCTAACTAAGCGAGTGGCGCGATGCTTGAATATCTGTTGACGCTGCTGGTGAGCGGGCTCGTCACCGGCAGCGTCTATACGGTGACGGCGCTCGGCCTTACGATGGTCTATGGCATTCTCAACCTGATGAACTTCGCCCATGGCGAAGTTTTCATGGTGGGCGCCTATGTTGGCTATTTTCTGTTCGCGGTGTTCGGCGTGAGCTATCCCATCGCGATCTTAGGAGCGATCGCTGGCGCGGCCGCGACTGGCCTTCTGATAGAAGCTATCGTGTTCCGGCCGCTGCGCAACGCGCCGCAACTGTCGCCGCTGATAGCCTCGCTCGGCGTATCGATCTTCCTGCAGAACCTGGCACTCCTGATCTGGTCGCCGACGCCGCGAATGTTCAACACGCCCTACGTCGATCAGGTGGTGCACATGGTCATCATCTCGATGTCGATGCAGCGCGTCATTGTATTCGTCGTCTGCGTCGTGCTCATCGTCGCACTCTATTTCGTCGTGCAAAGCACCGCGATCGGCAAGGCGATGCGAGCGGTCGCGCTCGATGCCGAAGCGGCCGCGCTGATGGGAATCGACAGCCGCAAGGTGATCATGGCTACATTCGCGATCGGCTCAGGGCTTGCTGGCGTCGCTGGGGCGTTGGTCGGCCCGATCCTCATTCTCAGCCCCTTCATGGGCATTCCGATCATCCTCAAGGCGTTCGCGGTGGTGATTATGGGCGGTTTCGGAAGCATCCAGGGTACCGTGCTCGCAGGCTTTATTCTCGGCATCACCGAGAGCTTTGGCGTTCTGATCATCCCGACCGCATTCATCGACACCATTGCCTTCATACTCCTGATCGCGACCCTCCTCGTCCGCCCCACCGGGCTCTTTGCCGAACGGATCGAGGAGAACGTATGAAGGCCGCACGCCTCAGCGGGGCGTCCGTCGCCGTTGTTGCGGTGTCGGTGGCGAGCTTGATGGTCGCGCTCGCGCTGCCGTGGATTCTGAAGAGCGACTACTATCTGCAACTTTTTGCGCTTTCTGGTATTAATATTATTCTCGCGCTTGGACTCAATATCGTCCTCGGCTTCACCGGGCTGCTGGCCCTCGCCCACGCCGGGCTGTTCGGGGTCGGTGCCTATACCTCGGCGCTTCTGGTGATGCGTACCGGGCTGTCGTTCTGGATTGCCTTGCCGGCGAGCGCTGCCTTCGCCGCATTAGTTGGCGGACTCGTCGGAATGTGCTCGCTGCGCCTCAAGGGACACTATCTGGCGATTGCCACTGCCGGCTTCGGTATCATCATCTATCAGATTTTTCTCAACTGGATCGGTTTGACCAAGGGCGCGGCGGCGCTTGGCAACATTCCGCCGCCCAATCCTATCCCGCTGCCGGGACTGGGCGTGGTCTCGTTTGAGGCCCCCGTCGCCATGTATTTTCTAATCCTGGTGGCGACCGTGCTGGCAATCGTCATCTGCGCGCGCATCAAGCACTCGCGGATCGGGGATGCGTTGCTGGGCATTCGCGAGGATGAGACCGCTGCCGAGGTAATGGGCGTTCCCACCTTCCGCTACAAGCTCCTGGCCTTCGTACTCAGCGCGGCTTTCGCGGGGGTGGCGGGCAGCCTCTACGCGCATTACACCCGCATCATCGCTCCGGAGATGTTCCATTTGTTCGAGACAGTCACCAGCCTACTGATGGTGGTCTCGGGCGGTCTCGGCAGCATAGTGGGCGTGATCGTCGCCTCAATCTTCTTCACGCTGGCGCCCGAGTTGATGCGTGAGTTACAGGATTATCGGATGATCGCCTACGGCGCGCTGCTGGTGATTGTCATGATCTTCCTGCCGGACGGACTGGCAGGTGCGCTACGTCAGATCTGGCGATACGGCGGCACATTACTGGTGCGGCGAGAGGCGGCCGATGGCGCTGCTTGAACTTGTCAACGTGTCGAAGCGGTTCGGCGGTCTAAAAGCAGTGTCGAACGTCAGCTTCGCCGTCGGCGAAGGGGAGATCCTCGGCCTCATCGGCCCGAACGGCGCCGGTAAGTCGACGCTGTTCAACCTGATAACCGGCGTGTATCCGGTCAGTGAGGGCGAGCTACGTCTTCGCGGCGTGCGCGTCAACGGCCTGTGGCCGAGTGCCGTCTGTGCGCTCGGCATCGCGCGAACATTTCAGAAGATCCGAATCTTTCGGCAGCTCTCGGTGATGAAGAACGTCGCAATCGGCCGACATTGCCGCACCCGCACCGGGCTCGCGGCAAGCATCCTGCGGCCCAGTTGGGTTCGCCGCGAAGAGGAGGAGGTCGAGAAAACCGCGCGCGGGCTGCTGGACTTCGTCGGGCTCACCGGCCGTGCGGACGACCAGGCGCGCAATCTTTCGCATGGCGAGCAACGCTTACTGGAGATCGCGCGGGCTCTCGCCACTAATCCTAGGATAATTCTACTCGATGAGCCGGCCGCCGGGCTGTCGACTATGGATTCAGCTGCCCTCATGATTATGGTCGGCAAGATCCGGCAGCAGGGGATCAGCGTGATCATCATCGACCACGACATGGAGGTGGTCATGGGGCTTTCCGATCGTCTGGTCGTTCTCAACTACGGCGAGAAGATTTTCGAAGGCCTGCCGAGCGGCGCTCAGCGCGATCCTCAGGTCATCGCGGCCTATCTCGGAACCGGAGTGGAGCGATGATCGAGCTCAAGGACGTCGTGGCGGGATATGGCTCGGGTGACGTGCTCAAGGGCATCTCGATCAACGTCCACGCCGGCGAAGTCGTCGCTATCATCGGCGCCAACGGCGCCGGCAAGACCACGACAATGCGAGTCATCACCGGGCTCCTGCGAGCCCGCAGCGGAAGCGTAATGTTCCAGGGCAAGCCGATCGAACGCATGCGCGCGTTTCAAATCGCGCAGATCGGCATCGCGCTGGTTCCCGAGGGCCGACGAATCTTCCTCGGGATGACGATCGAGGAGAATCTCGAACTCGGCGCCCTCAAGGGGCGGCTCATGCGAACGCGACCGCTCGACCTGCGTGTGGTCTACGACCTGTTTCCGCGACTGGCCGAGCGTCGCCGCCAGGTAGCGGGCAGCCTCTCTGGCGGCGAGCAGCAAATGCTCGCACTGGGGCGCGGGTTGCTCAGCCGGCCACGGCTGCTACTGCTCGATGAACCTTCGCTGGGGCTCGCCCCCTTGGTCGTGAGGCAAATCTTCCAGGTTATCGCCCGCATTCACGAGGAGGGGACGACCATCCTGCTGGTGGAGCAGAACGTCAATCTGGCGCTTCAGACGGCAAACCGGGCCTATGCGCTGCAGACCGGCCGTGTCGTTCTGCACGGAAGCTCGCAAAGTCTGCGCACGAATCCCCTGATTCAACGCGCCTATCTCGGGCGCGAAACTGCAGTCGCCAATTGAGCAGAGGTGAGGACATGCGTAGCGAAGACATTTGCTGGTTGACGGCGACCGCGCTCGCCAATGCAATCCGCGCCGGCGACGTGTCAAGTCTCGACGCGGTCCGGGCGGTGCTCGACCGCATCGACGCCGTCGACGCCAGACTCGGCGCCTTTGCGACGGTCTCACGCGAGGCGGCGCTGCAAGCGGCGGAGGATGCGGATTGTCGCCGCCGGCGCAGCGAGACGCTCGGGCCCTTGCACGGCGTTCCTGTGTCGATCAAGGACATCCTATACACCAAGGGCCTGCGCACTACCGGCGGTTCGCGCCTCTATGAGAGCTTCGTGCCGGATCAGGACGCAATCGTGGTCGAACGCGCGAAGGCGGCGGGCGCCATCATCCTTGGCAAGACGGCAACGCCGGAGTTCTGTCACAAGACGGTGACGGACAGTCCGCTGCTCGGAACGACGCGCAATCCGTGGGACACGAGCCGCACCACCGCCGGCTCGTCGGGCGGCAGCGCCGCGGCGGTCGCGGCCGGGCTCGGCCCGCTCAGCATCGGCACCGATGGCGGCGGATCAATCCGGCTGCCGGCCGCGCTCTGCGGCGTGGTCGGCTTCAAGCCGAGCGTCGGACGCGTGCCGCAATACCCGGGCTTCGCCGGGTGGGATTTTCTCGGCCACACCGGACCATTCGCGCGAACAGTCGAGGACGTGAGCCTTGCCATGCGGGTAATCGCCGGGCCGGATAGGCGCGATCCGAGTTCGCTGTTCGCTCCTGCGCCGCCGGCCTTCGTGGAATTTCGTCGCCTGCGCGTCGCGTTTGCGCGCAGCCTCAATCATCTCGAGCCCGAACCCACCGTCGATGCCGCGCTCGTTGCGGCAGTCGGTGGGGTGCGCGATCTGGGCCTCGAGCCGCGCTCGGCACGCCTGTCGTGGACCGATCCCGATTTGCTGTTTCGCGTGATCGTGGCCTCGGAACTTGCCGCCGCGCTGGGGCATCACCTTCCGCATGACGCCGATCGGATGGATCCGAGCCTAGTCAAGATGCTGGAATTCGGCGCCTCGTGCCGCGCCACCGATCTTGTCCGCGCCTTCGACTGGCGTCGCACTTTCTCTCGCGAGGTTTTCGCCTGGTTCGACGACTATGATCTTCTGATTGTCCCGACCGCCCCGGTGACCGCGTTCCCGCTTGGAATAATCGGTCCGACGACCATTTCTGGCCGCAAGACCTCTCCCTATGAGTGGTTCGCCTGGACCTTGCCGTTCAACCTGACTGGCCAGCCCGCCATTTCGCTGCCGGTGTGGAGCCGGGGTGAGTTGCCTGTCGGCATCCAAATCGTGGGCCGGCCCGGAGCGGACGAACTCGTTCTCGCCTTTGCCGCGGCTCTGGAGCGGCAGCTGGGAGGACCGACCGTGCGCCGCCCCCGGCTGTCCGACGCGACGCGGGCGGCCGGTTAGGCGCCAGTACGGCCAGCCGTGGTGAGCGTCATTCGCAACGCGGATAGATGATGATCGAAAGATATTACAACTGCGCCTCGATCAGCTCGTCCGGTCCACGGCGCGCGGCGGCAGCGAAGAACACGGCGTCTCCTGGCTCCATTAGGTAGGTTGCCTATCTCAAACTCAATCCGAATGTGTCGTTTCCGCGGGTTGCACAGATGTCTGATCGCGTTCTGCCCCATCAGCTTCTCGATGCACTACACCACCAAATTGTCTGAACTTGAATTCCGACCGGGACAGCTATAATTGGGTTTTGACATCATCGACGTGGATCACCATCGCGCCTCGCGCCCAAGGGAATTGCGCCTTTACGGCATCCACGATGTCGCCCGAATTGAGAATCTCGCCAGTACCAATGATGAGGCACCCTTGACCCAGGCTGCGAGTTCCTTGCACCTTCTTGGAAGCGATTAGCAACTGTATACGATTATTTCTGCGGAGATTTTTCTCCGTCTGGTGATAACGCCCGGCAGGGAAGATGATCATATTTTCCTTGATGCCGAGAACACGCATGTAGTCGCCCCAGTTGCCGACTACGTGAGGACCGTAATCTCCAGTCGTAACGATAGTCACGAACTCGGTTGCCTCGCAGACGTCGCGACAAACTCCTTCAATTTTTGTCATTCGGAATTTCCTCATCCGCCGTTTTTGCCGCATATCCACTAGATATTGCAACGGTAATCAATATTCGATGATTGGTCATCTTGGATCAAATCGTGGTGGCAATGCAATCCAGATCCCTCGTCTTTTGGCCGCTCGCGAAGATTGCGTCAGATTGTTGGCAACATGCCGCCGAACTCAGTCGCACCTCCGAAAATGTCTGACTGTACCGAGAATTAAATTCGCACGTATTGGTGGTGAAGTTGCTGAAGCGCAGGCGGATGATTTATACTCTTAAATTGTCGATAGAGGGGGTGTGCCGGCCAGATGAGGCGATCTTGATCGGCCTGGTACAAAAACGGCTGTCCGTCGCAAATCCAAAGTTCAGTGGTGAATAACTAGGTATGATCGCTAGTTGCATTATCCCTATGTCGGATGAGATGATCGAGACCGCGGCAAGATGAAGGAGCAACACGAGTGACGTGCCGCGCACAATTACAATATTGCCAAGGTAACCGAAAACGTAGACCTGCAATGCGGGCGGCTGAGCATAGATGACAAAGATCCGCGACCCCCTGCCTGCGGACGAGCCGGCCTGGCGCAAGCTTTGGGGCGGCTACAACCGCTTCTACGATGCGATGGTAGCTGATAAGGTCACGGCTGCCACTTGGCGCCGTATTCTCGATGCCGCCTCGCCGGTGTTCGCCCTTCTTGCTGAGCAAAACGGAATGGTCGTCGGCTTTGCGATCTGCGTCCTGCACGAGGGGACGTGGAGTGTCGAGCCTGTCTGCTACCTTGAGGATCTCTTCGTCGGGGAGGACCACAGACGCTCTGGTATTGGTCGGGCGCTCATTGCCGAACTCATCGAACTCGGCCGACAGCAGGGGTGGGCGCGGCTCTATTGGCATACGCGCATCGATAATATCATCGCTCGTCGACTCTATGACGGTTTTGTCGAGGCCGACGATTTCGTCCGCTACCGCCTATCTCTTCGCTGAGCAACGCAGCCCGGCTAACCGATTGTCACGGGGGCGGCAGGAACCATCATGAGATTCCGTAATCTGTCATTGCAGGGAGTTTTTCTTGGTGAACGAAAAGATTCGACTGCGGCTCGCCGGGGTGAAGCCGAACTCGGTAGGAATTCGCAACGTGTTGGAGCTCGGTTGACCTGCCTCTATTCCGTGCAAACGTCGCTGTGAGCCGCGCGCTTGGGGTTGCGAACGAATTGAATCAAGGCGTCCTTGCCTATCTTATTGAGCGCGCGGTTGACGAAGCGCGAGCCTTGGATTTCCGCCGTCCGGAATAAGCACGGCCTAATGTGACATACGAAGCCAATGAATAATTTGTTGTTATGCGTCGTTCGTGAACACAAACATATTAGGTAATTAAGCGAATTCACCATTTATTTGGGAGGCCGCAGTCCGACCTTTCCACGATCTCCAACAGCATAGAATTGCTTTTTGAATATGAAAAGATGCGACTGCGGCTTGCCGGTGTGAAGCTGTCTTTGCCCCCTAAAACTGAGCCACTATCGTTGTGCCAGTGGGAGGGTTTGGCATGGCTCGGAAGCGGTATTCGGACGAGGAGTGTTTGAGGATATTGCGGCAGGTTGAGGTTGAGTTGGCGG
>Ga0307436_1000481_pt1 | contig 18845 bp, 17 predicted proteins | sample SalMarWE160440MG_FD_202513 | JGI IMG/M metagenome (GOLD analysis project Ga0307436, IMG submission 202513) | Salt marsh sediment microbial communities from the Plum Island Ecosystem LTER, Massachusetts, United States - WE1604-40 | ecosystem: Environmental > Aquatic > Marine > Intertidal zone >...
CGCAGCACTATTCCGCTGACTGAAGGCCGCGCTGCGAGCAAGAACAATATTCTGATGCGGCTTCGCGAAAGACTGGAGCGGGCGAAGGGAATCGAACCCTCGTATGCAGCTTGGGAAGCTGCCGTTCTACCATTGAACTACGCCCGCATGCCGCAAGCATAGGTAAGCTGCGACCAAGCGGCAAGCAGACCGGAAAGCCCGTCGAAAAAAACTTATCCCCGCTCGCCAAACCGCACTTACACTAGCCGCGCCTTGTCGGGCACAGCGCGTTCTCGAGGACGCGCCCGTGTGAAGCAAGGCGCGGTGCGCCGACAACGCGCATCGCGGATGGAGCGCCGGCGGGCGCAGCACCCGATCGCAAGGGTGCGCGCGCCCTCGCAAGGCGCGCGAGCGGCCCGATCGCAAGGGCTGCTCAAGGGGGCCTCGCAAGCCCCCGGGCGCCCCCCGGCGCTCCATTCCCCTTTTGGGGAAAGGAAAAAGGGCCTGTCCCCGCGGAGGCGGGGAACACCGGCGCCCCCGCGCCGTCAAACAACAGGGGCGGCGGAGCGTTGGCTAAGCCGGCTGTTTGAAAACTGAATCGGCGCGTACGAGCGTGCATCACGTTCCGCTCGTCCCCGCGAAAGCGGGACCCGCTTTCGCGGGCATGAGCGGGGATGCGAGAGCGCGGCAGCAATCACGTTTTGAAATGCTTCGACAGCTTCAAGCTCTGCGCCTGGTAGTTGGAGCCGATGCCCTGTCCATACAACGTGTCCGGCCGCGCCAGCATCTTTTCATAGACCAGCCGCCCGACGATCTGCCCGTGCTCCAGGATGAACGGCACCTCGCGCGAGCGCACCTCCAGCACCGCGCGCGCGCCCTTGCCGCCGGCGCCGGCATAGCCGAAGCCGGGATCGAAGAAGCCGGCATAGTGCACGCGGAATTCGCCGACCAGCGGATCGAACGGCACCATCTCGGCGGCATAATCGGGCGGCACCTGCACCGCTTCCTTCGAGGCCAGAATGTAGAACTCGTTGGGATCGAGGATCAGGCTCTGGTCGGCGCGCGCCATCATCGGCTCCCAGAATTCGCCGACCGCATAGCCGGCGCGCCGCTCCACGTCGATCAGCCCGGTGTGGCGCTTGGCGCGGTAGCCGACCAGGCCGCCGGGACCGATGCCGGAGAGATCGACGCCGACCGCGACGCCTTCGCTGACATCGGCGTCGTCGGCATCCACCAGCCGCTCGCGCGCGTGCAGTTCGCGCAACGCTTCGGCGCCGAGCAGCGCGCCGCCGCGGCGGAAGCGGATCTGCGACAGCCGCGAGCCCTCGCGCACCAGCACCGGAAAGGTGCGCGGGCTGATCTCGGCATAGAGCGGGCCGTGATAGCCGGCTTCAAGCCGATCGAAGCCACGGGTCTCGTCGGCGATCACGCGGGTGAACACGTCGAGCCTTCCGGTCGAGCTTTTGGGATTGGCGGCGGCCGATACCTCGTCCGGCAAAGCCAGACTCTCCAGCAGCGGCACGATGTAGACGCAGCCGGTCTCCAGCACCGCGCCGTCGCCGAGCGCGAATTCGTGCAGCTTCAATTCGTCGATGCGCCGGGCGACCGTGGTGCTGCCGGGCAGGAAGCTGGCGCGCACACGGTAGGCCACTTTGCCCAGCCGCAGGTCGAGGCTGGCGGGCTGAATCTGGTCGGGCGCGAATGCGCGCGCGGGCAGAATCCCGCCGTCGGCAGCAAGCGCCGCGATCATGCGGTCGGGCAGAATGCCCTTGTCTTCCTTGGCAAAGGTAAGTGTCACGGCCTCGGTCTCTCTCCGCATCCTGAGGAGCGCCCACCGATGTCGGGTTTATCCGACATCGGCGCGTTACCTGCGCAGCTCGGCTATAGCCGACTTGCGTGGGCGCGTCTCGAAGGATGAGGCCATGCGCCACCTCCCCCTTCGAGACGCCCGCCGGCGCGGGCTCCTCAGGGTGAGGCGATCGGGCCGATCTAACCCGACAGGCGGCTTGACGGGAAGCCGCCGGCCCCGCTACAAACAATTTATCCCGTGGTCATTTGAGCCGGCCGGCTTGCAGCCACGTTAAATAAGTCGCTAAAAGGCCGGGGACACGCGAGCCCGGCCGAGAATTTTTCTCCGGCCGGTTTTTTGTTGCCTGCGCATGGTCCCGAAAAGTGGGTACCGGTTTTCGGAACAGACCATGCGCGACGCCCAAAGGAGCTTCGCATGCCCACGTCGACCAAGAAGACCTACCGCCCCGAGACCCGGCTGGTGCATGCCGGCACCTTGCGCTCGCAGTTCGGCGAGACCTCCGAGGCGCTGTTTCTCACCCAAGGCTATGTCTATCCGAGCGCCGAAGAATGCGAGGCGCGCTTTTCCGGCAAAAAGCCCGGCTACGTCTACTCGCGCTACTCCAACCCGACGCTGTCCATGTTCGAGCAGCGCATGGCCGCGCTGGAAGGCGCCGAGGCCGCGCGCGCGACCGCGACCGGCATGGCCGCCGTCACCACCGCGCTGATGGGACTGGTGAAGGCCGGCGATCACGTGGTCGCTGCCAAGGCGCTGTTCGGCTCCTGCCGCTGGGTGATCGAGGAATGGCTGCCGCGTTTCGGCGTCACTTCGACATTGGTCAACGGCACCGACCTTTCCGCCTGGCAGAAGGCGGTGCGCAAGAACACCAAGGCGTTCTTTCTGGAGTCGCCGACCAACCCGACGCTGGAGGTGATCGACATTGCCGCGGTCGCGACCATCGCGCACGAGGCCGGCGCCCAGCTGGTGGTGGACAACGTGTTTGCCACCCCGCTCTATCAGCAGCCGCTCGCGCTCGGCGCCGACTGCGTGGTTTATTCGGCGACCAAGCATATCGACGGCCAGGGCCGCGTGCTCGGCGGCATTATTCTCGCTTCCGAAAAATTCATCATGGACCACGTGCACCAGGTCATCCGCCAGACCGGGCCGTCGCTGTCGCCGTTCAACGCCTGGGTGCTGCTCAAGGGGCTGGAGTCGCTGGCCGTGCGCGTGCAGCGGCAGACCGACACCGCGGCCGCCGTTTCGGTCGCGCTCTACGGCCACAAAAAACTCAGCCGGCTGATCTATCCCGGCCGCCCCGACCATCCGCAGGCCGATATCATCGCCAAGCAGATGCGCGCCGGCTCCACGCTTTGCTCGTTCGAGGTCAAAGGCGGCAAAGCGGGCGCCTTCCGCTTCCTCAATGCCTTGAAGCTGGCCGGCATCAGCAACAATCTCGGCGACGCCAAGAGCCTGGTCACGCATCCGACCACCACCACGCACCAGCGCTTGACGCCCGAGCAGCGCGCCGAGCTCGGCATCGGCGACGGGCTGATCCGCTTCTCGGCCGGGCTCGAGCACCCGGACGACGTGATGGAGGATCTGCTGACCGCGCTGGACGCGGTATGAGGAAGGACGCGTTTTATTCCGCGAACGAACCGGCGGCCGCCGACAGTACCGGCCGGGTGGCGGCTTCGGCGATGGCCATGCCGAGGCCCTTGGCCAAGCAGGCATAGCTCCAGTCGTTCATGTGCAGCCCGTCGGCCGACACGAAGGTCTTGAACGACAAGTGATCGACCTCGCGCCAGCGCTGCATCAGGTCGTAGCGCGGAAACAGGTCGACGTCGTGCTGCTTGGCGATCATGGCGATCAGCGCGACCATGTGCGCGGCATCCGGTTTGACGATCACCTTGGGCGCGAATTGCGGATCGATCAACACCACGTCGGCGCCGGTGGCGCGGATCTTGTTCAAGCCGACGCGGATGGCGGCGCCGTGATCGTTAAGCGGATGATTGCGGATCACCGAATTGGTGCCGAGCTGCCACACCACCAGGTCGGGCTTGACGGCGACCACCGCCTTGTCGAAGCGCTTGAGCATGTCGCCGATTTCTTCGCCGCCGATGCCGCGATTGATGACGGTGATCGGATGTCCGGGGAAGCGCTGCTTGAGCTCGACCTGCAGCCGGCTCGGATAATTCGCCGCCGGCGAGCTGGCGCCGGCGCCGGCGGTCGATGACGAGCCGATGGCGACGATGGTGATGGGCTTGCCGCTGGTCAGCTTCTTCGCCACCCGCGCCAACGGATTGGCGAAGCGGACCAGATCGAGCGGCGCGTCGCAGCCCGGCGCCGCGGCGTGCGCCGTCAACGGCCATGCCAGAGCAACGAAGAGTACGCTGGCGCCGAAAGATTTCGCCGTCCGTATGGCGAAGTCGTGGTTCTGCACGTTAGTCCCGGTCCTCGATTAACGGCCGCCTTCGGTCTGCGGCTCGCCTAGTTTGACCGCCTCGGTCACGAGGTCGGCCAGCAGCCACCCAATGCAATCGTGAACACGCGCGGCCATCTTAAGTTTGTTTGCAGCGCCTGTGAAGTCAAAGGTGCCGAGATCGGCCCATTCCCGCATGATTTCAAAGCGGTTAAACAACGGCACTTCATTTTGCAATGCAACCCAACGCATGTCATCGGCATAAGTGCCGAGCGCAATCATCGATTCGGTGCGCGGGCTGTATTGGGCATTGACCAGGACTACGTCGGCGCCCGCCGTACGGGCCATGATGATGCCCTGTTCGAGTGTGTCGCTGAATTCATCAGGCTCGACCGCCTGCATGGCGTCGACGGTCCCGGTCTGCCAGATCATGAGCGCGGGTTTGGCCGCCGCCAGCGCGGATTTAAGCGTCTTGACCATCGCGGCGGCGGTGCGGTGCGGTCTCACATTGGCCGTAACCTTCACCGCGACGCCCGGCAGCATCTCGGTCAGCGCCTTTTGCAGGCGGGCGGGATACGCAAGCTGTGCACCATTCGGCCCCGGCAGCGTCGACGAACCGGCACCGACCACCAGCACATCAAGCTTCTTGGCGGTGATCGCGCGGGCGACTTGCGGCAGCGGGAAAATATGCTCGAGCTGTTGCTCGGCAACCAGGCATTCGGCCGGCTGCGCGGCAAAAGCCGTACCCGGCAGCAACAGCGCCGCCAGCACAAGTGCGAGCCGCATCATCATGCGCCGCCCCCCGCATAGCCCGGCATGGCAGCCGGCGGCCGCGGCCCCCGCCGCTCCATGCGCTTGTACCATGAAACCAATGCGGCGGTGGCGACCATGATGGCGATGCCGATGACGCTGACGGCCACCTGCATCGGCAAGCGATTGGACACTTCGGTGAAAACGAAATGGCCGGCGAAGGCCAAGAACACGCCGAGGCAGAAGGTTTCCAGCGAATGCTGGCCGCATATGATCGCCGGCCAGAACACGCGCGACTTCAACGCCGGCCAGGAGCGCGGCACAAACCAGACCGTGATCACCGCCAGCGACAGGAAATGCAGGATACGCAGTACGTCCAGATTGATCTTGTCGATCGGATAGATCGTCTCGCTGACGAATTTCGGCACGTAGACCGCCAGCCGCGGGAAATACCAGGTCATGGCGATGCTGAAGGCGAACGCCAGGTAAAACACCGCCAGTGTGATCACGACCGGCGAATTGATCCAGCGCGAGAGCCGCTGCGCGCCGCCGAGCGCGCACCAGGCGCCGAACACGAACAGCATCTGCCAGGCGAACGGATTGAATATCCAGACGCCCTTGGGCCAGGCGGCGATGTTCCAGCCGAACCGCAAGGTCAGCGCATAGAACGTGGCCGACGCGATCAGCGCGGTCGAGGGTGCGCGCCGCAGCAGCCACAACACCGGCGGGAACCAGGCCAGCAGCACGATATAAAGCGGCAGCACGTCCATGTTCACCGGCTTGAACTTCAAAAGCAGCGCCTGGATGATGGTGACGTCCGGATTGGCGAGGAAACTGCGCACGCCCATTTCCTCGGTGTAGAGCGGATTGTCGAACGAGTGCGCGACGTAAGCGATCTCGGCGAGATAGATCGCAAACAGGAACACGTGCGCGACGTAGATCTGCCAGGCGCGCTTGAGTACGCGGGCGCCGGCAACAAGGAAGCCGTGCTCGTGCATGGCGCGACCATAGACGAAGGCGGCGGTGTAGCCCGAGATGAAGACGAAAATCTCGGTGGCGTCGGAAAAGCCGTAATTGCGGATGGTGATCCAGCTCACCGCATTGGACGGAATGTGGTCGAGGAAAATCAGCCACAGGGCCAGCCCGCGGAACAGGTCAAGCCGCAGATCGCGTTCGGTCGAAACCGGGGCCATGTGCGAATTGCTTTGAACGGGTTTTCTTTCCAGCGGGGTTTCGGCCATAATCGCGCACTAAGGCGCAGACATGGCGGGCGCCGGACGCCTGTGATTATGGGGCATGTCGATGTACCGCGCGGTAACCCGCAAGGTCGAGGTGACGGTGACGCCCCGCTTTGTCCAAGAGCGGTCGTCGCCGAGCAACGGCTATTTCTTCTGGGCCTATACCATCGACATCACCAATCTCGGGCCTGAAACGGTGCAGCTCAAGACGCGGCATTGGCGCATCACCGACGCGCTCGGGCGGCTGCAGGAGGTCAAGGGGCCGGGCGTGGTCGGCGAAGAGCCGCTGCTCAAGCCGGGTGAATCTTTCGAATATACCAGCGGCGTGCCGCTGCCGACACCCTCGGGCTTCATGGCCGGCAGCTACGGCATGGTGACGGCGGAGGGTGAGCATTTTGATATCGAGATTCCAGCCTTTTCGCTGGATTCGTCCTACGCCGAGCGGACCATCAACTAGCGCCCGGGCTGCGCCTGGTCCGGCAAACAATCCTTGAAGCGGCCGAGCGCCTGCTTGGGTAGAACGGCCAAGACCGCCCCACCCTGCGAAAAATCCTATTACAGCAAAATTGTTATGCGCCGACCCCTCTGCTGGCCCCTGTCAACTCGGCTTGGCGCCGACTTCGTCGGGCGCAAACAGGTAGTTCGCACTACAGAATTCGCAGGTCACGGAAATCCTTCCGTCCTCAACCATGTGGTCGCGGTCGTCCTGCGAAAAGCTCTTGAGCATGGCTTCGACACTTTCGCGCGAGCACGAGCATTCGGCGCGCAACGGACTGCTGCGAAACACGCGCACGCCTGGCTCATGGAACAGCCGGTAGACCAGGCGCTCGCTGGAGAGCGCGGGATCGATCAGCTCGATATCCTCGACGGTAGAGACCAACGTACGGCCTTCCACCCATGCGTCGTCCTCTTCGACGCTGAGAAGCTCCATGCCTTCCGGCGCGTCGCCGGGATGAAGATCGGCAACGCGCGCCCGTTCCGGCGCCTTGGGCAGGAATTGCAGCATGATGCCGCCGGCGCGCCAGCGATGGCTGGCGCCGCCTCGCGCCTGACGCAGTTCCTCCGCGACCGCCAGCCGCACGCGCGTCGGGATCTGCTCGGAGCGACGGAAATATTCGTGCGCGGCGTCCTCCAGGGAGCCGCCTTCGAGCGCGACTAGGCCCTGGTATCTGTTCATGTCGGGGCCCTGGTCGATGGTCATGGCGAGATGGCCGTGGCCAAGCAGCGCGCCGCCGGATGTCTCGCCGGCGGCGATCGCTTGCGCCACGCGCTCTTTGTCGAAGCGCGCGCAGGCGCGCACCCTGCCGGGGGCGGTGAAGTCCACCACCAGCATGCGCACCGGACCGTCGCTCTGCGTCTGCAGGATGAAGCGGCCGTCGATCTTCAAGGCCGAGCCGAGCATGACGGTGAGCACCACCGCCTCGCCCAGCAGCTTCGCCACCGGCGGCGGATAGGCGTGGCTCTCAAGAATCTGATCGACCGCCGGTCCGAGCCGCACCACGCGGCCGCGCAGGTCGAGCTTGGCCACTTCGAACGGCATGACGCTGTCGTCGGTCGGCGTCGCCGAGGGCGCGCGCGAGGGGATGGCGATTTCGGGATTGTTGGTCGTGGGATCGGTCATGGGCGTTATTTAGAGATTATCGGCTTGAATTCGACCCCCACTCTCCGTCGTTCGCAAGCAAGACGTGGATGGCCGGGCCAAGCCCGGTCGTGACGGTGTTGAAGTCGTGCCCTACGCCCCGTCCACGTGCAGGCACCAGACCAGCAGGCCCTTCTGGGCATGCAGGCGGTTTTCCGCCTCGTCGAACACCACCGACTGCGGCCCGTCGATCACCTCGTCGGTGACTTCCTGACCGCGATGGGCCGGCAGGCAGTGCATGAAGATGGCATCGGGCTTGGCCTTGGCCATCAGCCGGGCATTGACCTGATAGCGCTTGAGCACGTTGTGGCGGTGCTTGCCGTCGCGGTCGCCCATCGAGACCCACGTATCCGTCACCACGCAGTCGGCATCCTTGACGGCGGTTTCCGGATCGTCGCCGATCATGATGGCGGCGCCCGAGGACTTCACCCAATCCATCAGCCATTTCTTGGGGCGCAGCTCGGCCGGCGTCGCAACGCGCAATTGGAAGTCGAAGCGCTCGGCGGCGTGCATCCAGCTCGCCAGTACGTTGTTGGCATCGCCGCTCCAGGCCACGGTGCGGCCGCGGATCGGACCCTTCTTCTCCTCGAAGGTCATGACATCGGCGAGCACCTGGCAGGGATGCGAGCGGCGGGTGAGCCCGTTGATCACCGGCACCGTCGCATGGCGCGCAAGTTCGGCCACCGCCTCGTGATCGAGAATGCGGATCATGATGGCGTCGACGAAGCGCGACAGCACCTTGGCGGTATCGGACAGCGTCTCGCCGCGGCCGAGCTGCATTTCCTGCGCGGTGAGCATGATCGCCTCGCCGCCGAGCTGGCGCATGGCAACATCAAACGACACCCGAGTGCGGGTCGACGGCTTGTCGAACACCATCGCCAGCGTCTTGCCGGCGAGCGGCGCCTTGATGACGCCGCGCACGCGCTCGGCTTTCATGGCGCGGCTGGCATTAATCAGCCCGGCCAGCACCGGCTTCGGGATGTCCTTCAGATCAAGGAAGTGCCGCACGCCGTTGCCGGTCATGACGCCGCCTCCTTCGGCCGCGCATGCAGTTGCGCCAGCCGCCCGCAGGCCCGGTCGATGCAGCCGAGAGCGTGCGAGATTTCCGCTTCGCCGATGATCAGCGGCGGCAACAGCCGCACCACATTGTCGCCGGCGGCCGGCGCCAGCATTTTCTCGGCGCGCAATTCGTCGACCATGGCGGAGGCCGGCGGCACCATGCGCAGGCCGATCAGCAGGCCTTCGCCGCGCACTTCGGCAATCACCGAGGAATGCCGATCCTTCAATTCGGCCAGCCGCTGCTTCAGCAGCAGGGCATTCTGCTTTACACGGTCGAGGAAGCCATCCGCGGTCACCACGTCGAGCACGGCATTGGCGACGGACATGGCGAGCGGATTGCCGCCGAAGGTCGAGCCGTGAGTGCCGGCGGTCATGCCCTTGGCCGCTTCCGCGGTGGCGAGGAAGGCACCGATCGGGAAGCCGCCGCCGAGCGCCTTGGCCAGCGCCATAATGTCGGGGGTCACACCGGTGTGCTCATAGGCGAACAGGTCGCCGGTGCGGCCGACGCCGGTCTGCACCTCGTCGAAGATCAAGAGCAGGCCGTGCTGGTCGCAGAGCTGGCGCAAGCTCCGCAGGAACGTATGCGGCACAACGCGCACCCCGCCCTCGCCCATGACCGGCTCGATCAGGATGGCGCCGGTCTCGGGGCCGATCGCCTTCTTGGTCGCTTCCAAGTCGGCGTAGGGCACCTGGTCGAAGCCCTCGACCGGCGGCCCGAAGCCTTCCAGGTATTTCTTCTGCCCGCCGGCGGCGAGCGCGGCCAGCGTGCGGCCGTGGAAGGCGCCCTCGAAGGTGACGATGCGAAAACGCTCCGGCTTGCCCGACACCGCCTGATATTTGCGCGCTGTCTTGATGGCGCCTTCCATGGCCTCAGTGCCGGAATTGCAAAAGAAGACGGCGTCCGCGAACGACAGTGCGCACAGCCGGTCCGCCAGGCGCTCGGCGCCGGGAATGCGATAGAGATTGGAGACGTGCCAGACCTTCTTGGCCTGCTCGGTCAGCGCTTCCACCAGGGCGGGGTGGGCGTGTCCGAGCGCGTTGACAGCGACGCCGGAGGTGAAATCGAGGTAGCGCTCGCCCTCGGCCGTGAACAGCCACGCACCCTCGCCCCGCTCGAAAGCGAGGTCGACGCGCGCATAAGTCGGCAATAGATGCGAGCTCACAGCTTAGATCTTTCACGAACATTTCATTGGCGCATGACCTTTGTCGAAAACCCGTAGCCGCTTTTCGGGGTCATGCGCGCGCCGAAAAGAAATGTGCCGCCTCGCCGGGCGGCACTTTTTTCATTCTATTGTCGGGTCTTGGCCTGTCAACACGGGGGCGCCGGCCACCCGACACGGACTCAAATTCGCCGCAAGTGCCGATTCTAAAGGAAAACTGTTGGTAGTTGGGATTCGGGGGTTGCAAACCCTTGCAGGCGAGCCACTCGATATTGTAGCGTTTCCTTCAGCCGGTACGACATATCGTGCGGCTGATCGATTTCTAGTTCATCCGTGAAGCGTACGCGTCAGGCGCCCTAGGAGGGTGCCCGACGACGAGGGTGGATTCCGCCCAAGGCTTTGATGGCTGAGGAGAAAACCCGATGGGCTGGACGGACGAAAGGGTCGAACTCCTGAAAAAGCTGTGGGCGGACGGCCTTTCCGCCAGCCAGATCGCGGCCGAGCTCGGCGGCATCACCCGCAACGCCGTGATCGGCAAGGTGCACCGCCTCGGCCTGTCGGGGCGGGCCAAGAGCCCGTCCTCGTCCAGCCCGCGGCCGCGCAAGGCGCGCTCGTCCGGCATGCTGCGGATGTCGCGGCCGTCGATGCGGGGCAATACCGCGCTCGCCTATGACTATGACGTGGAGCCCGAGCCGGAACTGATCGAGATCCCGGTCGAGCAGCGCAAGACCCTGCTGCAACTCACCGAGAAGACCTGCCGCTGGCCGATCGGCGATCCGGGCAGCGCGGAGTTCTTTTTCTGCGGCGGCGACACCGTGAACGAGCTGCCCTATTGCGCCTATCACGCGCGCGTCGCCTATCAGCCGCTCGACCGCCGGCGCGACAAGCGGCCGTTCCGGGGATAACGCGGGCTCTTTACCGCATTCCGTTGTCATGGGCGGCCTTGTGCCGACCATCTCGCTTAAGCGACGCGCCCTGCCCGCTTAAGCGGGATCACCGGGCCCGGTGATGACAAGGACGGAATGTTCGCTAGGACGCGGACTTACAAACGAGCGGTCAAATATCGATGTGTGTGCGCCGCCGAATATCCGTTATTGGGGTAAAGCGGACATAACGCGGATGTGCCGCTATGTCAGTTTTTTATCCAAGACTGCCTGTGTGAAAAGGTCGCACGCGCAGTGCAGCGAGATGCGCCTAGCGATGAGGTGGCCTGATACATATTTATAGGCTTACTCGGGGCGGCGGGGAGGAGGGACGCGAGATGTTAAACTTCATCCTCCTGCTTGGTGTGGCTGGCGGCATCGTATGGATCATTTGGAAAATGCGTGCGAACATGCGGGCGTCTGACGAGGCTGCCTTGGATCAGGCGTGGCGTCTGGTGCTTGATGATCCGAATTATTTGGACCGGCGGCGCAATGAAGAGCGCAAGCGCGTAGTAGACGAAGCGCGGAAGCACCACAGCGAAGCCCCGGCTCTGTAGTAGATCGGCCATTTGCCCGCAGGGTGCTTCGTCAGTTTCTTTGTCACGGGGGGTGACATGAGACGACGCAGTGGAGCCAGCAGACAGCCGGTCAAAAGCAGGGGCCATCACGCGTCCGGGCAAAAGCCTCGCAAAGCGCTAACTCGACGCGCATCCGCTGCCGACCTGCAGCAACAACTCGATCGCCGAACGCACGAGCGCGACGAGGCCCTGGAGCAGCAGACGGCGACAGCGGAGATCCTTTGCGTGATACGCACGTCACCAGCCGACGTGCAGCCGGTGTTCGAGACGATTGTGCGAAATGCGGTCACTCTCTGCGGCAGTCTGTTTGCCAATGTTTTCCGTTTTGATGGCGAGCTGTTACATTTTGTTGCCGCCCACAATGTCGGCCCAAATTATGTGAATTTGCTCCACACGAAATACCCGATGCGGCCTGACTCTTCTCAGATATCTGGAAGAGTCCTACTTACAAAATCGGTGGTTCGGCTTCAGGACGCGCTTACCGATCCGGATTACGACCAACGATTTCCCTCGGCCATGGGCTGGCGGCGAATGTTGGGAGTGCCGATGCTGTGCGAGGGCGATCCGCTCGGCGTCATCGTCGTCGGCTGGGCCGAGGCCGGACCAGTCCCGAAGGCCCAGGAAGAACTGCTGAAAACGTTCGCCGACCAGGCTGTCATCGCCATCGAGAATACCCGCTTGCTCAACGACCTGCGCGAGTCGCTCCAGCAGCAGACTGCGACTGCCGATGTCCTCAAGACCATCAGCCGGTCGACGTTCGATCTGCAGGCCGTTCTTGAGACGCTGGTCGCGTCGGCGGTTCACCTATGCGAAGCCGATACCGGAACAATTCGACGGCGCGAGGGTGATAGCTTTCCCATGGCCGCGACCTTCGGCCTCACTGCTGAACAACGCGACTATTTTGCGCGCTACTCCACCAAACCAGATCGTGGATCGGTCTTTGGACGCACAATTTTGGAAGGCCGCGCGGTCCACGTGCCGGATATTCTGGCTGATCCCGAATACAACCGTCCTCGACGGGAAGCCAGTGTCCTTGTGCGTGCTGGACTTGGCGTGCCGCTCGTGCGGGAAGGAACGGTTATTGGTGTCTTCTCCCTGCAACGCAGGGAGGCGCGTCCCTACAGCCAGAAGCAGATCGAGCTAGTGGAAACCTTTGCTGACCAGGCGGTCATCGCGATCGAAAACGTGCGGCTGTTTGAAGAGGTGCAGCAGCGAACACGCGATCTTTCAGAATCGCTGGAGCAACAGACGGCGACTTCGGAGGTGCTGAAAGTCATCTCTAGCTCGCCGGGTGAGCTTGAGCCGGTCTTCAATGCTATGTTGGCGAACGCAACCCGCATCTGCGAGGCCACGTTCGGTAATCTGATCTTGTGCGAGGGACCCATTTTTCGCGCCGTCGCGGTTCACAGTAAGCAAAGCTACGTGGATTATTGGCGGCAAAATCCCGTGATAGACCTGCGCGACAATCCGGGAATCCCGCTCGCCCGCCTCGCCAGCAGCAAACAGGTCGTCCACATTACCGACCTCCGGACCGATCAATCCTACATCGGGAAAAGCGCCCGCATAATTAACCTCGTCGAAGTCGCGGGCGCGCGAACCCTTCTGAGCGTGCCAATGCTCAAGGAGGACGAACTCATCGGGGCTATCGTCATATATCGCCAGGAGGTGCGTCCGTTCACCAAAAAGCAGATAGAGCTCTTGACGAATTTCGCCGCCCAGGCCGTCATCGCCATCGAAAACACGCGGCTGCTCAACGAGCTGCGCGAGTCGCTTCAGCAGCAGACTGCTACCGCCGACGTGCTCAAGGTAATCAGCTCATCGGCCGGCGAGCTTCAACCAGTTTTCGAGGCCATGCTGGAAAACGCAGTGCGTATTTGCGGAGCAAAGTTTGGGAACCTGCTCCTGTGTGAGGGTGATGCGTTCCGATTCGTTACTTCCTACGGTGCGTCGGAGAAATATCTCGAATATCGGCAACAAGTACCTGTGTTTCGGCCGCCGTCGGGATCTCACCTCAATCGCGTCAAACAGACCAAGCAGGTCATTCACATCGCCGACATGCACACGGAGGGTGTCGTCGCCACGACAGCCATTGTCCAGTTGGCAGGGGCACGGACGCTGATTGCCGTTCCGATGCTGAAGGATAATGAGCTGGTTGGGATCATTGGAATCTATCGCCAAGAAGTGCGGCTCTTCACCGACAAGCAAATCGAGCTGGTACAGAACTTCGCCGCCCAAGCCGTCATCGCCATTGAGAACACACGGCTGCTTAACGATTTGCGCACCCGCACGAATGAGCTGGCACAATCGGTCGGCGAACTGCGCGCGCTCGGCGAGGTCAGCCAGGCGGTAAATTCGACGCTCGACATCGAAGCGGTGCTTGCCACTATCGTCGGTCGGGCTGTTCAGTTGTCGCGTACCGATGCCGGAGCAATCTATGTATTCGACGAGGGGAGCGAGGAGTTTCGCCTACATGCCACCTACGGCATGAGCGAGATCATGATCGCGGCGATCAGCCATCAGCACATTCGCCTCGGTGACCGAAATAATATTGCGGTGGCGACAAGTCAACGTGAGCCGATTCAGGTCCCGGATATGCGTGACGAGCCGGCCTCGCCGGTCAATGAGATCATCCTGCGTGAGGGCTATCGGAGCATCCTGATCATTCCGCTGCTGCGCCCCGATCATATCGTCGGCGCACTGGTGGTCAGGCGCAAGACCCCTGGCGAGTTCCCACGATCCACCGTCGACTCGTTGCAGACCTTTGCCGACCAATCGGTGGTCGCGATCCAAAACGCGAGGCTGTTCGAAAGCGTGGAGGCCCGCACGCGCGAATTGGCCGCCTCGCTGGAGGAATTACGGACTACGCAGGACCGCCTGGTGCAGACACAGAAGTTGGCCTCGCTCGGTCAGCTCACCGCCGGCATTGCTCACGAGATCAAGAACCCGCTAAATTTCGTCAACAATTTCTCGGGGGTTTCTGTCGAGCTGATTGATGAACTGCAAGAAACACTAGGAAACATAAAGGCTGATGAGAAGATACTCGCTGAAATTACTGGGCTGACGAACACACTGCGCGGCAACCTGGACAAGATTGTACAGCACGGCAAGCGCGCGGATGCCATCGTCAAGAACATGCTGCTGCATTCGCGCGAAGGCTCCGGAGAGCACCGGCCGGTGGATATCAACGCTCTTGTCGAGGAAAGCCTCAACCTTGCCTACCACGGCGCTCGGGCCGAGAAGCAGGGCTTCAACATCACCCTGGAGCGATCCCTGGATCCGGCCGCCGGCGAGGTCGATGTCTTCCCGCAGGACATTACCCGGGTGCTGCTCAATCTGATCTCAAACGGGTTCTATGCCGCCACTAAACGTAACGCCCAAGCGAATGGGGGCAATTATGAGCCGACCCTGGCGGCCGCGACCAGGAACCTCGGCGACCGCGTCGAAATCAAGATCTGGGACAACGGCACCGGCATTGCGCCTGACGTGAAGGAAAAGATGTTTAATCCCTTCTACACAACGAAGGCTGCCGGCGAAGGCACCGGCCTTGGCCTCTCCATCAGTCACGACATCATCGTCAAACAACATGGCGGTTCTATTGAGGTCGATACGCAGCCTGGCGAGTTCACGGAAATTAAGATCATTCTGCCGCGCGTGGCCGTGACCCTTGCTGAATCTGAGGAACGAGCGTGATCGTCACGCCTGGCCCGAATGTCTGCTTGTGGGATGACGTTCCAGAAGAGGAAAGGAAAGCAGTTGCACGGCAGGTCGCCGATAAGATCATCGGTATGCTCAAGCAAGACAAACGTTTTGAAGGAGCCGACCATAAGTCATCTTAGTCCCGAGCCCTTCGCAAGAAGGGGCCAAAAAGAGACATCGAAAGCTAAGCGATCTTGACCTAAATCAATGCCCGAGCCACGGCGCATACTACATGTCGCTGTGCAATGGCAGGACGGCTCCATGTCAGACGCCATTCCCAACTTCGCCGTAATCTATGCGGATTTCCAGCCAAAGGTCCTTCGCTATCTGAAAAGTCTGGTCGGTCCCGATGAGGCCGAGGATATTTCACAGAACGTATTTTTGAAGGTTCACGCAAACCTCAAAGATTTTCGTGGTGAATCATCGCTCTCGACGTGGATCTATCGGATTGCGACCAACGCGGCCCTAGATCGGCTGCGCAGCCGCTCCTTCCGTGAGGCCGCACAAGTCGCTTCAGGTGCCGCGGCTCCGCGCGATGCCGCGGGCGCAGGCGCGGCCGCTGATGTTGCGGGCAACACCGCAGAACCGTCCGCCGAGTCCCTGTTCATGCGAAGGGAAATGAATGAATGCATTGCGAATTTCGTTGATACCCTTCCGGAAAACTATCGGACGGTTCTCGCTTTGAGCGACCTCGACAACCTCAAGAACCGGGAAATCGCGGACATTCTCGGCCTGAGCGTTGATGCGGTCAAAATCCGCTTGCACCGCGCACGCCGTGAGCTAAAGAAGCGATTCAACGCCGAATGCAATTTCTATCGAACCGAGGCCAACGAGCTCGCCTGCGACCACAAGGCGCCTGGTAGCTCATCGACTCCATAATATCGCTTGTATCCTTTTGCGGGGTTCACTCGTCTCTAGGAGGTAGAGAGGAGAATCCGCCATGAAGCTCGACAACCACATTCGTGAATTGATCGCCGTCGGCACCGCCATCGGTGCCAATTGTCACATCTGCCTCGAGCATCACGTCGCGAAAGCCCGCGAACAGAACGTCCCGGATGACGAGATCGCCGAGGCGATCGAGGCCGGGAAGGCCGTGCGCAAGGGTGCGCAGGCCAGCATGGACAAGCTCGCTAACGAGTTGTTGCGCGAGAGACGGGCAACGCTGGCTCGGGCGACCGTAGACTGCGGCTGCGGCAGTAAGGATGCCGAATCTGCGATGGTCAAGTGATGGAGAGCGCCTGCCTGCACCCCACAGCGCGATTTCGCCCGAACACGGGAAGCGGCGACCCATCGGGTCCAATTCCCCAGGCTTATACCGCTGGATAATGAGGGCAGCGCAGCACTCACACGCAAGGTCCTGCTCAAAGTATTTCGTCGCCTTAAAGAGGTAGCGTAACGCCATTCGTTATGATGGGAGATACAGCCATGTTAAAAAAACTCGCCGCTCTATCGATTTTTGCATTCATCGTGTTCTTTGAACCGTTGCAGGCGATTGCACAACAGGCCGCCCCGCAGCGGCCGCAAGGATACTATGGGAATGGCCCTTGGCACATGTGGAATGATGGCTATGGCTGGCATTTTTGGTGGATGTTCCCAATGATGATTCTATTCTTCCTTCTTGTTTGCGGCGTCATATTCCTCATCGCTCACAGGTTAAGCGGCCATGGCCTGCATTGTTGGGGACCGCCATCGCACACAATAAATCGGCCGTTGGGTGATCCAACCTATTCGGCTTTGCAATTTTTGAACGAGCACTTCGCGCGAGGCGAGATTCAGAAGGACGAGTACACTGAAAAGAAGGCTGCCATCCTATCCGGCAGACGGACCTAAAGTTCGTAAACGTAGTGAAGCAAATGCGGCGCCCGGCTCAAACGCGCTGGAGACTAGCCCGCAATAACCGCGGACGCGCCGTTTCTCGGAGCGGTTGGCGGCGGTGTGGCGGAACCTAACATGCAGCTCTCAGCAGAGGACCTACTGAAGATCTATCTGGGCCACCGCACCGGCGAGCGTGTTCTGGCGGGCCGGACGAAGCGCGGGGAAGGTGAAAAGATTCACGCGGTAATCTGGCTGTGCGACCTGCGAGATTCGACCGGGCTTTCGGAATCGATGCCCGTGGAAGATTTCTTTCGCTCCCTGAACGAGTTCTTCGACTGCACTGCCGGAGCCGTGCTGGAGCATGGCGGCGAGATCCTGAGCTTTATAGGAGATGCGGTGCTCGCGATCTTCACAATCGGTGGAATCGAGAGGCCGCTCGGCGAAGCCTGCTTTCGCGAAGAAGGCGCCTGCGCAGCGGCGTTGGCAGCGGCCCGAGATGCCAGGTCGCGGGTGGATGCTCTTAATCAACAGCGGCTGTCGAGGGGCGAGCCTCCGCTGGAGTTCGGTCTCGCACTACATGTTGGCGACGTGATGTATGGAAACCTTGGGGTTCCTCAGCGCATGCAATTCACGGTTATCGGGGCAGCGGCCAACGAGGCCGCACGCCTGGCTGGGATGTGCAAGGACCAAAAGCGCTGGGTTCTCGTTTCCTCGGCGTTTCCGCGTTGCTTCCCGGGTCAGATGATATCACTCGGCCACCATGTCATGCGTGGGATGGACGCACCCGAGGAGATCTTCACGTTGATTGACCACAATGACTGATCTTCGCCTGAGCGCCGAGCACAATGTATGTCCGAGGTGATCCAAACTGCGAAGTGGCGAGTTACGTCTGTTTTACTCCTGATAGCCTGCGGAGAAGTGTTGATGCCAAATACCTCTGGCTAGGCAAGAAGAAGGATCGGGATCGATGTGTTTCTTTCTCAGCCTTATACCGGCAACGTTCTTCGTGACAATTGGGTATTTCGTTCTGTTCGCCTCCTCCAAGGCAGAGGGAGGAATTAAAACATTTGGTCTCGTTCTGGCGATCTGGATCTTTGTGATTGCGCTGTTTCCGCCGATTGCCGGGGCTTACCTCACCCTGTCCGGGCAATGTCCGATTGAGCAAATGATGAAGGAATTTAGCACACGCGGCGTTCAACCTTGATAGCGAAGATAACCGACTCCTGATGCATCGGTAAAAGCTGCGTCCTTGAGCGCCGAGAACAGCGCACCTAGGAGCTGATGGACGATGAGATTTTGCATGTATCCGCCATCGGACACATAGGCATCGAAGCTGCTAGGTGAACAGTGCTTGTCAACAAGGGATGGTTGCTGACGTTCTTATTGGCCCAAAGCGGGCACGCTGAATGCGCTGATTAAGGTCCGCCTTCGGGAGGTGGTCTCAACCGGTCGACGCAACACTTTATCTTGACCAAAAAATATGGAGTGTGTGCAGATGAGCGAAAGGTGTTGCGAGGGCTCACTGCGGCGGAGAAAACGGAACTTTGGCGTCGCTGGCAGCCGGAGATCTTGAAAGCGATTTGGCGAGTGTTTGCTAAGCCTACGCAAGTGTTGCATCGACCGGTTGAGCTGGCAGGAGCAAAGCGGACATTGACCAACCACCGGTCACCAATCTCGATTTATGATTACGCGGCCTAGTCATCTGGAACGCAAGTTCGCCACATTATAGAAGAGCGCTCGGAGCCTCGAAAGGAGAGCGCTTATGTCGAATGCAGATGTGAGAGGCCGGCCAATCGCGCC
>Ga0307436_1000482_pt1 | contig 18817 bp, 12 predicted proteins | sample SalMarWE160440MG_FD_202513 | JGI IMG/M metagenome (GOLD analysis project Ga0307436, IMG submission 202513) | Salt marsh sediment microbial communities from the Plum Island Ecosystem LTER, Massachusetts, United States - WE1604-40 | ecosystem: Environmental > Aquatic > Marine > Intertidal zone >...
GAAGTACTCCACCGAGCGCTACGACGAGATTCTCAAGCGAATGGGGGCGGACTCCAACGCCTACACGACGGACGACCGCACCGTATTTCACATCGTCGGCCCGTCGGCGTCGCTGGAGACCATGTTCGACATCGAGTCGGATCGCTTCAAGAATCTCGACTACGACGAGGACGCGTTCCGCACCGAAGCGCTGGCAGTGCTAGGCGAATACAACAAGAACGCCTCCAGCCCGTACCTGCCCATGTTCGAGAAGCTGCGCGACCTCGCCTTCACCGAACACACCTACAAGCACACGACACTGGGTTTCATCGCCGACGTCAAGGCGATGCCGAACTACTACCAGTACAGCTTGCGATTTCACGACCGCTACTACCGCCCGGAGAACTGCGTGCTCATGGTCGTGGGCGACGTCCGGCCACAGCAGGTGTTCGAGCTCGCCCAGAAGTACTACGGGGACTGGAAGCGGGGCTACCGGGCTCCCGACATCACTCCGGAGCCGCCGCCGAGCGGCGAGCATGAGGCTCACATCGACTGGCCGGGCCAGATCCGGCCGCAGATGTTCGAAGCCTTTCGGGCTCCGGCGTTCTCAGTCCAGAACGTCGACACGGCGGCTCTCGATCTGATCTCCCAACTGCTGTTCAGCGAGTCCGCGCCGCTGTATCAGGATCTCGTCGTCGACAAGCAGTGGGTGGATAGCCTGGACGGCGGCTACTCGGACCACCGGGACCCGTACCTGTTCATCATTTCCGCGCAGGCGAAGTCCGAGGATCTGATTCCGAAGATCCAGCAGGCGATCTGGGACGCGGCCGGCGAGCTGAAGACGACTCCGGTCGACGCCGAGCGACTGGAGCGCATCAAGTCCCACCTGAGGTACCAGGTTGCGTTGTCTCTGGACAGTCCCGCAGCCATCGCCGGCACGCTGGCCGGCTATCTGGGTCTGACTGGGGACCCGAACACCATCAATCAGGTCTACGACAACTACGCCAAAGTGACCCCGGCCGACGTGCAACGAGTCGCCAGGGACGTGTTCACCGCGCGCGGCGAGACGATCGTGACCCTCTCGCATCACGAAGAGCCTTCCACCGCCACCAAGGAGGGGAACTGAGATGAGACTGCGACACCCCACGATTCTTCTCGCCGCCATGCTGATCAGCGCCGGCTGTGCGTCCGTGCAGGGCACGCGCCGTTCCACGGCGGCAGCCGCCACCCCGGCCGCGCAGCCTGCGCCGCAGCTCGAGACCGTCGAGTTGCCGAGTCCCGACTCTCCGCTGGTCGCCGTTCGGCTCATGTTCCGCACCGGCTCGATCGACGATCCGGCGGGCAAGGCGGGTCTGGCAATGCTCACCGCCGAGATGCTCGGCAACGCCGGCACCACCGAGAGGTCGTACTCGGCCCTGCTGAACGCGCTCTATCCGATGGCGGCATCGATCGACGTACGCACCGATCGGGAAGTGACGGTGATCTCCGGCATGGTGCACCGCGACACGCTCGATCGATACACCGACCTGCTGTTGGAGGCGGTGCTGCGTCCCGGCTTTGGCCAGAGCGATTTCGACCGCAACAAGGAGCAACTCAAGTCTTATCTGACCAACACCCTGCGGGCCGGCAACGACGAGCTACTGGGACTCGAAGCTCTGCAAGACGAGATCTTCGCCGGCCATCCTTATGGTCATCCCCCGCAGGGCACGATCGCGGGGCTCGACGCCATCACCCTGGATGACGTCAAGGCGTTCTACCGCTCCCACTTCACCCGGGATCGCCTGATGCTCGGCGTGGCGGGGGGCTATCCGGACGGCTACGTGGCGCACCTGCAAGATCGCTTGGCGGCGCTACCCGCGCAGGGCGCCGCAGCAGTCTCGCTGCCCCAACCGCCCGCCCCTCACGGACGGAACTTCACCCTGATCGACAAGCCGACCGGGTCGGTGGGAATCCACTTCGGATTCCCACTGAACCTGACCTGGGCCGATGACGACTACTACGCCCTCATGGTGGCCAACAGCTACCTCGGCGAACACCGTACGTTCAACGGCCGCTTGATGACACAACTGCGTCGCGAGCGAGGGCTGAACTACGGCGACTACTCGTATATCGAGTACTACTACCTGCCTCCCTTCACCTCGAATCCGACGCCCAACGTTCCCCGGCACCAGCAGTACTTCTCCGTGTGGATCCGGCCCGTGGTGCCCGACACGGCACATTTCGCGCTGCGGGATGCGCTCTACGAAGTCGACCGATTGATCTCACGCGGGATGACGGAGGATGAGTTCGAACTCACCCGTGATTTTCTGATCAACTACTCGAAGCTCTGGGCCCAGACGCTGCCGGACCGCCTCGGCTTCTTGATGGACAGCCGCTTCTACGGCACCGACGACTATATCCACGAGATCGACGCGCATCTGCGCAGCCTGACCGTCGAACAGGTCAATGACGCGGTTCGCAAGTACCTGCAGACGGCGAATCTGCAGTGCGTCTTCGTCAGCGATCACGCCGCCGACGTGAAGGCGTATCTCCGAGCGGACGAGCCCAGCCCGATGCATTACAACAGCGCCGTCTCCGGGGACGTGCTCGCGGCGGACAAGGTGATCGAGGTGCTACCCGTGAAGCCGCAGGCGATTCGGATCGTCCCGGTGGATGAGATGTTTCAGGAATAGGGGCCGGGAGCCCGGGCGGAGGGCTTGGGGCCTGCGGGCTTGCGAGCTGGGGCCCGGCCGGCACGGAGTCCGGCCGCTTCAGTCCTCCTTCGGGGCCGACGACTCGCTACTCGCTACTCGAAAATACCGTGGCGACGAGTCCAGACGGACGCGATAGCCGTCCACCGTCCCCAGGTCGTCACCACCCCGTCCTCTGATGCCGACGATGCGGCCGGGGGGCAGCTCCACTTCGACGGCCTCGCCGACGCTCCACCCGACGATCACGGCGTCATCGGTGGTGTCGAAGCGATACAGGCGAGTGCGAGGCGGCGACTCGAGGCGACGGTCGAACGTCGTCCCAGCCAACAGCTCCATGAGCGCGCGTAGGGCCCGCCACGCCGGACGGCGGCGAAACACGCCGCCGTCTCCCGGATCCACCAAGCCGTAGCCGCGAGCAACGAGCTGCCACCAATAGACACGCTCTGCCAGCCGCGGCGCGAGCAGTGCCACGGCATAGCGCACGAGGTAGTCGGCCTGAGCCTCCTCGTCCACCGCGACATCGCGTCCGGCCGGCGAATGAGGTCCCTCCCACAGCGGCCAGTTCATCTCCGTCACCCAGAACCGATCACTGCCTCCCGGTGCGGTCTCTCCGATCGCGCGCATCAGGGCGCACTTCCTCGTCACGTCGAATCCGAGCTGGCGATTCTCCGGGGCGCCGCGTCGATCGGCGTACAGCAGTGCCGAGACGATGTCGAAGCGCGGGCAGTCGGGCATGTTGAGGACCGCCGCCATCGCATGCGGCTCGAAGTCGATGATCCCGGGGCCCAACAGCACGACCTCGGAGTCGGCGCGTAAGATCTCGGCAGCGGCGCCTGCCAGGCGAATGAATTCTCGAGAGTTCCACACCCCCCACTTGCTGCGGTTGATCGCCTGGCCGAGCTGGAAGCGGCGGCCCAATGGCCGGAACCGTGCGAACAGCTCCTGCACGGCGCCGCGCCACCTGGCGACGTCCAGGACGAGCTCACGAGTCTGGGGCAGCGCAAACGTGATGTCGTAGCCGCGCTTCCTCAGCTCGCGCGCCAGCTCCTCCTCCGCGTCGTGCTCGGCCTGCCACGGATGCAGCCGCAGCAGCACATTGCGTATCCCGAGTCCGTCGAGTGCCTGCAGCAGCGCTTCCGGACCCGCCGGCCATGGCCGCAACGCGATGCCAAGCCCCTGCCACGGCAATCCCCGTCCGGAGCGCTTCCGGATCTCCTCGTACCGGCGCCATGCTCTCGGCAGGGCGCCCAATGCAGCTGCTGTCTCGCGCGCGTGTATGCCGGAATCCGCCAGCCTCACCCGCAAGCGTTCCAGCCGGCTCGCGTGTTGATGGGGCTGGTCCGAGAGCACGTCCCACACGATCCGGTCACGCACGGACGCGCCATCCGGCGCTCGCGGGATATGCGCGTGGGCCTGGCGTGGGGCCCATTTCTTCGCCCAGCGCAGCGGAGCTCGAATTCGACGCTTGAGGAGTTGCTTGCTCTCGAACGCCGACTGGAAGAGGTGCATCCAGGCTTCCGCACGATCCGGGTTCCAGGCGCCGTTTCCGCAATAGGCTCTGATCAGGGTTCTCCGGTGCCCCCGACGACGCAGATTGAGCCGCGACAGATCCCGCATCCGCCGCCATAGCGGCAGCGCCGTGACGCGGCGGGCACGATTCAGGTCGACAATCGCCAGCTCCGGCGTCCCCTCGCCGTCCGTACAGCGGATGAGAACGTTGCCCACCGACAGGTCGCGATACAGGATCCCTGCATCGTGCATGCGGCGCACATGACATCCGAGCTGCTCGAGGAACGCCTCTGCGCTGACGCCACAATGCGACCCATCGGTCACACCATCGTTCATCGACCGGACGAGTTGGCGAGCCTCGAGTGCGTCCGGCAAATAGCGGCAGACATACCATGACGGGCCCGCCGGCCGCTTCGCCTCGATCCAGGCCAGCCGCGGCGGCGTCGGAATGCCCGCCGATTCGAGCCAGCCCGCCGCGCGCCAGCTACGCGCCGCCTTGCTGTCGCCACGGTGCTTGTGCCATCGCGCCAGAAGCCCTCCGTTACGGAACTGCTTGACAACGACCGGGATCACCTCACCGTCGTCCCGAAATTCGCTCCGATATAGATAGTGCCGACCCCAGTGAAGGGTTGTGCCGCCGCGAGCGGGATCGACGATCGAGGCGATCTGCCCGCCCGGATCGCTCAGCTCGAGACCTGCCCGCAAACGGACTTCGCAGCCGGCCGCTTCGAAACGCCGGCCAGCTCCCGATTCGTTGCTCTCTTCCACCACGGTTTCAGCGGCTCACTCGAATTTTCGGCGGCTCAAGGCAATGCCTCGATGAGGAACTCGTGCCGCTTGATTGCGGGCGCCGCGACCCACTCCAGCCGACCCTTGAAGTGCTCGTCCAGTTCTCGCTTGAGATGTGAATGCCGGCTTTCCAGTGCTGCCAGCGTATCCGGATGGAGTCTCACGCGCGCCCGGCCGTTGCTCGATAGCAGCGGCCCAAAGAGCAAATCACGGCGCATCTGCAAACAGACCGACAGCGCTTCCGGAATCCTTCCACGACCCTTGCAGGTCGGACAGACTTCGGTCAACAGGCGAACGAGGTCCATGCGCGCCCTCCGGCGCGTGATCTGCACCAGACCGAACTCGGAAAATCCCAGCAATCGCGTCCGCTGATGGTCCCGCTCCAGCGCTTCCTGCAATAGCTGAAAGACCTTCTCGCGGTTCGCCTCCTCCGCCATGTCGATGAAATCGACCACGATCAATCCACCCAAGTCCCTGAGCCGGAGCTGGTGAGCGATCTCCTCCGCCGCCTCCAGGTTGGTCTGTAGGACGGTCTGCTCGAGCGCCTCCTTGCCGACGTAGCGACCGGTGTTGACATCGATGGAGATGAGTGCCTCGGTCGGCTGAATCACGATGTGTCCGCCCGAGGGCAACCAGACACGGCGCTTGCGCGCCCGCTCGATCTCCCGCTCCACGCCCATGTGCTCGAACAGGTATCCGGGCACCTCCGCCCGGCGCACCTTGTCCACCATGGCCGGCGCCGAGCGGTCCAGATAGCTCAGGATGCGATCGTGGGTGGAGTCGCCGTCGACCCAGAGCTCGTCCACGTCGGGTCGAAACAGGTCCCGCACCGCCCGCACGGCGAGATCTTGTTCGTGATAGAGCAACGCGGGGGCGGTTTCCGTGCGAAGCCTCTCCTGGATCTCGGCCCAGGCGGACTGGAGCATGTCGAAATCAGCCCGCAGCCGCTCCGCGGGTCGTCCCTTGCCGGCGGTACGGATGATCAGGCCGCCCGATACGTCCGAGAAGCCGGCCAGGATCTGCTCCAGGCGCTCCCGCTCCTCGGGATCCTCGATGCGCCGTGAGACGCCGACGCCTCTGCCCTGCGGCATCCAGACCAGAAACCGCCCGGGGAGCGAGATCTCGGTATGGATCCTGGCACCCTTGTTGGGCATCGCGTCGCGACGCACCTGCACCAGGATCTCCTCCCCCGGATGCAATACCTCGTCGATGACCGGGAGCTCGGGTGCCGCTTCCTCGTCGCCCTCCTCCGATGCGGCACCGATCCGGAGGTCGCCGGCGTAGAGGTAGGCGTCACGGGCCAGGCCGATGTCGACGAATGCCGCATCCATCCCCGGCAGCACTCGGGTGACGCGACCCTTGTAGATGTTGCCGACGACGCCGTGCTGGTCCACCCGTTCCACGAACAGGTCGGTCACCCGATCGTCGTCCAACAGAGCCACCCGGACTCGATACGGATTGGATTCCAACAGCATGCGTCGAACCATGAAGGGTCCTCAACGGCGGGTGCACACGACCCGGAGCCGGGCCGAGCGACCCCAGTGCCACGGGTGGTGCCGCTGAAGCCTCATCTTGACGCTGTCAGCGATTCACGTGCCGGCGGAAGTCTACCCCGAGCATGATCCCGGTGGCGACGAAGCTGGCAAGCAGGAAGGAACCACCGTAGGAGATGAACGGCAAGGGAATCCCCGTGATCGGCACCAGCCCGACGACCATCGCCGTGTTGTAGAGCACGTGGAAGGCGATGCCCGAGAGCAAACCAACGACGAGGAGGATTCCGGCCCGGTCACGAGCGCGCTCGGCGATTCCCACCCCCGAGAGCCCGAACCAGGCATACAGAGCCAGCACCACGAGGACTCCCGAGAAGCCCCACTCCTCGGCCAGGACCGCGAAGACGAAGTCCGTGTGCCGGGCGGGAAGAAAACGGAGCTGACTCTGCGTGCCCTGCATATAGCCTCGCCCCTCCAGGCCGCCGGACCCGACCGCGATCTTGCTCTGCCTGAGCTGATAGCCGGCGCCGAGGGGATCGCTGCTCGGAGAGATGAACGTCAATACGCGCTGGCGCTGATAGTCGAGGAGAAAGAAGTTCCAGGCCAGGCCGCCGACGACCGCCGCCAGCAGCACAGTGACGACGAGAACTCGCCAGCGAACCCCGGCGACCAGCACCATCCCCAGCGCCATCGGCACGAACATCGCCGCGCCTCCGAGGTCTCGCTCGAGCACGACGAGCGACATCGGCGCCAGCACGATGAGCCCGGTGAGGGTCAACTGCCGCAAGTTCAGATATTCCTGATGCACACCCCCGAGGTAGCGTGCCAGCAGGAGCACGGTCGCCAGCTTGGCGAATTCCGAGGGCTGAAAACGCACCGGTCCGAGCTCGAACCAGCTACGCGCTCCACCCGCCACGTTCCCGATGACCAGGACCATCAGTAACAGCGCCAGGCTCAGGCCGTAGAGGATCGGCCCGAGGCGAACCAGGAAACGGTCGTCGAACAGGAACGCGATCGCACCGCAGAGGACGGCCACACCCAGCCAGATCGCTTGCCGCGCCGTGTAGTCGCCGGAGAGCTCGGAGCTCGCGCTGTGAATCGTGACCAGGCCGACGAGGGCCAGCAACAATCCGGCGACCGCCAATCCCCAGCGCACGTGCGCCAGGCCGCGCAGGCCGGCCCGCGGCTCAGCCGCGCTGCCCAGACCCTGGACGCTGTCCGAAATAGACCTCATACAACTCCCGGGCCAGCGGGGCAGCGGCCTGCGAGCCCTTGCCCCCGTGCTCCACGTAGACCACGATCACCAGTTTGGGATCCTGCGCCGGCGCAAACGAAGCGAACCAGGCGTGGTCGCGCTGATCGTATGGCAGATCGGCGCTCTCGATGCGAGTCGCCTGGCGCACCACCTGGACGGTCCCGGTCTTGCCCGCGATGTCCAGCCCCTCGACCCGTGCATTCGCGCCCGTGCCGTGATCATTGACCACCGACCAGAGATCGGAGCGCAAGCGGGCCAGGATCGCCGGATCGATGCCGCTTTCGACCGGCGGCGGATCCGATGTTGCATTGCCGACGACATGGGGATGAACCCGGAGCCCTCCATTGGCCACTTCCGCCATCATGACGGCGATCTGGAGCGGTGTCGTCAACAGCGGCCCCTGCCCGATCGCCACCGAGATCGTCTCACCCGGGTACCAGGGGATGCCGCGTGTGCGTCGGCTCCAGGCCCCGTCGGGAACATTGCCGTTGAGCTCGCCATCCAGGTCGATGCCGGTCGCCGTGCCGAAACCGAAGAGTCGCGCGTACTTGGCGATCCGGTCGATGCCGAGCTTCTGTCCCAGCTCGTAGAAATAGATGTCGCACGACTCCACGAGCGCCTTATGCAGATTGACCCAGCCGTGCCCACCCGCCTTCCAGCAGCGCCGCCGCGAGCCGTAGAACTCCTTCGATCCCGCACAGAACACCTGGTCACTGGGGGAGATGACGTGCTCCGCCAGGCCCGCCGCCGCCATCACGATCTTGAACACTGAGCCGGGAGACTGCGCCACTTGAATGGCTCGATTCTGCAGCGGGTGCAACGGTGAGTCGATCAGCATCTGCCACTCCGATCGCTGCAGGCGTTGCGAGAAGATGTTGGGGTCATAGGAAGGAGACGATGCCAGGGCCCGGATCGCCCCGTCTCGCGGATCCATCGCCACGATCGCTCCCGCACGGCTCTCGAGCAGACGTTCGGCCCGGCTCTGCAAACGAAGATCCAGGGTGAGCTGGAGAGTCCGTCCCGCTGTCGCGGGTTCGCGCTCAAAGCTCTCCCGCGCCCGGCCATGGCTGTCGACCACGACCTCGCGTTCCCCGTCTCGGCCTCGGAGCGAGCGATCGTAGACGCGCTCCACGCCGCGACGTCCGACCAGATCGCCGGCCACATAGGACTCACCCGGTTGGGCCAGCTCCTTCTCGCTCACCTCCCCGAGATACCCCAGAATCGGAGCGGTCAACGGACCGTGACGATAGAACCGGACTCCCCGGGTGACGACCTCGAATTCAGGGTGTTCCAGACTGACGGCACGAAACTTGGCGACCTGCTCCAACGACATGTTCTCGGCCAGGAGAACGGGCTGGAACTCAGAGTTCGATGTCCGCTGATCGACCAGCTGCTGGAGCTCGGGCAGCGGTCTCTGCAACACACGAGCCGCGAAGCGAAGACTCGCCTTCGGGTCGGCGCTCCGGGATCGATACAGCTGCAGCGTATAGCTCGGAACGCTCTCCGCCAGGAGATAGCCCTGGCGATCGAGAATCTCCCCCCGTGGAGCGCGAATGGGCTCCCGCCGTAGCCGATTGTTGTCCGCCAGCTCCCGGTAATAGCGCCCCTCATGAAGCTGAATGTAGCCATACGCCGCGGCCACGACCAGGACGAACGTAGCGAAGAGCCAGCCCAGAATCGGGGTCCGTCTCGCCAATGCCTCGCGGTGTTCTCGGACCCTCATCACAGGCTCCAGTGTGTCAGATCGGTCGACCGCTGCGAGCCCTGCATGAAGCTACCCGAAGCGCAGCCGCGAACCCCGGTCGCGACGAGCTCGAGCCCAACGGCGGCGTATTCCGCCGCCGAGCCCGACGGCCAGCGCCGCGAGCAATCCAGTGGTCACCGCCTTGAGCGCGACCCATCCCAGCCCCGGCATATCTGTCGCGGCCGCGAAGACGCGGGCCAGAAGCGTCAGGGTTCCAATCTGCACCAATGCGGCGGCGGTGAAGATGCCGAACCGCGAGATGCCGCGCTCGATGACCAGCCTCTGGGCCACCATCGCCACCGTGAACGCCGTCAGGGTGTCGGCGATTCCGAATGTCCCGAACGGCAACCCGGCGAGCGCGTCGGTGGTCCAGCCCGCCACCAATCCGTAGAGCATGGCTTGCAATGGAGAGCTCGGAAGCGCCCAGACCAGCACCAGGACGAGAAACACGTCCACCACTCGCGCGAACAGCGGCGTGATCTGCAGACCTGCCGTCTGAATGAGGGTACAGACGGCCAGCGCCAGGATGAACCTAATGACTCGCATCACCCGTGGAGTCCCGAAGCGTCTCCGGCGGTGATTCGGTCGGCAGCAGATAGACCTGGTCCACCTGCTGAGGGTTGACCGCCGGATCGATTTCGATGTGATGGAACAAGCCGCCGCTGGGAGTCACGGACTGCACGGTCCCCAGCACCAATCCGCGCGGAAAGATTCCGTCCGTCCCCGAAGTCACGACGCGATCTCCCGACAGCACCTCTTCATGCAACGGAACCAGCTCGAGCAAGAGCTCTCCGCTGGGGCCGCCCTCGACCAGGCCCTGCCGTCGATTGCGTTCGATCATCGCTCCAACGCTGGCTGAGCGATCGGTGATGAGCTGCACCTTGGCGTACGCGCCGGCCACGACGATGACCCGTCCGACCACACCATCCGGCGTGACGACCGGCTGATCAACCTGAGGGGTGCCGCCCGACACGTGCACGATCAGGCTCCGCAACCAGCTCTCGGTGTCCGCGTAGACGACGTCGGCGATGAGGAAAGGCCCTGAGTGGCCGCCCTGATATGCGGTTGCCTCTTCCAGTCGCTCGACCTCGCCTTGGACCCGATACAGGCGCAGTAAATCGAAGCGAAGCTCGTCCACCTGGTGACGCAGGACGGCGTTCTCTCGTCTCAGTTGCCCCCACAGTCTGAACTCGCCCCCCAGCACCCCGAATCCGTCACGCACTGCCGTCATCGCCCGTGCGAAGGGTGCTGCCGCGCGCAGAAACGTCTGCTCGGCCAGGGAACCGTGGCCTTCCGAAGCGTCGGTCTGCACGGCCAATGCGACGAGCTGCAGCAGCAGCAACACCACCAAAAGCAGGATGCTTCGCCGGGTGCTCACCGCGGGCTCGGAGCCATGGACAGAGTCTCGCTAACGAATGGAGACCTTGCGTAGCAGGTCGATGTCTTCCAGGACTTTGCCGGTGCCGAGGACGACCGAGGCGAGCGGGTCTTCGGCGAGCACGACGGGGAGGCCCGTCTCGCTGCGCAGTCGTTGATCGAGACCGCGGATCATCGAGCCTCCGCCCGATAGCACGATCCCGCGATCCATGATGTCGGCCGAGACTTCCGGCGGAGTGCGCTCGAGCGCCGAACGAACCGCCTCGACGATCGTGGAGACGGGCTCCGAGAGCGCTTCCCGAATCTCCTCATCGGTGATCGTGAGTGTCCTCGGAACCCCTTCCACGAGATCCCGGCCCTTGATCTCCATGGTGAGCGACTCCTTGAGCGGGAACGCAGAACCGATCTCGATCTTGATGGTCTCCGCAGTACGTTCGCCGATGAGCAGGTTGTACTTGCGTTTCAAGTACTGAATGATCGCATCGTCCATCTCGTTGCCGGCGATCCGCACCGAACGGGAGTTCACGATGCCCGCCAGCGAGATCACGGCGATGTCCGTCGTGCCGCCGCCGATGTCCACGATCATGTTGCCGGACGGCTCGGTGATCGGCAGCCCGGCCCCAATCGCCGCCATCATCGCCTGCTCGACCAGGAATACTTCAGAGGCTCCGGCGCGCGTCGCCGAGTCACGGACTGCACGCTTCTCCACCTGGGTGATCTCGGACGGCACCCCGATGACGATTCGCGGGTGGACGTAGAGCTTGCGGTCATGCGCCTTCTTGATGAAGTACTCCAGCATCCGCTCGGTGACTTCGAAGTCGGCGATCACGCCATCCTTCATCGGTCGGATCGACTCGATGTTGCCGGGAGTCCGCCCCAGCATCTCTTTGGCCTCTTGTCCTACGGCCTCGATGCGATTGGTGATCTTGTTGACCACCACGACCGAAGGCTCTCGGACCACAATGCCCTTGTTGCGCGCGAAAACGAGGGTATTCGCCGTGCCGAGATCTACGGCCAGATCATTGGAGAAGTAGCGCAGCAATCGAAGAAAAGCCATCTAACTCACGGTCTCCTATAGCGAGACGGACAGCGGACGGGTTGCGACGGCGCTTGGAGCGCCGAGCGATTGTATAGCAGGCCGGCCACCGCCCGACCGGCCGGCTCAGAGGCTCTCGACCAGCACACGCTCGTGGCGCACGGTCTCGTTGCCGCGTGGATCGCGGGCCCGAACCACAATGGTCGTCCAGCCCTCCTCGGTAAATTGCACGGTACGTGCGAACGATCCGTCGGCCTCGACCGTCACGAGCTCGCCGTTGAGCGTGACAGAGGCGCCGGGCTCGGTGCGGCCGGAGATGATGAAGATGCTGCCGTACGATTGCACCTGGTCGAGACTCAGGAGCGGCGGCGTCGAATCCTCTTCGTCCGGACGACGGCCACGGTCGACGACGCGGAACTTCTGCGGCCGGCTCCATGGTCCGACGCGACCATCGGCATCGATCGCCGCCACCCGCCACAGAAACGTGCCTTCGCCCAGCACCGCGAGCGTGGCCGACGTCTTGGTGCGCTTATCGACGTCGATCACGTTGTCGGAGAAGAGTCGATTGCGTGAGACCTGCAGCGCGTAGTACTTCGCTCCGGACACCGCGTCCCAGGCGAGCTGGAGCTTGTGCTGCAGTGTGTGATCGATCTCGATGTTGTTCGCCGGTTCGGTGGGCGTTGGCTGCGCGGGCAGAGGCCGGACTTCACTAACGCCGCTCCCCCGTTCGACCGCCTGCTGTAGAGCTCCGACGCGGCGTGTCACGCCGCCACGCTTGGGCTCGACGTTTAGAGATCCTCGGTACGTAGAGAACTGTGATTCGTTGCGAGCCTTGTCGTAGGAGACGCTCGCCTCCGTCTGTTGCTCCACCCGGGCGAGTGCGGTCGGCGTCGAGACCTCGCTGCCGCGAAAGCCGGTGCTCAGGTTCAGCCATCCATAGTGCAGGTCGATCACCCGGTCGCCGAAACGGCTGGTCAGGCCGCTGGCCTGGTTGACCACGAACAGGGTCCCCGGCCGCATTGTGTAGAGGGTGCCGTCGAAGAACATCAGCTCCGCCGAGCCGTTGTCGGCGGTTCGCACGAAATCGCCCACCCGCAATAGGACCCGGGGCCTCGCGACCCGCCACTCACCTTGCGACCCGCGCCGGTACTCGACATCGCCTCGAATCAGGATGAACTGCGCCTCACCCGACTCGCCCCGCACGCCGAGGGCATCGAGAATCGACTCCAATAGGTTGCGACTGCGCGTGGCGGTGCCGAGACTGGCACTGTACTCGCCGCGAGAGTACAAGGCCTCGGCGGAGCGCAAGCTGGAGAGCGCCTCGCCGAATTCTTGCAGAAAGCTCTGATAGGCCCCGATCTCCTCCACCTGATCGACCAGCAATCGACACTCTGCCAATGCCCTCCCCGCCGCCAGCTCCATGCGATGAGCCTCGACCGCACGGAGGCCGAAATAGCCGAAGACGACCGCCGCGATGAGGGTGAGAAGGATGCCCCACCCGCGCACGGTGTCGAGCGAGATGGTGTACCAATCCCGGTCCCACCGGTTCCGCTTACGCCGCGCTGTCATGGTGGAAAGCCTTTGAAAACAGTCGGAAACCGCGCAATCTCAGACTATGCAATATATCATGCGACCTGCGCCGGGTTCCGCGCCGCAGCCCACTTGGGCCATCTGCTACAGTTCTCGGTCCCGCGGCGACCGGAACGGCTCTGATCCACACGAGCCTCCAGACGAGTCGCGAGGGAGATCTCATGCTCAAGGTAATGCGTGACAACCTGAAGAGCCTGCACTGGATCCTGTGGGCCGTCGTGGGGGCCACGGTGCTCTTCGTCTTCACCCAATTCGGTGCCCGTACCCAGCTCAGTGGGACGGGACAGAACGATTCCGCGGCCACGGTGGGCGATCAGACCGTCTCCGTGGCGGAATTCAGACGGGCCTATGAACGGACCGAGGCCCAGTATCGCCAGGCATTCGGTAATCAGTTCACACCCGACACGGCGAAAAAGCTCCGACTCCCGATTCAGGTTCTGGAGCGCCTCATCACCCGCAAGATCCTGATGGACGAGGCCAGGCAGTCTGGTCTGGAGGTCGGCGATGCGGAGTTGCGCCGGGCGATCTTGAACATGTCGGCGTTTCAGGACAAGGACGGTACCTGGGTCGGCGAGGAGACCTATCGCCAGGTTCTGAGGGCCAACGGTTACACCGTGGGGCAGTTCCAGGAGTCGCTGCGTGAGGATCTGCTGGTCAGCAAGCTGCAGGCGACTCTGCAGCGCGGAATCTACATATCCGACCAGGCGGTCGAAAAGGCCTACCGTCAGCGTGTCGAGCGCGCCGCGATCCGTTATGTGCGGCTACCGGCCTCCAACCTGGAAGCCGACATCACGGTTACTCCCGCAGAGGTGCAAAAGTACTTCGACAGCCACCGCGAGGCCTTTCGCCTGCCAGAGCGAAGAATCGTCGACTACCTCCTCGTCGACTCCGACGCGGTCGGACGCGGATTGAAGATCTCCGAAGCGGACGTGCAGAAGTACTACGAGGCGCACAAAGACGACTACACGACGCCGGAGCAGGTGCACGCGCGCCACATTCTCCTGCGCACCGGAGACGAACGGACGCCGCAAGAGGCCGAGAAGCAACTGCAGGCGATTCGAAAGCGCATCGAGGCGGGCGAAGACTTCGCCAAAGTCGCCAGTGAGGTCTCCGAAGATCCGAGCTCGCGCGCCAAAGGGGGCGACCTCGGGTTCTTCAGCCGCGACGAGATGGTCGCCCCGTTCGCCGAAGCGGCATTCTCCGCCAAGGCGGGAGAGCTCGTCGGGCCGGTGAAGACGCCCTTCGGTGTCCATCTGATCCAGGTCCTCGAGCATCGACCCGGCGGAACCGAGCCATTGAGCCAGGTCAAAGACCAGATCGTCGACAAGTTGCGCACCGATCGCAGCTGGAGCGCGGCCGGAGAGAAGGCTCGCGAGCTCGCCGGCAAGCTCAACAGCGGCAATTCGGGACCCGCCGCGATGCAGCAGCTGGCGGAGAACGAGGCGACGGTCAGCTACGCCTCCACGCCCGCCTTCGGCAAGGATGACTACGTGCCCGACATCGGACGGTCCAACTCGTTCACGCAGACCGCTTTCAAGCTCGAGCAGGGGGCAATCTCCTCCGATCCGGTCCGCCTCCCCACCGGATGGGCCGTGCTGCGGGTCCGAGATATCGAGCCCTCACGCATGCCGACGCTCGATGAGGCCAAGGATCGCGTCACGGAGGCGGCGCGCCAGGCGCAGGCACTGGAGCTGGCGCAGCAAAAGCTCACCGCTGCCGGCCAGGCAATCGAAGCAGGTGAGAACTTTGCCGACGCCGCCAAGCAGCTCGGCCTCGAGGTCCAGGACAGCGGACAGTTCGCGTCCGGCGATACGGCCGGAACGCTGGGCAAGGCGCCTGGCATCGTCCGCCAGGCCCTTACCATGGATGTCGACCAGCTGGGCGGGCCGGTGCAGAACGACGACGCCGTGGTGCTGTACCAGGTGAGTGCGCGCACCAAGTTCGATCCCCAGGCCTTTGCCCAAGCCAAGGACTCGACCCGTCAGGCGCTGGTTGGACAACGACTCGACAAACTGCTCGGCGCCCGCATCGCGCAACGCCGTAAGGAGCTCGGCGTGCACTACAACGAGCAGCTGCTGGCGAACTTCGGCCTCGGCGACGAGACGCAGGGGAGCTAGCGGACCGGGATGCGGCGTGAGTCACCAGTCACCAGCCTCCAGGCTCCAGGCTCCAGGCACCGAGCGGAAGCGAGAAGCGGGAAGCGAGAAGCGAGGATCCGGAGTCGCTGAGACTCCTGGGTTTCGAGTCTCGTATTTCTCACTCTGGTAGCGGGTAGCGGGTAGCGGGCAGCGGGCAGCGGGTAGCGGGCAGCGGCGCCGGCGACGGGCTACAATCCCCTCAATGATCGGGTACCTGAAGGGGTGGCTCATTCGCTCGACGCCGGAGCAGCTGATCCTTGACGTCGGGGGAGTGGGGTACGAGATTCACATCCCGCTTTCGACGTTCTATGAGCTGGAGCGACGTGAACAGGATGGGGCGGTCGCACTTCACATCCACACGCACGTGCGCGAGGACACGCTCGAACTCTACGGCTTCTGGACGGAGCGCGAACGAGATCTATTCCAGCAGCTGATCGCGGTGTCCGGCATCGGGCCCAGATTGGCGCGCGTCATCCTTTCCGGCCTTCCTCCCGACGAGCTGCTCGCGGCCCTGGCAGCAGGAGACGCAGCTCGCCTCTCTCGGACACCGGGCATCGGCAAGAAGACTGCAGACCGCATGATTCTCGAACTCAAGGACAAGGTCCAAGAGATGGCGGCCGAGTTGCCTGAAGAGTCACTCCAGGTGGCGCAGGACGACGTCGTCCAGGCATTGGTCAATCTCGGCTACAAGCCGGCCCACGCCGAAAAGGCCGCGGCAGCCGCCCGCAAGGAGAACTCCGAGGGATCGTTTGCCGAGCTCTTACGCCTGGCGCTAAGGAGCCTGTCCCGGGCCTGACGACGAGCGAGCGACCCGCTACCCGCTACCCGCTGCCCGCTGCCCGCTGCCCGCTGCCCGCTTCCCGCTTCCCGCTTCCCGCTTCCCGCTCGGTGCCTGGCGACTGGCCCCCATAGAAAAAGTGGCCGCCATCCGGACCGAATCGCTCGGCCCGAATAGCGGCCAGGAGGGAAACTGTCCGTCCGCATCAGCCGCGACGCATCTCTCGGCGACGCCGACGTTGGTGAGCGACGCGGACTCAATGATGAGCCCGCGTCAGGGCCGGCCGCGCAACGTCCGGGGGGACGGAGGGAAACCCACACAAGAGGTCGGACCGACCTCCGGGGTCCTCGTCGCGCGGCGTGTCTCCACGGCGCTCACGCCACAGTTTCGATCCGAGGGGCACACGCCTCTACGGGAGCAAGCCCGCCGTCTGCGTACACAGCCCCTTTAGAGAGTAGAGGGGATTCCAGGATGTTTTATAGCGCCCGAAGCGCGCCGCGAAGGCGTTTCAGGGCCCGCGCGACCTCCGGGCCCACTCGATTGACCGGCCAATCGAAGACCTTCGCGATCTCGCGGTGTCGCATGCCCATCAGTCGCATGCGGACCAACGATCGTTGCCGGCAGGTCAGTTCCCCCAGGGCCCGAGATAGATCCAGGCGGCGCTCTCGCGTCCAGAGATCGGAGTGAGCGCAAAGCGGTGGGGCCGCCTCCAGCGACACCTGCTGTCGCTCATCTGAGAGGGACGCGATGGCCAGTCGGCGAATCACCACCCGCAGCCAGGCGTGAGGGCGTGCCACGTCGGGCCAGTGCTGAAGCAACCGCAACACGGCTTCCTGCGCCACGTCCTCCGCCAACTCTCGCCGACGAACCCAGCGTCGCGCCATCGCGTCCGCGTGCCGGCAGATCTCCTCGAGATCGATGTCGGTCCAATCCGGCCACGGTTGAAGCTCTTGACTCGTCATCGTTCGTCTCTGCCCGGTGCTCGACCGGCACGGCGTCATCGTTCGACATCGCCCACCGCGATGCCACCGGCAATGGAAAGCCGCAGATTCTCCTGACTCATTCTACGACAACGCGGACGGCGCGAAGTTCCAGCCGACTCACTGCCGTCACGCTACAATCTGCCCGTGACCGCGGATCGCCAGCTTCTCTCCGCCGCGCCGGACGCCGACGAGCTCGGCTTCGAGCAGTCCCTCCGCCCACGGGTGTTTGACGAATATGTGGGTCAGCGACGCATCGTGGACAAGTTGCGCGTCTTCATCCAGGCGGCCCGCGAGCGCTCCGAGGCGCTCGATCATGCGCTTCTTTTCGGTCCACCCGGGCTGGGCAAGACGACGCTTGCACACATCATCGCCCATGAGATGGGCGCCAGTCTGCGGACCACTTCCGGAGCGGTTCTCGAACGGGCCGGCGATCTGGCGGCGATCCTGACGAATCTCGAGCCGGGCCAGGTTCTGTTCATCGACGAGATCCACCGCCTCGGCCCGACGGTGGAAGAGATCCTCTACCCCGCCCTCGAGGACTACTCCCTCGACCTGGTGATCGGCCAGGGACCCGCCGCACGCACGGTGAAGATCGATCTCCCGCGATTCACCCTCGTCGGCGCGACCACTCGCGCCGGGCTGATCTCGGCGCCGCTGCGCGGCCGATTCGGAATCGTGCACCGGCTCGACTTCTACCAGCCCGAGGAGCTACGCACTATCGTCCTACGCTCTGCCACCATTCTCGAGATCGAGGTCGAGGCCGGCGGCGCGCTCGAGATCGCCCGCCGTAGCCGCGGCACGCCGCGCATCGCCAACCGCCTGTTGCGGCGCGTGCGCGACTACGCCCAGGTGGAAGGCGATGGACGCATCGACGAGGCGGGCGCCCTGCGAGCTCTGGAGCAACTGGAGGTCGATGAGCTCGGATTCGACGAGATCGATCGGCGGATCCTCGGAACACTGATCGACCAGTACGGCGGCGGACCGGCGGGCATTCAAGCGCTCGCGGCAGCGGTCGGCGAGGACAAGGGAACCATCGAGGACCTCTACGAACCGTTTCTGATCCAGGAGGGATTCCTCCAACGGACCCCGCGCGGGCGCATCGCCACCCGCCGCGCCTACGAGCACCTCGGCATCAAGCCGCCCGCCGGTTCCTCCGAGCGCCTGTTCTGACTGCAAGACCTCGACCATGCGCCAGGCGCATCTGATCTACAACCCGGCTGCGGGCCGGGGCCGAGAGGCGCGACGCGTTCTCCAAATCGTCGACGCGCTCACGCAAGGCGGATGGAGGGTGACGCCGGTGCCGACGTCGGCTTCCGGGCAGGCCGTGACGCTGGCCCGTGCCGCAGTCCAGAGCGGTGCCGAAGCGGTCTTCGCGCTGGGCGGTGACGGTCACCTGCGCGAGGTGGCGACTGGTTTGCTGGGGCACGACGTCCCGATGGTTCCGCTGCCTGGCGGGACC
>Ga0307436_1000483_pt1 | contig 18751 bp, 15 predicted proteins | sample SalMarWE160440MG_FD_202513 | JGI IMG/M metagenome (GOLD analysis project Ga0307436, IMG submission 202513) | Salt marsh sediment microbial communities from the Plum Island Ecosystem LTER, Massachusetts, United States - WE1604-40 | ecosystem: Environmental > Aquatic > Marine > Intertidal zone >...
AAATACCCAAATTACTCAAAACCTTAGCTGCAACCCCCAACTCTTCACCTGCTATCCCTAATAATATGTGCTCAGTATCGATGTAACTATGGCCTAGGCGTTGCGCCTCTCCTTGAGCTCGAGTCAGTACCCTACGAGCTCCTTCAGAAAATCTTTCAAATCCCGTGCTCATTTCAACCCCAATCGCAGTTTTAACTTAAGTATAGAGCATACTACCCTCTCCGTCAACAAGCCCACCTTACTTGAACTGAGTGGTAGAATGGTAATATAATACCAAAAAATCATTATCGAAGTTTAATATAAATGCAGGTCACTGGCGGTAAAGCAAAGGGAACCAGGTTAAAACCTCCACCGAGGCACTCCATTAGACCCACGACCAGTGTGGTAAGGCAAGCTATATTCTCCCTTTTGGAAAACAGACCTACCAATTGGCGTCAGGTTCTTGATTTATACGCCGGCAGCGGTGCTCTGGGTATTGAAGCTCTAAGCCGCAGGGCAGAATGGGTTGATTTTGTTGACCACAAAAAAAGTTGCTGTGACCTTATCAAAACCAACCTGGAAAAAATAGGGAAACTACAGCAGGCTAAAATCTACTGCTGTAGTGTGAGCAAAGCACTCGCCTTCCTTAAAAGTAGTTATGACATTATCTTCGTAGACCCACCTTACTCTGACCCTTCCACAAATAATTTACTCATAAATCTAGCCGAGTCAAATTTGCTCGGAGAAAACTCTACAATAGTACTTTGCCACGCAAATCGCTTTCCCTTAAATTCCGACTACGCTGGACTTCACCTTGTTAAGCAGCGCCGCTACGGTGACACTTTTATTTTCATATACCAAAAGGAGGTTTAATTATGGTCGTCGCAGTTTATCCAGGCACTTTTGACCCCCTCACCTGCGGGCACATGGACATTATTGAACGAGCATTACCCCTAGTCGATAAGTTAATCATCGGCATTTATGAGAATCCTGCTAAACGGCCGCTTTTTCCTCTGGAGAGAAGGGCAAGGTTAATGAAAGAGGCGGTAAGTGGCTTGCCCAACGTCGAGGTTAAAGCTTTTAAAGGGCTGGCCGTGGATTTCATACACCAAGTAGGAGGAAAGGTTATGGTCCGCGGTTTGAGAGCAGGTTCTGACTTCGAACGAGAATTTGATATGGCGCTGATGAACAGAAATCTGGCGCCAGATATCGAGGTAATTTGCTTGATGACGAGCTCTCAATATCAATTTCTTAGCTCAACCCTGATTAAGGAAGTAGCTGAGTTAGGAGGCTGTCTTGAAGGCATGGTTCCCGAGCACGTAGCTGTAGCTCTAAAGGAGAGGTTTTCCATGTCTACTAAACTTGCCACTGGTAAAGGCAAAAATGTAAAATGAGGAGCCAAAAGTTAAGGAGGTAATAAAACGATGGCATACAAAATTACTGAGGAATGCATTAGCTGTGGCGCCTGCGAACCAGAATGTAAAAATGAGGCCATAACTGAGGGAGAGGAAATCTATGTTATTGACCCCAATAAATGCACTGAGTGTGTCGGCTGGTTCGAGTCACCGAAGTGTGTTGAGGTTTGCCCTGTAGATACTTGCATTCCTGACCCCGACCACAAGGAAACACGAGAGCAACTGTTGGACAAGTGGCGCAAGCTACACCCCGGTGAGACTCCGGCCGTCACTTAAAATGAAGCTTATCAAATATTGCAGTTAAAAGTGCTCGTTTAGTAGCCTGTTCGCTCTGAGCTTGCCGATGGGGAAGTTAATCTGATCTTGAATGCCGCTCGTGGTTCAACAAGCACACCCGAGCGGTTAATGAATGTCTCTCAGTGAAAAACCATCTGCTTCACGTACTTAGGGAGATTTTTCACGTGGCTCAAAAATGGCATCTCACTGTATGACCTTATAGCGACGTAACAACTATCACATCGGTTGGTCCGGGAGAATTTTTCTATCATCTCTTCGCGAGTAGCGTATTTATTGCGGTGCAGCGAACAGGGAACCAGGCTCCCATCAGGCATTACGACAAGAAATCTTATGCCTGCCTGACAATTTGGCATGTATCCTTGTTCAAAGAATTTGAAGGTATCTCGGAGTGTGAGTTCTGGGTTAGCTAGATAAGTGCCCTGCTTTTTTAACATTATTAGTTCGTTAATGGCCTGGCGTAAAATTTCCAAATCCTCTCCGTTGTTGAGGCAATAGTCCTCGTTCTTTGTTCGCAGTGCAGTATATGCACTATAAGATATGTCTACACCCCACTCAGAAGCCTTTTTTGCCAGGGGCAAGATTTCCTTCAGATTGGCTTTAGTTATAGCTGTGTTCAAGATGATATCCCGAAACCCAAGCCTTGCTAGCCGTGGAAGGGTTTGTTCCAAACGCTTATAGAGACCGGGTCGTCGTCGAAACTCATCATGCCGCTCATCAGGGAAATCAAGCGATACAGAGAATTGATCCACCCCAGCTTCACGCAACTGCAGATAGTTATTCTCGTTCAGCAGTACACCGTTGGTAACTAGTATCATATATTTTACCCCAGCTTGCTTGATAGCCTGGACTATGGCTGCTATATCCTTACGTAGAAGTGGCTCGCCACCAGAAATTTGCGCTGCAAGTGGCTTCAAGCGTTGAGTTAAGTTCCCATACTCCTCTGGTTTAATTTGCTTTTCATCCTTTATAACCCCCCCAAGGTCACAGTGATGGCAATTACAGTTACAAGAAAGTGTTACTTCGTAAGAAACTACTATGGGGCGATTAGTCATGTAGTTACGTATTCCCCCGCCGACGAACTTAATCCCTTGTAATAGAGAGATATTTGCCACTCGTTATACTCCTATTTGAAACCGATCACTGTGCAGTTATCCAATCTCGAGGGATATGCAAACCTTAGCTTATTCATGATTCTACCCGAAGTGGAGCCAGGATGGAATAGACCTTCTGCTCGTTCATACTTTTTCAAATATTTTAGCACTGGTATAACCAACATTGACAGACTTATGCATTCTTTATAGCTGGTGGAGAATACATTCCTAAACCCAGCGCGGCTCAGCATATCTGCAAGGGTTCCTACTGTAAACTGATTTATATGCAGCCTCCTTAGATTCCACCACCTCCTTCGGAATATTTTTGCCAGGACGCCCCCAATATCTGGGGTTGATGTTGCCAGCAGCCCCCCGGGCTTGAGTATCCTATGAACCTCACTGAGAACCAGAAAAGGGTAGGGCACGTGTTCCAGAACTTGCCACAGGGTGACTACGTCGAAATAGTCTTGCTCAAACTGCATATCTTCAAACGGCTTTGCCTCTACATCCAAGCCGAATTCTCTCCTCGCATATTCTGCCACATCCTGCGATATTTCAATCCCTTTGGTAGTGTAGCCAGCTTTAGAGGCATTAAAAAGAAAGAAACCCTCCCCACAGCCTACATCCAGGAGATGTGTGCCATTCCCGTATCGCTTGATTAATCTAACTTGCGATTCAGTAGCAGTTAAACGAGTGCCCCGAATAATACGGGCGTCACCAGTATTTCTCTGGAAGTAATCTGCGTTGATTTTGCTCGCTTTCTCAATAGGGTTCACATATATAAGGTGACAATTACGACATTTGACATGCCTGCCGTATTTGCCCCCAAGCATCATATATACAGTCTCCACCTCTTCCCGTAAATCACGCTCTCGCATATTAGACTCAAAGAGCACCTCAAAATCATCCTGCCCACAATTGGGGCAGTTGCGATACTCAAAAAGTGAATCCATCTCATACAACTCTTAAAGGCGTTTAGCCTTGTTGTAAGCAGCAGCCACGGCCTCAAGAACGAGAGAACGAAATCTCCCCTTTTCTAACTGAAGAAGAGCCTCGGTGGTAGTTCCTCCCGGCGAAGTAACCATATTCCTCAAATCAGCAGGATGTTTGCCTGTCTTCTCAACAGTGCGAGTAGAGCCAAGTACAGTTTGTATCACCAATTCCTGGGCTATATCCCGGGACAAGCCAATATGGACACCAGCATCGACGAGTGCTTCGATAAAGAGAAAGACATAAGCTGGACCACTGCCGCTTAAAGCAGTGGCCATACTTAAATATTTCTCATCAGTCACATAAATTTCTTTGCCCAATGCACTCAGCACGGTCTGAGCTAACTCCTTTTGCTTCTGCGTAGTCCCAGCAGTTGCTGTCCAGATAGTCATTCCCTCGCCGATTTGCGCTGGCATATTCGGCATGGCCCGAATTACAGAGGAATGATTTAAACCCCGGCATAAACTGGGCAAGGTAGCGCCAGCTACTATAGACAGCACTAGCTGTTCGGGCAATGGAGTCTTTATCTCTTCCATTACCTGAGGCAGATTCTGAGGCTTCACTGCCAGAATAATCAAGTCGACATTTGCCATCGCCTTCCTATTATCAGCTAAGGTGCTAACTCTATATTCCCGGCTCAATAGTTCACGCCGCACCGGACTGATATCGCTAACCACCATATCTTGTGGCGCAGCTACCTTCTTAGCCAAAAGACATTTAACCATCGCTTCCCCCATAGCCCCACCACCAATAAACGCTATCCTTATTTTCTTCTTTTCCATGATACTGTCATTTCCTTCTTTTCCTGCTTCTATCAAGGTGCTACCACAATATTCACCACTCGCTTGGGGACATAAATAACTCTGGTAAGTTTCTTGCCATCAATATAAGCCATCACCCGCTCTCGACCCAGCGCCAGTTCCTTGGCCTCGACTTCACTTATGGAAGCGGGTACAATCACCTTATCTCGAAGTTTGCCATTCACCTGAATGACTAAGGTAATTTCCTCTTCCTTGACCAGCTCTTCGTCATACTCAGGCCATTGTTGGTTATGAATACTGTAGGGATGCTCAGTCCTGTTCCATAACTCCTCAGCAAGATGAGGAGCAGTGGGGGCAAGGAGAAGCATAAAATAGCTAATAGCTTCCTCCCATAGAGAATTTGATACTGCCCCACTCTCTTTAACCTTAGATAGGTAGTTGCTGAATTCCATAAGGCTAGACAGCATAGTATTGAAGCGGAACCTCTCCAAATCAGCAGTCACCTCTTTAATTGTCTTATGAGTTAAATGAAGGAATTCCTTCTCAGCCTCGGGATCAATAACACGGCTAGCATAATCTGCTGTTACAAGGCTCCACACCCGGTTCAGCCAGCGGCTGACACCCACAATGCCCCTATCATTCCATTCCCCCCCAAGCTCCCAGGGTCCAATAAACATGAGATACCCACGAACAGCATCAGCTCCTAACTCAGCCACATATTCGTCGGGGGCAATTACATTGCCCCTGGATTTGCTCATCTTATCACCACAATAAATTATCGTCCCCTGATTGAACAGCCTGGTAAATGGCTCATCGAAATCGACTAGGCCAATATCCCTCAATGTCTTGATGAAAAAACGAGCGTAGAAGAGATGCATAACTGCGTGCTCAGCACCTCCGGTATACAAATCCACAGGCAACCAATATTTCATTTTGGCAGCATCAAAAGGGGCATCCCTGGTTTCAGGACTGGTGTACCTCAAGAAATACCAGGAGGAACACATAAAAGTATCCATAGTATCAGTTTCCCTTCGTGCTGGCCCAGAACATTTAGGACAGATGGTATTGACGAATGACTGGCAATATTTCAGAGGAGATTCCCCGGTAGGTTTAAATTCCGCATCGGGAGGAAGCAGAACAGGCAAATCCTCCTCGGGCACAGAGACTATGCCGCATTTATCACAATAAATTATAGGTATGGGTGCCCCCCAATACCTTTGCCTGGAGATAAGCCAATCACGAAGACGATAAATAACCGTACGCTTACCCCATCCTTTTTCCTCTAACAAAGCACAGATTACCTCATACCCTTTTTCGCTGGGTAAACCGCTAAACTCCCCAGAATTCACCATTGTACCTGACTCAGTATATGCTTCCGTCAATTCTTCGCCTGTCCAACCCGGAGGAGCAATAACTGTTCGTACAAGTAGCTTAAACTTCCTGGCAAATTCCAAGTCTCGTTCATCATGAGCAGGTACCGCCATCACTGCTCCGGTGCCATAAGTTGGCAATACATAATCAGTAATCCAGATAGGCACTCGCTCCCCGCTCATCGGATTGACAACATAGCTTCCCAGAAAGACCCCTGTTTTCTCTTTGCCTATTGCCACCCGTTCGTACTCAGTTTGCCGCCGACACCAAGCAATATATTCATCTACTTCAGCTTTATGCTCTGGGGCAGTTAATTTAGAGACTAAAGGATGCTCCGGAGCCAGGAGGAAGAAAGTCACCCCAAAAATAGTATCAGGGCGAGTGGTAAACACTCTTATTTCTTTCTGCTCTGCACCCCCATGCTCTAGCCAGAAAGAAATTTCAGCGCCCTCGCTCTTACCCACCCAATGCTTCTGCATTATCTTTATGCGTCCTGGCCAGTCCAGTTGACTATGATTGAGGAGTTCTTCGGCATATTTAGTAATCCTGAAGAACCACTGCTCCAGCTCTTTTTTAATCACTGGCGTGCTGCACCTCTCGCAAAAACCTTCCCCTACTATTTGTTCATTAGCCAACACTGTCTGACATTTAGGACACCAGTTCACAGGCGCCTCAGCCCGATAGGCCAGACCAGTGTGATAAAATTTGAGGAAAAACCACTGCGTCCACTTATAGTAGTCCGGCAGGCAAGTAACGACTTCACGGTTCCAGTCATATATTGCCCCCATACTCTTGAGTTGCCGACGCATATTCTCTATATTTCTCATTGTCCACTCATAAGGGTGAATTCCATGGTTGATGGCAGCATTTTCCGCCGGTAAACCAAAGGCGTCAAAGCCCATAGGATGAAGCACATTATAGCCCCGCATCCTTTTAAATCTGGCATAAACATCTGAGGGCGCCATAGCGTACCAATGCCCAATGTGAAGGTCACCTGAGGTATAGGGGAACATGGTCAGGGCATAAAATTTCGGGCGCCTACGATCTTCCCCCACCTCATAAATATGGTCAGTCGCCCACCTCTGTTGCCATCTTTTTTCGATTTCCCGAGGGTTATATTTCTGAGCCATATTTGCTAAAGTTTAACTTAATTCAGGGTGAATTAAAAGCCTGTTCCTACTGCTAGAAATCAACATGGAAAGGGAAATCCTTAACAAAACCCGCCTTTATGAACTTTTATCAAGACTCGAAAGCAGCCCTGGAGACTATATAAGTCTGTATATAAAACCTTCTTCTTTTCCTGATTATATAAATGGAATATCGCTTCGGCCCCCATACAACACGTATGCTCACGAAATTAAGGAATCAGTCAACATTAAAGCTGTAGCCCAAGCAGCTGCAAGATACAATACGGGAGCAGCTATATATTGGCAAGAAAACGGCAATAAAGCTATAGTGTTGCCGCCATTTCCTATCACTGAAGATAAAATTTTATCAGGTAAGTTTGATACCTCCCCCCTATTAGAAACCCTGGAGCGAGCACATGTTATCGGCGTGGTGATGGTAACATGGGGGGCATACTCTATAGGAATTTTCCATCGTAATAATCTGGTAAAGTCAAAAACGGGCACAGGGTATATCCATAAGGAACACAGGAAAGGGGGAAGAAGCGAAAAAAGATTTGCCCGCAGGACTGAAGAACAGAAGAAAGATTTTTCGAGAAAGGTTAGCAATAGAATCGAGAGGGAATTTGGAAATTACACGCTGGATTATATATTTTTGGGAGGGGATAGACTAATCTGCACACCCTTATTAAGGGAATGCAAATACCTTCAGCGAGAAGCCCAGAGAATTTCCCAGAGGGCTTTGAATCCAAGATATACAGACAAGGAAGCCTGCAACCACACTCTTAAAGAAATAACAAGCTTTATGGCTTTTACTTTTTGAGACTACTCCCAAAAAGATACCAATATACCCTTGGGAATAAATATCCCCTAAAGATTCAAGCCCGCTCGCCTGTGGATTTCACGCAAATGCAAATAGCGGTAATATTAATGCGTGATCCTGCTCAACACCCGGTGACCGCCGTAGAAATTTAGCGTTTCTCTATTCTGAATACTTTTGTGCCGCAGACAGGACAGACACCCCGGGTCGCTGGCCTGCGGTTCTTGAGTGTAACCCGCATTGGGTTTTTTATCTCCACCTTTTTCCTGCACTTCATACAATAAGCTGTCGCCATCATACCCTCCTTTTAATTTTGTTACACATATATTGTTACTATAAGAACAAAGCTTTGTCAATACCTTTTGGGCTCTTTAGAGCAAATATTGTAAATTTTTGACCATTTTAGCAGGTGGGGCAGGAGCCCAAGACCATTTAGAGTCCTGCCAATAAGCTACATTTGGATTTCTAGTTAAAATGAGTGGACAGCGACTGCAATGCCGTGTCTAATCGCTTCAGGCATTTTTCTTTTCCCAATACTGCCATGGTCTGAAACAATGGTGGTGCCGCAGTACGCCCTGTAACAGCTACCCTTAACAAACCGAAGAATTTCCCTGTGCCTAAGTTCAGCTCTGCGGCCAAAGGGCGCAGGATGCCCTCAAGCGTGGTGGCATCCCAGGTCGTTACTTTTTCTAACTTTTGCGAAGCAATTGTAATAGCCTTAGCTGCTGACTGGGCATCCAGTTTTCCACTTAAAAGCAGGTTTGTATCATATTGCAGCTCGTCGAGGAAGAAAAAGCTGGCAAGCTGAGGAACTTCAGCTAAGGTTTTGGCTCGTTCTTGAATGAGAGACAGAACCTGGCTGACGTAACTATTGTTCAATGGGCGCTCTACCGACTTTGGCAAATCTCTATCTAAAAATGGTATGGCTTGCTGGACAAATTCTCCCAAGCTTAGCTTGCGCAAATAAACCCCGTTCATCCATTCCAGCTTATCTCTATTAAAGATAGCCGCTGTTTTGCCTACCCTTTCCAGAGAAAAGTGCTTTATTAACTCCTCTTGGGATAATAACTCAGTTCGATCATCAAGCGACCAGCCCAAAAGCACCAAGAAATTAATCATTGCATCCGGGAGGTATCCCTGCTCTCGATATTCAGTGATAGTGGTAGCACCGTGCCTTTTGGACAGTTTGGCACGGTCAGGTCCCAGAATCATGGGTAAATGAGCAAATTGCGGAGCTTGCCAACTTAGAGCTTGGTAAAGCAAAACATGGCGAGGAGTGCTGGAAAGCCACTCATCGGCTCTGAGGACATGTGAGATAGCCATTAAATGGTCATCTACTACATTAGCCAGGTGATATGTGGGATAACCATCGGATTTGAGCAGGATGAAGTCGTCTAAGGTATCGTGCTTAAAAGTTACCGGCCCATGAATTAAGTCGTAGAAAGTAGTTTCGCCTTCAAGAGGTGTTTTAAAGCGAATCACGGGAGTAATACCTGTTGCCTCTAACCGAGTTCTTTCATGTTGTGTTAAATCTCGACAATGGCGATCATATTTCGGTGGCTGCTTACGTTTTGCCTGTTCCTGGCGCATCGTCTCTAATCGCTCTGGAGAGCAGTAGCATAAATATGCATGACCCTCCTCAATCAATCTGTGGGTAATTTCATGGTAACCGGACAATCGTTGTGACTGGAAGTAAGGCCCTTCATCCCAGTTTAATCCCAGCCACTGTAAGCTATCTAGTATTACCTCCACTGCACCCTCCACCTTACGGGCAACGTCAGTATCTTCAATTCGCAAGATAAACTTGCCGCCGTGGTGGCGAGCAAAAAGCCAGTTGAATAGAGCAGTCCTGATGTTGCCTAAATGTGGATACCCTGTGGGACTGGGCGCAAAACGAAGTCTAACCGATGTTTCCGACTCAGACTGCATTGCGCTATACCCAGCGTGACTTAACCTTACTTAGAGAGAGTCCGCTGTAGCTTTTTTAACCGATCCAGATGTTTTCTAAGCCTCTGAGCAAGCTGCTCAACCTGATTCAAGGCATTTTCAGTATCTTCTATCTCCGTGGTTATCTTGAACAAGATTTCACTTTGCCGCCCGCTTAGCCCGACCTCAAAATCAGCCAATTCCTCTATCCCAGCCTCCCCCACTAACTTGGATAAGAGGGTGCTTTCTCTGTCCGCTTGCTCTTTAGCGAGTTCCTCATAGGACTTCATGTCACAAGTTTCCTTTCTTTTACATCAAGGATGCCAAATTTTAACATGCCTTGATGCCTCAAACAAGACCTTGATTTGTCACGGCATCTTTATATGGTGCTACTCCTCCACCCGATTATGCAAAATTTCGTTGTTTCTTATATATTAAGGGTTGTTGTTTTTTTATTATTGTGGTGAGTGAACCCGATGCCCCAGTTTAAAATAGTTTCCGATTTTGGTCTTACCGGCGACCAGCCCCAGGCCGTAGACAAACTGGTCGAAGGTTTGAACAAAAGTTACCGAAAACAGACACTGCTGGGAGTCACCGGCAGCGGCAAGACATTCACCATGGCTAACGTCATCGAGAGAATACAGAGGCCAACCCTGGTTATCTGTCACAACAAGACCCTGGCAGCCCAGCTAGCAACCGAGTTCAAGGAATTTTTTCCCGAAAATGCTGTGGAGTATTTTGTCAGCTATTATGACTATTATCAGCCGGAGGCTTATATCCCCAGCACCGACCTCTATATTGAGAAGGAAACCGATATAAATGAGGAAATTGACAAACTACGGCATGCCGCTACCAAGTCTCTCTTCACACGCCGAGATATAGTTATTGTCGCCTCGGTTTCCTGTATTTATGGACTGGGGGCACCTGAAGAATACCGAAGCTTTGTCCTTACTATTGAAAGGAATAAACACTACAAGCGAGATAAGCTGGCCCGACATCTGGTGGATATGCAATACGAAAGAAACGACTATGATTTCACCAGAAGCAGATTCCGTATTCGAGGAGACACCATGGAGATACAGCCAGCTTATGAAGAAACAGCTCTCAGAATCGAATTCTGGGGGGACGAGATTGAGCGCATTGTAGAGCTTGCCCCCCTAACTGGTGAGGTGCTGGCTCATCGAGATCGAGTGGATATTTACCCCGCAAAGCACTTTGTTACCTCTCACGATAAGCTGATAGCGGCAATCAAGGATATCAAAGTCGAGCTAGAGGAAAGATTAACGGAGTTAAGGGGCCAGGGAAAGCTACTGGAGGCCCAGAGGCTCGAGGCACGGACCAATTACGATATTGAAATGCTTCAGGAAGTGGGATACTGTACCGGGGTGGAAAATTACTCCCGGCACCTCCAGCGGCGGGCACCGGGAAGCACACCCTGGACTTTGCTGGATTACTTTCCCGACGACTTCCTGCTTTTCATCGATGAATCACATATGACCCTACCACAGATAAGAGGCATGTATCACGGTGATATTTCTCGAAAGCAGACACTGGTTGATTACGGCTTTCGCCTCCCTTCAGCCCTGGATAACCGCCCATTGAATTTTGAGGAGTTCGACAAGCACGTCAACCAGGTTATTTACGTATCGGCTACACCCAAGCCCTATGAATATGAGCGCAGCCAGCAAGTAGTGGAGCAATTAGTCCGCCCCACTGGTCTACTGGAGCCTACCGTAGAGGTTAAGCCAGTTAAGGGGCAAATTGACGACCTTATTTATCAAATAAAAAGCAGGGTAGCCAAAGGGGAGCGCTGTTTGGTGACTACCTTGACCAAGCGAATGGCAGAGGAATTAAGCGACTACTTGAGAGAAATGGAGATTAAGACTCATTACTTGCATTCGGAGGTAGAGACTTTAGAGCGAGTGGAGATTCTCCGTGACCTCCGCCTTGGCGTCTATGATGTGGTAGTGGGCATCAATCTACTTCGTGAGGGGCTGGACTTGCCTGAGGTAAGCCTGGTAGCCATACTCGATGCTGATAAGGAAGGCTATCTAAGGTCAGAGGAAGCGCTCATTCAGACCATGGGGCGTGCTGCCAGACACCTAAATGCTCATGTCACAATGTATGCTGATACCATTACTCAATCCATGCAGAAGGCGATCGAGGAAAGCGGCCGCCGCCGCGAGGTTCAAGAAGCTTACAACAAGGAACACGGCATAACTCCCCAGGGAATCCGAAAGGCAATTAAGGATATAACTGAGAGAGTTCAAGCGGTAGCCGAGACAAGGGTTCCTTATGCGGTTACTCCCATTTCCAAGGAGGAAATGGCTCGACTCATCAGGCAACTGGAATCCCAGATGAAAGCAGCAGCCAAGAATCTGGAGTTTGAAAAAGCCGCTATGATCCGCGACCGCATTATCGAACTAAGAAAAGGCGAGGAACTAGTTTCGCCCATGCTGAAACGATAATCGGGGGAGTCGTTCACCAGGAGTTGGGTCCACTTGAGACTACCCCTTTGCCCTTCTGCTTGGGGAAATCGAAACGGAAACTCAACAATTTCGCGAGCGACCTCCCATTCATTCCCATCTCACTCCCAGAATATGACGAACCCATTCCGCTGGCGGCCAATCAGAATGACAGTACTTTGCATCAGGTATCTGACCAATACGAGCCACTGAACAAGCCGGGACTAAAGTAATGGAATAACCCCAGTACAGATGGGTGATTGACACCTCCAAAACATAAGTCATAGTATAGTAATAGTATAGTATGGCATAGTTGAGTAGTTTCAGGAGAGGAAGATATGCCCGTTATTATTAATGAACAGACCTATTACAGGACAGCTGAGGTTTGCCGGATGATCGGCATCAGTAGAAATACCCTCTTCAGATGGTTAAAAGAGGGGATATTTTCCGATATCGAGTACCGGGACTGGCGAGGCTGGAGATTATTCACCCCAGCCCAATTGGAGACCATTAGAGTGAAGACCAGCCATGTTACGGCAATAAGCCGGGGAAACTAAACAGGTGGATACATGAGATTAGCGACTGAAGTAGCGGAAACAGAAAACTTATTCGAGATTCTGACCAACAAATCGCCAGTTGGACTTTGCATCATACAGGATGGAGGGTTTTGCTATACCAACCCCACCTTCCAGAGTATCACCGGCTACAAGGAAGATGAATTACTGGGCAAGGATGCTCTAGAGCTTGTCGTTCCCGAAGATAGGGAACAGGTCAGAGAAAATGCCATAAAGATGCTGAAGGAAGAACGCACCTTGCCATACCAATTCAGGGTGACCCACAAGAACGGCAGCATTAAGTGGGTAATAGAGTCAGTTGCCTCTGTCCAGTATCGTGGGAGACGGGCAACTCTGGGGGACTTCATAGACATCACCGGGCGCAAGCAGGTAGAGGATGCGCTAAAAGCCGAGAAGAATAAGCTGCAATCACTCATAGACGCCATGGAAGAAACTATCACCATACAAGATACAGAATATAACATTATTTATCAGAATGAGCCATCGAGGATAGCTTCTGGTGGTGACCACCTGGGAGAGAAGTGCTACCGGGTCTATGAAGGCAGAGAAAGTATCTGTGAAGGCTGTCCGGTAGAAAAAGCATTTAAGGACGGTAAGTCACACACCACGGAGAGGAGAACGACAATCGCAGGGAAGGTTGCCTTCTGGGAGAATACGGCTAATCCTATTAGGGACGCCGAGGGGAGGATTGTTTCCTGCCTGGAGCTAGCCCGGGACATCACCGAGCGCAAGAAGCAGGAGCAGGCGCTGGCTGACGAATTGACTCAGCGCCGTCTCCTCGTTGACAAGTCCCTGGACGGGATAGTCGTCCTTGATGTCGACGCCAAGGTAGTGGAGGCCAACCAGCGCTTTGCCGAGATGCTTGGCTATACCCTGGAGGAAGTCCGTGAGCTGCACACCTGGGACTGGGATAAAAATTATTCCCGCAAGAAAATACTGGAGATGGGACGGAATGTTGACGAGAAAGGCCTCCACCTGGAGACAAAACACACTCGCAAGGATGGTTCGGTCATTGACGTTGATATCAGCATCAGTGGGATCATGTGTGAGGGGCAGAAGCTGATTTTCTGCATCGACCGTGACATCACCGAGCGCAAGAAGGCGGAGCAGGCACTGGCTGATGAATTGACGCGGCGCCGTCTCCTCGTTGACCAGTCCCTGGACGGGATAGTCGTCATCAATGAGAACGACAAGGTTTATGAGGCCAACCAGCGCTTTGCCGAGATGCTGGGCTATACCCTTGAGGAAGTCCATGAGCTGCATACCTGGGACTGGGATAAAAATTATTCCCACAAGAAAATACATGAGCTGGGGAGAAAGGCTGACGAGAAAGGTTTCCTCCTGGAGACAACGCACACTCGCAAGGATGGCTCCGTTATTGACGTTGATATCAGTATTAACGCCTCTATGTTCGGGGGGCAGAAGCTAATCTTCTGCGTCTGTCGGGACGTTACCGAGCGCAAGCAAGCAGAGAGGAAAGTGCAGCATCTCAACCTGGTGCTTCGTGCTATACGCAACATCAACCAGCTTATCGCCAGGGGTACCGACCGCGACGGCCTGCTCAAAGGTACCTGTGATACCTTTGTCGAGACTCGTGGTTATTACAGCGCCTGGATTGCCCTTCTGGATGAGTCGGGCAAGCTGGTAACTGCTGCTGAAGCTGGCCTGGGCAAGAGTTTCTTGCAAGTTATGGAGAGGCTCAAGCGTGGAAAGTTGACGCATTGTGGATGTAAGGTGCTGGAGAAACCGGGCGTTTTGGTGATGAAAGACGTGTCGTCGGAGTGTGCGGATTGTCCTGTGGCAAAAAAAGAAGATACTGGCAGAGGTGCTATGAGCGTCAGGTTGGAATACGACGGTAAGGTGTATGGGCTAATGACTGTTTCTATCCCGCCTGACAGAGCTGTGGAAAAAGAAGAACACGACATGCTTGAAGAGATTGCCGGAGATATCGCCTTTGCCCTGCACAGCATGGAACAGAAACAGGAGCGCAAGCGGGCAGAGGAAGCACTGCGGGATTCGGAAGAAAAGTTATGGAAAATATTTGAGTCGGCCACCGATGGGATATCAGTTATTGATTTGAAAGGTATCATCACCGAGGTAAACCAAAGAATGGTGGAGATGCATGGCTTCAGCTCCAAGGATGAGCTTCGAGGGAAAAATGCCCTTGAATTGCTTGCTCCCCGCGACCACAAGAAAATAGCAGCCAACATGAAGAAAGTTATAAAACAGGGAGCAATTAGAGGCGTCGAATACACTCTGCTCAGGGCAGATGGTTCTGAGTTCCCCGGTGAGTTAAGTACCAATGCGCTAAAGGATGCTTCGGGCAATCCCGTTGGTCACATCACCATTGTCAGAGACATCACCGAGCGCAAGCGGGCAGAGGAGGCGCTTCAAGCCGAGAAGAATAAGCTGCAATCGGTAATAGATGCCATGGCCGATGCTCTCACCATACAGGATAGGGACTATAACATTATTTTTCAGAATGAGCCATCAAGAAAAAGTACTGGCGGTGCCCGCGTGGGGGAGAAATGCTACCGAGTCTACGAAGGTAGAGACAAGTTGTGTGAAGGTTGTCCGGTAGAAAAGGCATTTAAGGATGGTAAGCCCCACATCTCGGAAAGGCAGCGGGTACTGCCCTCGGGGGAGCTCTCTTTCTGGGAGAATACAGCTAATCCCATCAGAGACGCCGCAGGAAGGTTTGTTTCCTGCCTTGAGATTGGCCGGGATATCACCGAGCGCAAGAGGCAGGAGCAGGCGCTGGCTGATGAGTTGACGCGGCGCCGTCTCCTCGTTGACCAGTCCCTGGACGGGATAGTCGTCCTTGATGTCGACGCCAAGGTAGTAGAGGCCAACCAGAGCTTTGCCGAGATGCTGGGCTATACCCTTGAGGAAGCCCGTGAGCTCCATACCTGGGACTGGGATAAAAATTTTCCCCCTGAGAAAATAGCGGAGATGGGGCGGAATGTTGACGAGAAGGGTCTCCACCTAGAGACAAAGCACACTCGCAAGGATGGTTCGGTCATTGACGTTGATATCAGTATCAACGGGACAATGTGTGGGGGGCAGAAGTTGATCTTCTGTGTATGCCGGGATATCACCGAGCGCAAAAAGATGGAGGAAGCACTCAAGCTGGCAGCCGAGGAATGGAGGGGAACCTTCGATTCCATCACCGACGCTATCTCTATTCATGACAGGGACTTCCGGATTCAGCGGGCAAACAAGGCATTTGCTGACATTTTTAACATGAGACCCGATCAAATCATCGGTAGGCACTGCTATGAGTTACACAAAGGGGGGGAACCCATATCAGGCTGTCCTCATAAGCAGACACTGGCTACTGGGAAACCTGCGTCGGCAGAGTTCTATGAATCCAACCTGGGAAAATACCTCCTGGAGTCAACATCACCGATTTTCGATGAGAAAGGTGAGGTCGTCGGCACTATACACGTTACCAGAGACATTACTGAGCAAAAGCAACAAAATGAGCGGCTTATGATGGCTGACCGGCTGGCCTCCATTGGCGAACTGGCAGCCGGCACCGCCCACGAACTTAACAACCCGCTCACGAGCGTCATCGGTTTCACCCAGTTGGTCATGGAAAGGGATATCCCCGACGACATCCGTGAGGACCTGAAGCTTATCCACAGCGAAGCTCAGCGCGCCGCTGGTGTAACGAAGAATCTCCTTACATTTGCCCGAAAGCAGGCACCCGTGAAGCAGCTTAACCAGATAAATAACATTATTGAGGACGTGTTGAAATTACGTGACTATGAGCACAAAGTAAATAGTATCGAAGTCCAGAGGCAGCTTGCTCTCGACCTTCCCGAAATCAAGGTCGACTATTTCCAGATGCAGCAGGTTCTCCTCAACATCATTATCAACGCCGAATATTTTATGATTGAAGCGCATAGCAGGGGGACCCTGACCATTACCACCAAAAAACGGAACGGCAGCGTGAGGATTTCAATCGCTGATGACGGCCCGGGGATCCCACCGGAAAATCTGAGCCGGATATTCAACCCCTTCTTCACCACCAAAGCAGCAGGCAAGGGAACCGGCCTTGGCTTGAGCATCTGCCATGGGATAGTGGCCGAGCACGGCGGGCAGATGTATGCTAAGAGCCAGCCAGGTAAAGGAACTACCATTGTTATCGAACTGCCCGTTAACAACGGCCACTGACCATACCAGGGGAACGCAATGAAACAGGCTAACGCCAACGAGAAAAGCATTGAGGGTATGCTTGACCAGCAAGAAACATTACTTATCGTCGATGATGAAGCTGCAATCAGGCAGCTCCTTTGCCAGAAATTATCAAGAGAAGGCTACCAGTGCAAGGAAGCGAATAATGCTGAGCAAGCCTTAAATATGCTGGAAACCAGCCCGATTGCTCTGGTTATTCTGGATATAAAGATGCCCGGTAAATCGGGAATCGAACTCATCCCGGAAATAAAGTCAGGCTACCCCGACACAGCGGTTATTATGGCTACAGCCGTTATTGATGTTAACGCCGCCATTCAGTGTCTGAAGCAGGGGGCCGATGACTACATCCTTAAGCCCTTCAACCTGGAGGTACTTTCCATGGCTGTCCAAAGAGCTCTTGAGAAAAGACGGCTGCAGCTCGAAATCAAGGAATACCAGCAATTTCTGGAGGAAAAAGTTGAGGAGCAGACGGGAGAGATTAGAAAACTTTTTCTCGGCGCCATTGAGGCACTGGTATCTGCCCTCGAAGCTAAGGACAAGTACACTGGTGGACATTCCCGTCGGGTGACCGAGGTAGCATTATCTTTAGGCAATGAACTTGGCCTACCCGCACAGGATATGGAGGACTTGCGCTGGGGAAGTTTACTCCACGATGTCGGGAAGATTGCAGTTGACCAGCGCATCCAGAATAAGCCCGGCAAGCTGACAAGTGAAGAGTACGAGCACATTATGACTCACCCTCGTATCGGCGCCGACATTGTGCGGCCGATAGTTAATGGGAAAATAGTCGAGATGATTGAGCACCACCATGACCATTATGACGGCAGTGGGCTTCATCAGGTTATAGCGGGCAATGACATACCGCTGGAGGCCAGAATCCTGGCTGTAGCCGATGCCTTCGATGCCATGACATCCGACCGACCGTATCGACCGGCAATGTCCATCGCAGAAGCTATAGATGAAATTAAGCGCTGTGCTGGCAATCAATTCGACCCAGATATCGTAGCCGCATTCCTTAAAACAGCCAAAACAGCGACAAAATAGGCTCGAAGCTTTCAAAGCTGTGCGTCTGACGATCATCCACGGGGATATGAAGGCTTAAATGCACAATGACATTAGTAGTGTGAGTGGAGAGTTCGAATTTTACCGTGCATTCTTTGCCCTCCAACCCCCGTCACTCTAAGCGACGGACACTGCCCTTTCACCCATCATGTCAGGTGACACCGTAACTTTAGCACCTTGACACATAAGCTGACCCATGATGATAATTGTGACGTCATGGCAGGTAGCTTAGACGCAGATGTAGAGAAATTAAGACAAAGCCTTAATAGTTTACCTCAACCCCAGGTAGAACCTCCGCTTATAGTGGTCAGTGGCTTGCCAGGCACAGGTAAGTCTTTTTTCTGCCGCAAGCTGACCGAAAGGTTGTCTTTTCCCATCTTAGCAAGCGATACTTCGCGAAAAATCCTGTTCCCTTCCCCCCAGTATAAGGAAAGTGAAAATAAGCGCCTTTTCTCTGCCTGCCACGTTCTCATCGAAGAGCTTTTAAGAAAAGGAATGCCTGTCATCTTTGATGCCACAAACCTGTTGGAACACCATCGAGAATATTTCTACCGCGCTGCCGAAAGAGCAGGGGCAAAGCTCATCCTGGTCTGGGTTGAAGCTCCCACCGAAGTGGTGCGGCAACGCCTTCTGGCCCGAGAAAAAGCAGCTATGCCTCAAAATGACTCGGAAGCC
>Ga0307436_1000485_pt1 | contig 18716 bp, 19 predicted proteins | sample SalMarWE160440MG_FD_202513 | JGI IMG/M metagenome (GOLD analysis project Ga0307436, IMG submission 202513) | Salt marsh sediment microbial communities from the Plum Island Ecosystem LTER, Massachusetts, United States - WE1604-40 | ecosystem: Environmental > Aquatic > Marine > Intertidal zone >...
CTGCTCGCAGCGCTTGCCTATTTCATCCTGCCGACCGATCTCATTCCCGACATGCTGGGCGGGCTCGGCTTCGCCGATGACATGGCGCTGCTCACCGCGGTGATCGGCATGGTCTCCTCGCACATCACGCCGACCCACCGCGCCGCGGCGGCACGCGCGCTCGACAAGGAGCTTCCTAAGTCGGCCTAAGAGTCGCGTGCGTTGCGCCCGGGCTTCAGAACCGGTGACTGCTATTCAAGTTCCGCCTTGGGGCGCGGACAGGCCGGCTAAGCCGGGGTAAGGCCGTGGCGGCGCATGATCTCCATCATTTTTGCAGGGTCCGGCGGCCCACCGAGCGCCGCGTTGATCGCCTCGGCACACTCGCGGAAATACTGCGGACCTATCGCGGCAGGCGTGATCACGCAAAGCACCTTCACGTCCTTGCTTCCGTTATTGTCAAATCGGTGAATGGCGCCGCGTGGAATGCATAGCGTCTCCCCGGGCCCGACGTCGATTTGTTTTCGGTTGACGGTCCAGGTCAAAGTGCCGTCGACGCCATAGATAGTCTCTTCATAGTGGTCGTGGCTATGCGCTGGAGCCGCTAGGCGCTGTGCGCCCGGGACACTCAGTTCAAATGCCGCGATGCTACCACTCGAATTTTCGCCGGTGATCAAGAAGCGCACCGCGAGCGGCCCGAGACGGATAATCTCGTCGGAAGGATTGACCCGGAGCTCCATCTCTGTCTCCCTTGAAGGGGGCCTTTCGACAACGGCTTGGCGTCCGTCTCTCATGACGGACTCTACGCAGGCCACGTGTCCCTTCCGCCAATTTGGACTGCATTGATGTCAGGATTGGGTCAGAAAAGCTGAGTGAGGCGGCCCCCCTCCGGCATGTCCGCTAAGTGCCATTACCAGCCGTCAGAGGGGACTTGATTCGCTTTCTTGAGTTTTTTGCAACCAGTTTTTACGCCAGGAAGCGCATCACATGCGGCAGCATAAGCTCCGGGTGCAGGAAAGTGCTTATGTGATTGGAGCCGCTGAGTTCCAGAATGTCTGCCCTTGACCCTGTGCGGACTAGGCATATTCACTTACGCTTGCGGGTTGATGATCACCTTGCCGGTGACCTTGCGGCCTTCGATCAGCGACAACGCCATCGACGTTTGCGCCAGCGGGAAGACCTCGTGAATATGCGGGTCAATCTTCCCTTCTTTGCACCACTCGAGAAGCTGCGCCGTGTTGGCGCGATTCTGCTCCGGCTCGCGCTCCGCGAACGACGTCCAGAATACGCCGATGATGGCACAGCCCTTGAGCAGGACGAGATTGAGCGGGATGCGCGGAATCTCGCCCGAGGCGAAGCCGAGCACGAGGTAGCGTCCCTCCCAGGCCATGGCCCGGAGACTCGGCTCGGCCGCGTCGCCGCCGACGCAGTCGTAGAGCACGTCGACGCCTTTCGGCAGCGTCAGCTCCTTCAGCTTCTTCTTCAGGTCCACTTCTGAATAGTTCACGCCCTCGTCGGCGCCATGGGCCTTGGCGAAGGCAAGCTTCTCTTCCGACGAGGCGACGGCGATGACCCGCGCGCCCCTCAGCTTGGCGATTTCGACCGCGGCGATGCCCGCGCCGCCCGCCGCCCCAAGCACGGCGACGCTCTCCTTGGGCTGAAGGGCCGCCCGGTCTTTGAGCGCATGCAGCGCCGTGCCGTAGGTGATGACGATTCCGGCCGCCACCTCGTCGCTGACCCCGTCGGGAATGGGAATCGCGTTCTTCGTCGTGGTGACGATCTTCTCGCGGCAGCCGTTGCCGCCGATAAACGCCACCACGCGCTGCCCGACCGGGAAGTCGGTGACGCCCTCGCCGAGCGCCTCGATGGTCCCGGCGATTTCCGCACCGGGCGAAAACGGCAGTGGCGGCGACACCTGATATTTGTCGCGCAGCACGAGCGTATCGAAGAAATTGAGGCCGACCGCAGTGACCTTGACCAAGATCTCGCCCGGCCCCGGGCTGGGCTCGGCGACCTCCTCGAGGCGCAAGGCCTGGATACCGCCAAACTCATTGAATTGCACAACGCGCATAGGGGTTGTTCCTTTGGAGCCACGCTTGCAAAAAACGCAGGCTCGTTCCGACTGATTGAGAAGCTTGGCTTTTTGACGCTGGCTCTTGGTTAGCGCAACCCTACGCGACGGCTTTTTCTCCCAGCGCGCTTGTGGCAGAGAAAGGTTGTGAAACCGCTACCCCCAAACATCCGCGGGTATTTCGGCATCGGCGCCGAGAGCATCTCCAAGTCTGTCAATCTCGGCAATCTGCTGCGCTCCGCGCACGCCTTCGGCGCAAGCTTCGTGTTCACTATCGGCGCCGACGAGCGGGCGCTGGAGACGCGCGCCGACACCTCTCGCGCCGCGAGCCACCTGCCCCTCTACCATTGGCGGAGCCTCGAGGACATGCGTCTGCCCAAAGGGTGCAGCCTCGTCGGCGTCGAGATCCTCGGTGAGGCGACCGACCTGCCGAGTTTTCCCCATCCCTTGCGCGCGGCCTATGTGCTCGGGCCTGAGCGTGGGGCGCTGACGCCAGCGCTCATCGCCCGCTGCCAGCATCTGGTCCGCATCCCGACGGCCTTCTCGCTGAACGTGGCCACGGCAGGCGCCATAATCATGTATGACCGCCTCCGCACCCTCGGCCGTTTCGCCCCGCGCCCGGTCGCCGAAGGCGCCGAAACGAGCGAGTTGGCCCCCCACGTCCAAGGCCCACCCAAGCGTCGGAGGCCGCAGGCTTGACCTAAGGGCCCGATCTGTGAAGACTGGGCCATTCATGCTTAACGCTTGCTCACGACACGGGGACGGGGAGATGCGCCGAGCCGTTGGAGCTGCTTGCCTGATCTTGGCGTTTTGCACGGCGCCGGCGGTCGCGGAGGAGCAGAAGGTCACCCTCTTGGAGAAGTACAAGGACTGGGCCGCCTATACCGCGAGCGGCAGTCCCAAGGTCTGTTTTGTCGTGTCTCAACCGACGGATTCGAGTCCTAAGAACGTGCGGCGGGGCCCGATCTACTTTTACATCTCCAATTATCCCGAGGACAAAGTGACCGGCGAGGTCAGCGTGAAGATGGGTTATCCCTTCGCGCCCGGCGGCAAGGTGACCGTGACAGTCGACGGTAAGAAGTTCGAACTGTTCACCAAGGACGAGGGCGCCTTCGTCGAGAAAACCGCAGACGAGGCCAAGCTCGTCGGTGCCATGAAGGCAGGCAACGCCATGAAAGTCCAAGGGCGGTCGTCGCGCGGCACCAATACCAGCGATGCCTACTCTTTGAGCGGCATCTCCGACGCGATAGCCCGCATCGACAAGGAGTGTGCCGGCAGCGGCTAAACGCCGGCTTTGCCGTAAACCGTAGCCAGACCTTGGCATTCTCGGCCCGCCCCATGATATGAGGGGCGAGGCGGCCTCGATTGGCGGCCCGATTCCGATGCCATGACCGCAACCACGCTCATAGACCCCGCGCCTCAGCCGGCCATGACGGCCGGCAAAGAGAGCCTCATTGGACTCAGCCGGCTGGCCCTTGCCGAGCAGCTGGCCGCGCTCGGCGTGCCCGAGCGCCAGAGGCGCATGCGCGCGAACCAACTCTGGAGCTGGCTCTATGTGCGCGGGGCGACGGACTTCGCTACCATGACCGACATCGCCAAGGATCTTCGCCATGAGCTTGCCGCGCAATTCACCTTGGCCCGGCCCGAGATCGTCACCGAGCAGGTGTCCGTCGACGGCACGCGCAAATGGCTGCTCCGTCTCGACGACGGCAAAGAGATCGAGACCGTCTATATCCCGGAAGAGGATCGCGGCACGCTGTGCATTTCGAGCCAGGTCGGCTGCACGCTGAACTGCTCATTCTGTCATACGGGTACCCAACGTCTCGTCCGCAATCTCACCGCCGGTGAGATCGTCGGCCAGATCATGCTCGCCCGCGACCGTATCGGCGACTGGCCCGGCGCGGTTCCGCCCGACCCGCGCGGCCTTCCCGATACCGAACGCAAGATCACCAACGTGGTGCTCATGGGTATGGGCGAGCCGCTCTACAATTTCGACAATGTGCGCGACGCCAGTGCCATCGCTTCAGACGGAGAGGGTCTCTCCGTCTCCAAGCGCCGCATTACGCTCTCCACCTCAGGCATCGTGCCTGAGATCCCGCGCTGGGGCGAAGAGGCCGGCACCATGCTTGCCATCTCGCTGCATGCGGTGCGCGACGAGCTGCGCAACAAGCTCGTGCCCATCAACAAGAAGTGGCCGATTGCGGAGCTGCTCGAGGCTTGCCGCAACTATCCCGGCCTCTCCAATGCCAAGCGCATCACCTTCGAATATGTGATGCTGAAGGACGTGAACGATTCCGTCGAGGATGCGAAAGCCTTGGTGCGGCTGCTCGCCAAGATCCCGGCGAAGATCAATCTCATCCCTTTCAACCCGTGGCCCGGCGCGCCTTACGAGTGCTCCGACTGGGAGCAGATCGAGAAATTCGCCGAGGTCGTGAATCGGGCGGGTTATGCGAGCCCGGTGCGCAGCCCCCGCGGCCGGGACATCATGGCGGCGTGCGGCCAGCTCAAGAGCGCCAGCATCAAGCAGCAACGGCAACAATCGCAGCCTGCCAGCGTGTCTTGATGGTTCGTCTTGATCCCTCTCAACATTGCAACCAGAAGAAGAAGTGCCATACTAGTGCTCAAGCTTATCAGCGTTGGAATCGGCTTCGCGATTGTTGCTCAGTACATTTTTGGCAGGGTGATCGATTGATACTCAACTGTGAGTTCGCTTCGAGCCTGGTAGGTGTCATCGACACAGAACCAAAGCCTAACGCGTCGCCCAGGCGATTGCCGCCTCCAGCCGATCATTCCCCCAGAACAATTCGTCGCCGACGGTGAAGGACGGCGCGCCGAACAGGCCGCGCGCTTTGGCCTCTTCGGTCTCGGCGCGTAGCGCGTCCTTGATCTCCGGCGTATTGGCGGCGGCGAGCGCCGCATCCGCATCGACGCCAAGGCCCTCGAGAATGGCGCGGAGCGTCGCCTCGTCGGAGATGTCTTTCTGCTCGGCGTAGTTCGCGGCGAACACAGCGCGCGTGAATGCAGGCGTCCAGCCGTCTTGCTCGCCCGCGAGCGCAAGCCGCGCTGCTTTCAGCCCGTTTTGGGGAAAGCGCACCGGCGGCAGCTTGAGCGGCAGCCCGTCCGCCGCACAGATGCGCGCGAGATCGCGCCACATATACCGCCCTTTCGCCGCGTAGATATTGAATGGCGAGTCGTTCCAGCCGAGCTCCTTGAAGAGCGGCCCCAACAGGAACGGCCGCCAGCGCACCGTGACGTCCGCATCCGCGGCGAGCCGCTCGATGCGCATGGCCGTGGGATAGGAATAGGTGCTAGCGAACTCGTACCAGAAGTCGATGGCAGGCATGATGCGGGGTCCGTTAGGCTTTGGCCTCTCTTACAGGCCTGACGCAGGCCTTGCGTCAGGGGAGGAGACGACAGGTGATCTTACGCTACGTGTGGCGCGCACTGGTGGTCGTGGTGGCGTTCGGCATCGCAGCCATCGCCGCACTTGCCGTGCTGTTCGCGCTCGGCTCGATGTGGGTCGGCGACGAGCTTCGCGCCGCGGCGCCTCACGACCCGCTCTTCCGCCATGGCGGCGCGGCGGGTTTCGGTATCGTGCTGTTTGCGGTGACCGTCACGCCGGCGCTCACCGCGCTACCGGCTCTGGTCGCGGTCATCGTCGGCGAGGTCCTTCGCGTGAGGTCTTGGCTCTATTATGTGCCGGCAGGCGGCGCATCGCTTGCCGCCGTCCCGCTCCTTGCTGGCGCCGCTGAAAACGGCGCACCCTCAATTCCCGCCGGCGAATACATGACGATCTTCGCGGCGGCAGGCTTTGCCGGTGGCTTTATCTATTGGCTGCTGGCCGGTGCCCGGGCCTGATCGGCAGACCCATGCGCTCGCGCGCCAAGGCTATGAGCCACGGCTTCGGCGTGTACGTGGTCAGCATCTGCCGCCACGCCTGTTCACCCGGGCCCCGCCAGCTCTTGCGCAAGGCAAACCCGAGACCCGAGTCGGCCAGCACCTCGCGCATGTTGGCGCCGTGCCGGAAGCCCGGCGTCTGCCCTAATCCTTGGAGTACCATTTCCCGCCCTTCCTTGTATCTCCCTAGCGTTCTGCCGGAACGCCGCCATCGCCTTCCCGGTTCCCCGGTTCGCGAGAAACTCAGGCTCGGCCGTACCTGCTCAGCCTGGCATTTTTGAAGGGAGGCGGCACTGATTCAGATCATGATTGTCATGCCATTTTCACCGCGCGATTCTGCCGAGCCGTCATAAATCAGTCGTAGTGACTTCGTACGAGGCGCACAGTCTGCCTTGGGCGGCCGCTAGTTTCGGCCGCAAGCTTAGTTTCGGGGGTTGCCGTGGCACGCGGCTGGTTGCTCGCATCTATTGCACTCGGTCTTGTTTTAGGGCTGATTTTCGCCCTTTATCCTTTCATCGACCTTGAAGTGGCGAGCCTGTTCTTCGATCCCCATAAGGCGAAATTCCCCCTCTCCACCACCTACGAGTGGAACACAGTGCGGGTAGTCGCCAACTGGATTCCCTTCCTGCTTCTTGCGCCCGCCCTGTTCGCGCTTCTGCGCAAGATCGTCTTTCCCCAGTCCAAGATGCTGATAGCCCCCTCGGTGGTGATCTACTTGGTGGCCTCGTTCGCCATCGGCCCCGGCCTCATCTCCAATTTTGCCCTGAAGGAGCATTGGGGTCGGCCGCGTCCCAACGCCGTGCATCAATTCGCCGGCACCGCCAACTTCGAGCCATGGTGGCGGCCGAGCAGCGAATGCAAGAGCAACTGCTCCTTCGTGTCGGGCGAGGCAAGCCAGGCCTTCTGGGTGGTGGCGCCAGCATCGCTTGCGCCGCCGCAAGTCAGGCCCATCGCCATGGGAACGGCGGTCGTGTTCGGGACCGCCGTTGGCGGCATGCGTGTCGTTTTCGGCCGCCATTTTGTCAGCGACATCATCTTTGCCGGGATCATCACGATCGTCGTCGTCATGGCGCTTTACCGCCTCCTGCTCGATCCCGTGAGGCGCAACGACGCGCGGACCGAAAAGGCCATCGAACGGACCGCCGTGGCCCTGCACCGAGCCGTCGGCGGAGTCCTGGCACGCGTGGGCACCGTGCTCGCCCATGCCGGCAGGACCTTGCGCCATACCGGGCAGCACCTGCACAACGCCGGATCAGACTGACCCTAATAGCAGTAGTCCCAATAGCCGCGAGTTCGCGACGGATCGGTCCAGTACCAGCACAGATTGGACGCAGGCGGGGGCGGAGCCGAGCCGGCGATCGCCACGCCAAGAATGGTCCCGAGCGCCACGCCGGCAATGATGTTGCCGTAGTACGGGCGCCGCCGCCACGTGCGCACATAGACGCCCCCGCGTGGGCCGACATAGATGTGCTTGTTGGGCTTCCAGTTCTTGCCCTTCCACTTCTTGACCTCGACAACGAGCGGGTTCACGGCCTTGGAGCTGTTGGCCAATCCGACCGGCGGCGGTCCCGCGAAGGCCAGCTCAGGCAGCGCCAGCCCAAGACCAACGAGGCCGGCCACTGCGAGCCGCGTCAGGGGCATTCCTCTCATGACCAATCCTCCGGTTGTCTCTCGTGGCTCTTCTCGCTCCGCCACGGCGGATTTGAGGTAAGCAGCGGCGAACCCTTGCGCAAGCGCATCGCCCGCCTATAGTCGCCGCCGAGTCAACACCCCAAGCTGCAAGGCCGTTCCCGAGGCCGTCATTCATGTCCGACATCAAGAAAGTGGTCCTGGCCTATTCGGGCGGGCTCGACACCTCGATCATCCTCAAATGGCTGCAGGAGACCTATGGCTGCGAGGTCGTAACCTTCACGGCAGATCTCGGGCAGGGCGAGGAGCTGGAGCCGGCGCGGAAGAAGGCTGAGATGCTCGGCATCAAGGAGATCTTCGTCGAGGATCTGCGCGAGGACTTCGTGCGCAATTACGTATTCCCCATGTTCCGGGCGAACGCGCTCTACGAGGGCGTGTATCTCCTTGGCACGTCCATCGCCCGGCCGCTCATCGCCAAGCGCCAGATCGAGATCGCTAAAGAGACCGGCGCCGATGCCGTCGCCCATGGTGCCACCGGCAAAGGCAACGATCAGGTGCGCTTCGAGTTCAGCTATTATGCACTGAATCCCGATATCAAAGTAATCGCGCCCTGGCGCGAGTGGGATTTCGCCTCGCGCAGCGACCTCATCGAATTCGCCGAGAAGCACCAGATCCCCGTGGCCAAGGACAAGCGCGGCGAGGCGCCCTTCTCGGTGGACGCTAACCTGTTGCACTCCTCATCGGAAGGAAAGGTGCTCGAGGACCCGAATACCGAGCCGCCGCCTTATGTCTATCAGCGCACCATTGCGCCCGAGGATGCACCCGACAGGCCGACCGTCGTCACCATCGGTTTCAAGAAAGGCGATCCCGTCTCCATCGACGGCAAGGCGATGTCGCCGGCAACCCTCCTTACCAAGCTCAACGAGCTCGGCCGCGACAATGGCATCGGCCGCGTCGATCTCGTGGAGAACCGCTTCGTCGGTATGAAATCGCGCGGCGTCTACGAGACGCCGGGCGGCACCATCCTCTATGCCGCGCACCGGGCCATGGAGTCGCTCACCCTCGATCGCGAGGCAATGCACCTCAAAGACAGCCTGATGCCGCGCTACGCCGAGCTCGTCTATTACGGCTTCTGGTTCTCGCCGGAGCGCGAGATGCTGCAGGCGCTTGTCGACAAGAGCCAGGAGAACGTCGAGGGCGAGGTCACCCTCAAGCTCTACAAGGGCAACGTCATCGTCATCGGGCGGAAGAGCGACAAGTCGCTCTATTCCAGCGAGATCGTCACCTTCGAGGACGACGCCGGCGCTTACGACCAGAAGGACGCGGAGGGCTTCATCAAGCTCAACGCGCTGCGCCTGCGCCTCCTCGGCAAGCGGGGGCTATAAAAGCGCCTTTTACGTTCGCGTTTTGTGGCGAACGTGCAACAGCCGTCTGGGCCAACGAGCACACCAAGGTCGATGGCAGCAACATTGACGGCAATGGCTGGATGGTTGGGCCTTACGTCAGCGGCCGGCTCGCCGAGCATCTGGTCGGTGCGCGGCACCGCCGCCTATGAGGGCATCAGCTCAGACTACGACGCCGTCACCGGCAAGGTCTGGCTGAACATTCCGTTCAACTAGCGCTGCCGCGCAGGATCGGGCATCATCCGCCACTCACAGTGGAGAGGGTGCTACCATGGCCTGGCCGGACACGCGCCTCATCGAGCTATTCGGGATCGAAATTCCGATCGTCCAGGCGCCCATGGCCAACTCGACCGGCGTCGAGCTTGCGATCGAGGTGGCGAAGGCGGGCGGCCTCGGGTCTCTGCCCTGTGCCTCGCTCAAACCGGACAAGATCCGCGAGGACGTCGCCACGTTCAGAGTGCTGCCAGGGAAGCCCGTCCATCTCAACTTCTTCTGTCATCGAGTGGCTCGCGACAATCCCGAGAAGGATCGCGCGTGGCTGGAGCAGCTTTCGCCTTACTTCGCTGAGCTTGGCGTCGAACCGCCGCCTTTGCCGCTCCCCACGGGCCATCCGCCCTTCGGCGAGGAGACGTGCCAAGTCGTCGAGGATCTCCGGCCCGACATCGTGAGCTTCCACTTCGGCTTGCCGCCAGAGCCGCTGCTCGCGCGCGTGAAAAAGATCGGCTGTACCATCCTCTGCTCGGCGACGTCGCTCCGCGAAGCCAAGCACCTCCTCGACCGGGGCGTCGACGTCATCATTGCCCAAGGCGCGGAAGCCGGCGGTCATCGCGGCACGTTTCTCGAGACCGATGTCACGACCCAGGTTGGCACCTTTGCCCTGGTGCGCGGCGTCTGCGAGTTTGCCGACGTCCCGGTGATCGCCGCGGGCGGGATTGCCGACGGCCGCGCCATCGCCGCGGCCTTTGCCCTTGGCGCTTCCGCGGCGCAGATCGGCACCGCCTATCTCCAATGCCCGGAGGCCTACACGCCGCCTCTGCATCGCGCTGCGCTCGCCGATCCCGGCCGCGTGACCGCCATCACCAACGTGCTGACGGGGCGTCCGGCCCGCGGTGTTATGAACCGCCTCATGCGCGAGCAAGGTCCCATGAACGATGCGGCTCCTTCCTTCCCGCGCGCACGGCCAGCCATTGCGCCGCTCCGCTCCAAGGCTGAGGCCGAAGGGTCGGGTGACTTCTCGCCACTGTGGTCAGGGCAGGCCGCGAAGCTCCCGCCGTTCATGGGCGCCGCTGAACTTACTCGAATACTCGCCGAGGACGCGCAACGCTAGCGACTGGCGAGGGGCCGCATCAAAGGCTACAGCTCGACGGTCACCTTGCGCGTGTCGCCGAGATTGGCCTTGGTGCCGAACAGCCGCGCTTTGGCGAACTGAAAGTCGGCGACGGGACAGTTGACGGGGCTATCCCACATCTCTGCGCGCCACAGCTCTACACGCATTACAAGCAGATTGGGATCGTCAGGTCCGCTCCACCACGCTTCCTCCTTGTGCATCCACAGCTCCCGCGCGTCGTCCGGGTCCAGGTTGACGAACGCCTCGCCGGTGAGCGCGAGATAGACGTTCTCGTTAGGATATACGAAGGTCAAATAGACCTCGGGCGAGGTCTCAATGTCGGCGTCCTTGAGCCCGCGCCTGTCGGTGACGCACAGGATTGCGTTCTCGTCCCGCACCGGCAGCGTCATCATCGGCCGCACACGCAAGCCGTCGGCGAACTGGCCCGCCATCATGCACACGCCCGCTTTTTCGATGACTTCCCAAATCCGATCGACTTGCGCCTGCTCGTCCTGGGTCATGGGACGCTCGCCCCTTTGTATGTAACAGAAGCTCCCACACTGGCGGATCCAGTCCGCCAGGGCCGCTTAAACGCATGATTTTGGTGAACAATTCTCTTGGAGAATCAACGCTGGGTTGTGCCAGTCGACACAAGACTTATCCTGCACCCGCTGCGGTGGATTGCTTCTCCTAAGGCGCGCCAATGCCTATATGTTGGGAGAGAGTTCACCCAAAACGATGGCAAATTGTTCATGCGCTGGTCCCTGAATCTGGGCTCGATCGCCGGTACCGCGATCCGTATCCACATCACCTTTCTGCTGTTTCTCGTTTGGCTTGGCACGATCTTTTACCGCCAAGGCGGCGCCGAAGCGGCGTGGCAAGGCACGCTCTTCATCGTGCTCATTTTTCTCTGCGTGCTGCTGCATGAGCTCGGCCACGTCTTCGCCGCACGCCGCTACGGCGTGGCCACGCGCGACGTGACGCTCTGGCCGTTCGGGGGCATCTCCAGCATGGAGCGCATGCCCGAAAAGCCGTCCGAGGAATTGATCGTGGCGGTCGCAGGCCCCGCCGTGAACGTCGCCATTGCCGGCGTGCTGCTCCTGTTTCTGTGGCCGCATCTCAATCCCGACAATCTCGCCAAGCTCGAGGACCCGGCCGTGTCGCTCGCCGTCAGGGTGGCTGGCGCCAACATCATCCTCGTCCTGTTCAACCTGATACCGGCCTTCCCCATGGATGGCGGCCGCGTGCTGCGCGCCATCCTTGCCATGCGCATGGGCAACGCACGGGCCACCGAGATGGCCGCCACCATCGGTCAGGGCTTTGCCGTCGTCTTCGGCGTGGTCGGGATGTTCTATAATCCGATGCTGATCATCATCGCCGTCTTCATCTTCCTCGCCGCAACGGGCGAGGCGAGCCAGGCTCAGCTCCGTGCCGTCGCGCAAGGCACCCTCGTGTCCGATGCGATGATCACCGCGTTCGAATCCCTGCCCACATCGGCGACCGTGAGCGACGCCGCCGACGCGCTGATCCGCACGACGCAAACGGAGTTCCCCGTCGTCGATGGCACCGGCCATATGCGCGGCGTGCTGACCCGCGACTCCATGATCAAGGCGCTCAAGCAGCGCGGCCCTGATGTCCCCGTGCTGGAGGTGATGCAAGGGGACATTCCGACCGTGCCGGCGCGTGCCAAGCTCGACACCGCAGTCCGCTCGCTGATGCAGCGCGGCCAGCCGGTGGTCGGCGTCACCGGCGCCGACGGCAAGCTTGTCGGCCTGCTGACCGTGGAAAATCTCGGCGAGATGATGATGGTCCACTCCGCGCGGCCGGAGAGCGAGACCGAAGCCGGCCCCTGGGGCAACGTCCGCCGCTAAGACACACCGACTGACAGACAAGCCCTGTCATTGCGGTTGCAGGGAAAATCCCTATATTGCGCCGCAATAGCAGCCGCCGCGCGGCCGAAAGATCTCTTCCAGCATGAAGCTTCGTAACATCGCCATCATTGCCCATGTCGACCATGGCAAGACGACCCTGGTCGACCGTCTGCTCCAGCAATCCGGCGCCGTTCGCGACAACCAGCGCCTGGCTGAGCGCGCCATGGATTCAAACGACCTGGAGCGCGAGCGCGGCATCACCATCCTTGCCAAGGTCACCTCGATCCTATGGGACGACACGCGCATCAACATTGTCGATACGCCGGGCCACGCCGATTTCGGCGGCGAGGTCGAGCGCATCCTCAATATGGTGGACGGCGCGCTGGTGCTGGTCGACGCCGCCGAAGGCCCGCTGCCGCAGACCAAGTTTGTCGTGTCGAAGGCGCTGAAGATGGGGCTCAAGCCCATCGTCGTCATCAACAAGGTTGATCGTGCCGACGCGCGTCCCAACGACGTGCTGAACGAGGTGTTCGATCTGTTCGCCGCGCTCGATGCCAGCGAGGAGCAGCTCGACTTCCCCGTACTTTATGGCTCCGCCAAGGAGGGCTGGATCGCCGAGAGCCCGCAAGCTCCGAAGGATCAGGGCATGCGGCCGCTGTTCGAGCTCGTCCTGCGGCACGTGCCGCCGCCCACCATTGAGGAGGGGCCCTTCCGCCTACTCGGCACCATTCTCGAGGCCAATCCTTATCTCGGACGCATCGTCACCGGCCGCATCACCTCGGGCGTGATCAAGCCGAACGACATGGTAAAGGTGCTTGATCACGAGGGCGAGCTCGTCGAGCAGGGGCGCGTCTCGAAGGTGCTCGCCTTTCGCGGCCTCGAGCGCGTCGGCCTCGACGAGGCGACCGCTGGTGACATCGTCTCGCTCGCCGGCCTTCCCAACGCGACGGTGGCGCACACCATCTGCGCGCCCGAGGTCGACGCCCCTCTTCCGGCACAACCGATTGATCCACCAACACTTTCCATGACCTTCAGGGTCAACGACTCGCCGCTTGCCGGCACCGAGGGCTCCAAGGTCACCGGCCGCATGATCCGCGACCGGCTACTGCGCGAAGCCGAAGGCAATGTGGCGCTGAAAGTCGCCGAGTCCGAGGAGCGCGACTCCATGGAGGTCGCCGGCCGCGGCGAGCTCCAACTCGGTATTCTCATCGAGACTATGCGCCGCGAGGGCTTCGAGCTCAGCGTGTCGCGGCCAAAGGTTCTGCTTACGCGGGGCGAGAACGGCGCGCTGCTCGAGCCCATCGAGGAGGTGGTCATCGACCTTGACGAGGAGCATTCCGGCGCCGTCGTGCAAAAAATGTCCGAGCGCAAGGCCGACCTCATCGAGATGAAGCCGTCCGGCGGCGGCCGCCAGCGCCTTGTGTTCCACGCCCCGACACGTGGGCTGATCGGCTATCAGGGCGAGCTGCTCACCGACACGCGCGGCACCGGCATCATGAACCGTCTGTTCCACGGCTACGCACCGCACAAGGGCGCGATCCAGGGGCGGCGCAACGGCGTGCTCATCTCCACCCACCAGGGTGAGGCCGTGGCCTACGCGCTGTGGAACCTCGAGGACCGCGGGCCGATGATGATCGATCCCGGCACGCGCGTTTATCGCGGCATGATCGTCGGCGAGCACACCCGCGGCAACGATCTCGAGGTGAACGTGCTCAAGGGCAAGAAGCTCACCAACATCCGCACCACGTCGAAGGACGAGGCGGTGCGCCTCACACCGCCGATTCGCATGGTGCTGGAGCGCGCGCTCGCCTATATCGAGGACGACGAGCTGGTTGAGGTGACGCCGAAGTCCGTGCGCTTGCGCAAGCGGCACCTCGATCCCAACGAGCGCAAGAAGGCCGAGCGCCAGCGCGCCGAAGAAGTCGCTTAAGGCGCGAAAAGTGGGATAACGGCAACGACCCCTTTGCCCAGCGCCATGGTCCTGCGCTAGGCTTCCCTCATGTCCGTCGATGTCGTTCAGGTTCGGCCGGCACGGCCAAAGGACGCACCCGCCCTGGCTTCAGCGTATGAGGAAGCCTGGCGCGGCGCCTATCAGGGCATCATCCCGCACCTTTCCCTCGAACGTATGATCGCCCGCCGCGGCTTGCGCTGGTGGGAAACCACGCTGCGCAAGCGGCCGTCGCTCTTGGTCCTCGACTTCGGTGGCGAGGCGGCAGGTTACGTGACGTTTGGACGCTGCCGGTTGGAGCGCGCCCCTTATCAAGGTGAGATCTTCGAGCTCTACCTCCACCCGACCTATCAGGGCCTCGGCTTCGGCGAGAGGCTGTTCGACGGCGCCCGCACGCGGCTTGGCGAGATACGACTGAAAGGCCTTCTCGTTTGGGCGCTTGCCGACAACGAGGCGGCTTGCGGATTCTATCTGGGGCGAGGCGGCAAGCCAGTCGCCGAAGGATCCGAGAGCTTCGGCGAGACGTCCTTGCGTAAGATCGCCTTCGCTTGGGCCTGAGCGCCTTTTACATCTCGTTTACCGCAACAATTCGGCGTGCCTTAACGACCTTTCCCTAAGGTTGCAAACTTCTAGTGCGGGCTATGGGAATTCGCGCAAATGGCAGAAGTCGGTTCTCGGGACCGGTCGATAATGATCGGTCTGGTAGTCCTCGGTCTGTTCACCGTCGTTGCCGGCGTTTTGTCGGGCCGATCCACGATCAACTACGTCCTTGGCCGTGACGCCCGCGAAGCCTCACTAAGTTGGACTCGTCAAATCGACGGCCGTCTGCGCCAGCCTGCCAGCCCCGAGCGCGTGCTCGATGAAGATGTGCACGTGCTGAATGAACCGGGCCTCCGCAAGCTTGCCGAGAACGGTGAGGGCGCAAACATCGCGCTTCCCGCCAGCCCGAGCTTTGGCGCCGAGAGATTTAGCCTGCTTGACGGTCTCGATCGGATCACCCACGGCTGGCTGCTGAGCAACGTCGACAAAACGGAAAGCGAATTCGTCAGCCGCCTTGATGGCTTCGCCGTCCTGACGCCCAAGGGTACCGCGCTCGCCGTTGGCGGCAATCTCTCATCCGAGGCGCTAGGCGCCATACTTCGTCAGAGCGAGGTCAAGAGCGCCCTCGCCCAAGCGACAAGCGAGGATCGTGTCGAGCTTGCCGACCTCTCCGGCGACGACGACGTGAGCCTCGCGTTCGTCCCGGTCATGGAAGGTAACAAGCTCGCCCGTGTTTACGCCTTTGCCGTCGACCAGACGGCGGCCGCCTCGCTGACCAATCTGGCGCTCACCGCCGTCACGCTGACCGCGAGTCTTCTGATCGTCATGGGTTTCTCCGTGCCTGCCGTAATCGCCTCCCGGCGCATCCGCGAGCGGTGGCTTGCTGAGGACAAGATCCACTTCCTCGCCATGCACGATTCCCTGACCGGCCTACCCAACCGCGTGCAGTTCAACCAACAGCTTGAGCGTGCCGTGTCACGCGCCAAGCGCCACGGCAATCTCATGGCGGTCTTGTGTCTTGACCTCGACCGCTTCAAGGACGTCAATGACACGCTTGGCCATGCCACGGGCGATGCCTTGCTGGAGAAGGTCGCGGACCGCCTCAAGGAAAATACCCGTGACGTCGATCTCGTCGGCAGGCTGGGCGGCGACGAGTTCGCCATTGTCGCCGAGGAGATCGACACACCAGAGGCCGCCATGCGTCTTGCCCGGCGGGTGTGTACCGCGCTCGGCGCCGGTTACCAGGTGAACGGCCATGAGGTCACGACGTCGGCCAGCATCGGTATCGCCCTCGGGCCCATCGAGCACCAACCGGTCGACGTACTCTTGAAGAATGCCGATCTCGCGCTCTATCGCGCCAAGGAGGACGGCCGCAACACGTTCCGCTTCTTCGAGCCGGCCATGGACGCCGCCCTACAGAAGCGGCGGCGCCTGGAGAACGATCTCCGGAACGCGCTACGCAAGAACCAGCTTTATCTCGATTATCAGCCCCAGTTCGGTTTGGACAACGGCAAGCTCACAGGTTACGAGGCGCTGGTGCGCTGGTGGCACCCCTCCGAAGGCGAAATCCCGCCCACGACCTTCATTCCCATCGCCGAGGAGACCGGCCTCATCGTTCCGCTCGGCGAATGGATCCTCAAGACGGCTTGCGCCTATGCCACAACCTGGCCGCTCGACACCAAGCTCGCGGTCAATCTGTCGCCCGCTCAATTCAAGACCCAAGACGTCTATGCGCTCGTGCGCCGCGTCCTCGCCGAGACCGGGCTTGAGCCCAACCGGCTGGAGCTCGAGATCACCGAAGGCATCATCCTGCAAAACACCGAAGCCGTCATCGAGACGCTCACCAAGCTCGACCAGCTCGGCGTCTCGATCGCCATGGATGATTTCGGCACCGGCTATTCGAGCCTTTCCTACCTCACCCGCTTCCCGGTCAAGAAGATCAAGATCGACCGCTCCTTCATCGACACGCTCGGCACGAGCCCACAGACCAGCGCCATCGTGTCGAGCATCGTCGGCCTGGGCCAGTCGCTGCACGTGACCATCACCGCCGAGGGCGTCGAGAACGAGGGCCAAGCCGCCATGCTCAAGAAATGGGGCTGCGACCAAGTGCAGGGCTACTACTACGGCAGGCCCGAGTGCGAGGTCCCCGAGGACGAGGCAGACGACACGCCGCTCGATCGTCCCCTCGTTGCTTAGTCGCTGTCGTTGGCGCAATCGAAACCACGGGCCAGCGTATCGGCAACCTTGCGCGCCAGGACGTTGGCGTTCGGGTTCCCCGTCGCCGTCACATGGGCGACGTGGCAGGCATCGGTCTTGCCGAGCTTGGTGACGACGAGCGTGGACCGTTGCACGTTATCTGAATCCCAGCGGAAGCGCAGGATCGTGGCGAACGCTTTTCCGTTCGCGAGCCGCCATTCCAGCGTGTCGCCGACCGTATTGAACTGCGGCAGAGTCTGCGTGGCCGCGGTCTGGATCGCAGCATTGGGCCCGTACGACACGAACAGGCGCAAATCGCCTTCGGCGACACGCACACCGATACCGCCATAGCCCTTGCACTTGAAGACGCTGCCATAACCACCTGCGTCGAGAGGCGTCGCATCCTAACAACTCTCGCCATCGAGTTTCGTGTATGCGCTCGAGATCTCTTCCGCCGCGGCCCCGAAGCTCGGGAGCGAAGCGGCCAAAATTGCAGCGAGAACGAGGTGTGACGATTTCGTCATTGGCCTTTGACCCAGATCAGATCGCCATTTCGTCGGTCACGGGACTTGTGAGAGACCCCTCGGGCATCCTAGAACGGCTCGGGGAATTACAGGGGCGCCTTCTATCACGGCAGGGGCCCCGCCGCATCAAAGGTGGCCGGTTTGCCATGAGTGACATGAGGATCGCCGTGCTGGGCGCCGCTGGGCGCATGGGCCAGGCGCTCACCCGCGCGCTCGTGGCCACGTCAGGCTGCGTTGTCGCCGGCGGGCTGGAAGCCAAGGGTTCGCCGGCTATCGGCCAGGATATCGGCACCGTTGCCGGGCTCGATCCGCTCGGCGTCGCCATCACCGACGATCCGCTCGAGTTGTTCGCCCATGTCGACTGTGTGCTCGACTTCACCTCGCCCGCCGCATCCGTCGCTTTCGCCGGGCTCGCAGCGCAAGCCCGCATCGTTCACGTCATCGGCACCACAGGTTTCACCGACGACGACCTCGCCAAGCTCGAAGCCGCCGCCCGTCATGCGACTATCGTCAAGGCGGGCAATATGAGCATGGGCGTGAACCTCATGGCCGCGCTGACCGCTCAAGTGGCCGCGACGCTCGGGCCCGAGTTCGACATCGAGATCCTGGAGATGCACCACCGCCACAAGCGCGACGCGCCGTCCGGCACCTCGCTCATGCTCGGCGCCGCGGCTGCCAAGGGCCGGGGCGTGTCACTGGCCGAGAAGAGCGTGAGGACCCGTGACGGGGAAACCGGCCCGCGGCGAGAAGGCGATATCGGCTTTGCGGCGCTCCGCGGCGGCGACGTGGTCGGCGAGCACCGGGTGATCTTCGCCGGCCCGGGCGAGCGCATCGAACTCGTCCATATCGCCTCCGACCGGGGGATTTTCGGCCGTGGCGCCGTCAGGGCGGCGCTGTGGGCGAAGGGCAAGCCCCCTGGCCTCTATTCCATGGCTGACGTGCTTGGTCTGTAATGTACTCGTTGATATCGAAGGCTTCACCATTGGCAAAACCATGGGCAACCGCCTAAAACCTTTGTCCGCACTGCCGGAAAGTGGCCCCAAAGAGAGGCGATGGTGGCGCCCGTCTTAACGTTCCTTTCCGATACTGGCCGGTACGCCCAAGGACCCTTCGGGGCCCATCGGGCGCCTCATGAACAATGACAGGGCGCCTTGCAAGAGACATGCTGCAAAAGGCAAGCGACAAACCCCGAAAACCCGAGAATGTCCTCGTGCTGGTGCGGCACGGCCAGAGCGAGTGGAACCGGCTCAATATGTTCACCGGCTGGAAGGACGTGGGGCTAAGCGAGGAAGGCGTCACCGAGGCCCACCGTGCCGGCGCCCTCTTGAAGGAAG
>Ga0307436_1000487_pt1 | contig 18653 bp, 16 predicted proteins | sample SalMarWE160440MG_FD_202513 | JGI IMG/M metagenome (GOLD analysis project Ga0307436, IMG submission 202513) | Salt marsh sediment microbial communities from the Plum Island Ecosystem LTER, Massachusetts, United States - WE1604-40 | ecosystem: Environmental > Aquatic > Marine > Intertidal zone >...
GCGGTCGCACGGTTTTCGCGCAGGCCCCTCACGTTTCCCGCGTTATACGCGTGTAGGCCGCCGTCACCGCCAGCACGATCAGGCCGAACAGGATGCGGCGAAACCCCTCCGGCAGCTGCAGCACGGTGAGCAAGGTGGTGAGGACGGTCAGGATGAGTGTTCCGAGGATGGTGCCGGCGAAGCCGCCACGCCCGCCGAAGATCGATGTGCCGCCGATCACCGCTGCGGCAACCGAGGGGAGCAGCAGCGGCACCGCCAGCGACAGTGACGGTACCTTGATGAGGCCGACGTAGAGCAGGCCGGTGACCCCGGCGAGGAGGCCCGAAACGACATAGAGCGCGAGGATCACCTGCCAATAGAGTACGCCGGATATGCGGGTGGCCTGCTCGTTGTCGCCGACTGCGTAGAGCAGCCGCCCGAAGCCGGTGCCCCGCAGCATGAAGATGATCAGGGCCGTCAACGGCACAAACAGCGCCAGTGCGTTGGGCACACTGTGAGTGAGTCCGGTGCCGAGCCAGGCGAGAAAGCTTGGAATGGCCGACCCAGTGGCGATGACCGTGCGCTGGTAGACCTGAAGGATACCGGTGCCGATCAGGCTGGTGCCAAGGGTCATGATCAGTGGATGAACCCGGAATACTCCGACGCCGATGCCGTTGGCGGCTCCGATCAGGAGGGGCGGCAGCAATGCCGCGGCAACCGCGATCACCGGATGGTGGATCGTGATCTGGGTCACCATGATAAACGCGCTCATCGTGGCGACGACGCCCACCGACAGGTCAATGCCGCCGGTGAGCATGGTCAATGTCTGGCAGCCAGCGAGAATGGCGAGAGGAATGGCGAATTTTATTGTATTGGCCAGCCATCGTTCATTGATGATGCCCGGCCGCAGCATCTGGAGAACGAAGATCAGGACGATGAGGAGAATGGCCAGCGGGACCAGCGGGTGATCCCTCATGAATCGGCGAACGCGCCCGCCAAGTGGCGCAGTGAGGGCAGTGTACGTTACCTGGCTCATGCGGCCCGCGCGCGCATGGCGAACAGGGCTCCGAGCATGACCACGATCACCATGATCGTGCCCTCGACGATGGTGGCGACATTGGGATCGACGGACAGCAGTGTCAGATCGCTGCGGACGAGACGGAGAATGAAGACGGCGACGAGGGGCCCCACCATTCCGCCGCGGCCGCCCCCGAGAGCGACACCGCCGAGCACCACCGCGGCGACGCTGGCGAGCAGATAGGGACCAGGGATCGGTGCGCCGATGCCTGTGCTGGCGGTGAGTACTACGCCGCCCATCGCCGAGAACAGGCCCGCCAGCCCGTAAGCCGCGATCCTGGTGAGGTCCACCGCCACGCCGCTGCGCAACGCGGCGAGACTGTTGCTGCCAATGGCGTAGATCGACAGCCCCAGCCGTGAGCGGATCAGCGGTATCCAGATGACGCCGATGCATACGAGCGCGAGGACCAACGCCTTCGGAATCCAATCGGAGATTGTTGCGGGCACCCCCGGGAAGCCGACGGTGCCGACCACGAGCGCCTTCAACCAGCCGGCGGCGGCTCCGCCCGGTGCGTTAAGGACGAGCAGTGCCGCCCCTTCCCACACGAACAGCATGGCGAGCGTGACCACGATATCGGGAACCCGCGTGATGACAATCAGCAGCCCATTGAGCGCGCCGAGCGCAAGGCCAAGGATCAGCACGAAAGCGACGATCAGGACCGAGGCTTCATCGCTCGCACCCTCCATCAGCCGCGCCGCTGTGACACTGGTCAGCGCCATCAGCGATGCGATCGACAGATCAACGCCGCCGGCGATGACCGGCGGGGCCTGAGCGGCGGCGGCGAAGGCGAAGGGAAGCGCCGCTCGGGCGAGCGACCCAATTCCGTCCGCGCCATATCGGGGCTGAATCACCCATGTGGCGACCAGCAGCAGGGCGAGCAGCACGAACAGGGAAAATACCCAGCCATGGCGCCTGATGATGGCGGACGGCAAGTTCACGCCACGATGCTCGGATCGGGCGGGAGATCGGGCGGCGCGTTCGGGCTGCCGTGTTGCGTACCTCGCGGCAATCCGTAGGCCGCCCGCATCAACGCCGGCTCATCAGCGACGTCGGCGGGCAGAACATCGACGACGCGCCCATTGAAGATGATGAGCGCCCGGTCGCAGACAAGTTGCACCTCGCCCAGTTCGGAGGTGTACAAAAGGACAGACGAGCCCTGCACGGCCAGCTCGCGCAGCAGGTTGTAGATCTCGCGCTTGGTGCGGATGTCGATGCCGCGGGTCGGGTCGAAGCAGAGCACCGTGTGGGCACTGGCGGCGATCCAGCGCGCCACCGTCACTTTCTGTTGATTGCCGCCAGAAAGCCGCTGAACCTCGCCTTGGGCGCGTGTGTCGATTTGCAGCCGTTCGACAGCCGTGTCGACGCGCGCCCGTTCCTTCGCTTGGTCGATCGGTCCCCACGCGCGGAACGGAGCGCTGAACGGCAAGGCGATGTTTTCGCGGACCGAGCGCTGCATGAGCAGTGCCTCACTGCGGTCGCCGGGCACGTAGACCAACCCTACCCGGATTGCATCGGCCGGGTGTGCGAACTGGACCTCCCTGCCGTCGACCCGGATGACGCCGCCCGAGGGCCGGCGCAATCCCGACAAAGCGGCGAACAATTCATCCTGGCCCTGCCCCTCGAGAGCGACCACTCCAAGCACCTCACCGGCGTGAAGGTCGAACGATACGCTTTGGAGCTTGGCGCCCACGCTGAGGTTGGCGACCTGCAGGCGGGGAGCAGCTTCGACGGGCAAGCTGGCCACGCCGCGCTTGGTCGTTTTGCCGCTGGTCCTTTCGACCGGCGCGCCGAGCATCAGCTCGACGATCCGCTCCTCTGCTCCCGCCTCCATGGTGACAACGCCGACGGTTTCGCCGTCGCGCAGCACCGTAGCGCGGTCGCAAAGGGCCGAAATCTCCAGCAGCCGATGCGAGATGAAGATGACCGAGCGGCCACTGGCGCGCTGGCGCCGCACGGCATCGAGCACCTTTTCGGCGAGATCGGCCGGCAGCGCTGCGGTCATCTCGTCGAGCAGCAGCACGTCAGGTCCGACGGCGAGTGCTCGCGCAAAATCGAGGATGCGCAACGCCGCCAAAGGAATGTTGCGCGCCGTCTCGCGCAGGTCGAGGTCGGCAACGCCGAGCTCCTTGACCCAGTCCACAAACGGCTGGGTCGGCGTTTCAGTAAGCCGCAGGTTGGATGCGATATCGAGGTCGGGAACGAGCGCCGGTTCCTGGTAGACGGAAACCAGGCCGGCGCGGCGCGCGGCGGCGGGCGAATTCACTTCGCGGCGCTGGCCGCGAATAAGAATTTCTCCGGCGTCGCGCCGGACTCCGCCGGTAAGAATCTTGACGAGTGTCGACTTGCCGGCGCCGTTGGCTCCCACCAAGGCGTGAACCTCGCCCGGCGTCACCGACAGCGAAGCGTCGCGTAGAGCGGCAACTGCGCCGTAATTCTTGGTGACGCCTTTGGCTTCCAGGAGCAACGTGGTTGTCAATGGCCTGACGGGCGTCGAACGGCAACCAGGAACGGAGGGACGCGGCGTGAAGGCCGCGCCCCGTCCATTCCCGTGCGATTATTCGCCTGGTCCCTTGCAGGCGATGATCTGGGCCTTGGTGTAGGTAGTCCAGTCGGGGATCGAAATGCTTACCGGCCATTCCGGGCTCAACGCCGGATCGGCCGCCGCCTTCAGCTTCGCCTGACCGGCGGCGGTGACGTTCTCCCACAGCTCGGGATTGACCAGCGTCGTACGGTCGGCCGGCTTCTTGCCTTCCAGGATATTGAGAGCCAGCGTCACGCCCGCGCCACCGATAGAGCCGGGATTGGTCACGGCGGCGCCAACCAGACCCTTGACGGTGAGCAGCTGATTGACGAAGCCGGCGTTGTCAGCGCCGACCACCGGGACCAGCGGATTGCCTGACTCGACCAGCGCGTCGACAATGACGTTATCGATGCCCGACGTCCACACGCCGTCAAACGGTGTGCCCGTGGCCATGAAGTTGACGATTTGCTGCTTGCCCTGGTCCTGCTGCCAGCCGGTGAAGACCTCGTCCACGACCTTGATGCCCGGGTTCTCGGCGAGAGCCCGTTTGAAGCCCTTGTCGCGGTCGCTATCGGCGGGGGCGCCGGCCGCACCGCGCATGTAGACCACCGAACCCTTGCCCTTAAGCTGATCGAAGAGCCACTTGGCGCCGAGATAGGCGTATTCCTCCTGGTTGTTCGAAATGACGTAGGCAGACGGCTCGGTCACCGCCTGGTCGACCGCCACCACCACGATGCCGGCGTCGGTCGCTTCCTTGATCGCCGGATTGATGCCGGATGGATCAGCCGGGTTGACCACGATGGCGTCGACACCGGCGCTGATCAGATTGCGGATATCCTCGAGCTGGCCGGCGGCGTCGGTGTTGCGATGGGCAATGTTCAATGAGCTGACCTTGCCTGACGCCAGCGCCTGCGCCTTGATGGCGCAGATCATTTCTTCGCGCCAGCCGTTGCCCTGCACCGTGTTGGATACGCCGATGGTGTAAGTGTCCTTGGCGGCCGCCGGGCCCGTGCTGGAAACCGCCAGCGCCGCAGCCGCGACCAACGGCAAAATTGCCAGATATGTTGCTTTGCGCATGGGTACTTTCCTCTCCTCCACTTTATCGAGGTCGGTCGATTGAACCGGTATTGACCTGTTGTCGGTGTGGCCCGGTATCGATCCGTCCTCCGTCCCTTTTGCTACAGGTTCATGTTCTCCGCATCCGAACCGACCGTTGCCTCTCCGGCCGCGGCTCACTTCACGTAAGGGCGCAGAACGTCGCGGGCGAGCAGGAAACCGCGCTTCACCAACTCGTCACTGCCCTCGAAGTTACGGTCCTCGTGTTCGATGATGATGGGTCCGTCGTAGCCCGCCCGATAAAGCCCCGAGAAGATGACGCGCCAGTCGACGTCGCCGAGGCCCGGCATGCGCGGAACCTGCCAGCCGATGCCGGATGAGAACGTACCGCGTTCGTAAAGGCCATCGCGGTCGATCATGACGTCCTTGGCCTGCATGTGCAGGATGTGGGTTCCGAATTCCTTGATGAAGCGGGCCTGGTCGATCATCAGCCAGACCAGGTGCGAGGGATCGTAATTGAGCCCGATCGTGTCGCCCCACGCCTCGATGATGCGCCGCCAGATACGCGGTGAATAGGCGATATTGTTCCCGCCCGGCCATTCATCGTAGCTAAAGATCATCGGACAGTTTTCAAATGTCAATTTGACGCCGTTGTCGCGAGCGTACGCGACGATGTCGGGCCACACCTTGAGCGCCTCGTCCCAGTTGGCGTCAACGTGCTTGGCAGCGTCTCCACCGCAGAAAGTGTTGACCACAGCGACCCCCATCTGGCCGGCCGTGACGATGACCTTCTTCAAATGGTCGATGACCGTCCTGCGATGGGCGGGATCGGGATGGAGCGGATTTGGATAGTAACCAAGCCCGGAGATTGCGATGCTCTTCTCGCCGAGAGCGACGACGATCTCGCGCGCCCGCGACGGTGAGGTGTTGGCGACGTCGATGTGGGTGGTACCGGCATAACGGCGGGTCGGCCCCGACGACTTCGGCCAGCAGGCGATCTCGAGGGTCTCGAAACCGGCCGAACTCGCCCAGCTGGCGACCTCGAGCAGCGGCGTGTCGGCAAAAGGCACGGTCAAAAAGCCGAGCTTCACGTCTTCCTCCTTGCTTCGCACAGCGGGTCGGGACTAGCCGGCTCTGTTTCCCGCCGCGTGGGTGGAGGCGATGACACGATCAAGTACGCTCTGAACATAGCCGATTGGACGATCGGAAAGGAGTCCGTCGAGATGACAGCCGATCATGGAGCGGAACTCGCCTCGCTCGAAAAGCTCGCGGCTGAACAACGTCTCGTTGGCCAGGATCGCCGCGGCCAACGACGTGCCATCGTCTCCTGTGCGATCCGCAATTCGTGCTATCTCGCCGGCAAAAGGATCCTGCACGGCCCACCTTTGCCCAAACCTGCGCGAGGCGTAGACCAGGTAAACCATCCAGGCCGCCACCACCACGGACAGCAGCTCGACGCCCTTGCCCTCGTGCAGCCGCTCACGGATCGGATTGAGAAGGCGCTGTACGATCTTCTGCGACCCGTCGGTGGCGATCTGGTGATTGCGATGGCGAATGGCGGTGTTGTGGAGGCGGCGGAAGGTCTGCTCGACGTAATCCGTCGGCGACACACCTGGCACAGGTGGCAGGGTCGGCAGGCTCTCCTCGATCAGCATGCGACGCACGAACGCGGCGAGCAGCGGGTCGTCCGCCGCCTCGCCGCTGTAGGTGTGGCCGGCGAGCAGGCCGAGATAGGCGAGCGATGACTGGGCGGCGTTCAGCACCCGCATCTTGAGAAGCTCGAACGGCGCGACGTTGTCGACCAGCGTTGCGCCGGCCAGATGCCATTGCGGCGCCCGGCTGGCAAAACGGTTCTCGATGACCCACTGACGGAAGGGTTCGCCGACGACTGGGGCCAGATCGCGATAGCCGAAGGTCTCTTCGACCGCCAGCCGGTCCGTCTCCGACGTTGCCGGAACGATGCGGTCGACCATGGTCGAGGGAAAGGCGACGTGATCGGCAATCCACGACGCCAATTCGGGGCTCCGCCGTTCCGTCACCGCCCGGACGACATTGGCAAGGATCACGCCGTTGGATGGGATGTTGTCGCAACTGATCACGGTGACCGGACGGCCGTGCGATTGCATGCGCAGTTCCAGCGCCTTGGCTAGCATGCCGGGCAGCGTCCGCGGCTCATCCGGATTGGCAAGGTCGTGGGCGACGTCCGGCAGGCTCGCGTCGAGCAGCCCTGTCGACGGTTTGTGGCAGTAGCCCTTCTCGGTGACTGTCAGGGTGATGACGTCCACCTCGGGCGCCGCAAGCACCTTGAGCGCCGGGCCGGCATCGGCCTGGCTGTCGGCCGTCGCGAGCATGCAGCCGATCACCCGGGCGTCGATGTGGTCACCGTCGCGCAGCAGCCGGGTGTAAAGCCCGTCCTGCCGTGCGAGCGTCCCGGCGAGGCGAGGCTCGCGGATGTTGATACCGATCACGCCCCAGCGATCGAAGTGTTCGTTCAACAGGTCGTCGGTGTAGTCGGCCTGATGGCAACGGTGGAACGCCCCGACGCCGACGTGGGCCATGCCGACGGCAAGCGCCTTGCGATCGTAGCCGGGCCGGCGGACTGCCTGCGGCAGGCGCTCCAGCAGCGCCGGGGACAGGGTTGGTGGCTCACGGGCAGACGGGCTCATTCGTAGGGTCCGATCACCCGTTGCTCCTGGTCGATCAGCGCACCGGTCATCGGCCCCGCCGCGTCGCTGGCGAGGAACACCGCCAGATTGGCGACCTCGTCCGCGGCGAGCAGCCGGCCGAAGGGCATGATTGCCTCCGCCTCCTCGACCCAGCCCGCCCCCTTGCCGAGAGTTTCGGACTGCATGGTCATCTCGGCCGGCGTTGCCACCCATCCCACGTTGATGCCGTTGACCCGAATGCGGTCGCGCCGATGGGCGTGGGCGGCGTTCTTGGTGAGTATCGCGAGCGCGGCCTTGGTCGCAGAATAGACCGCGAGGTCGGGCGTGCCGCCGTGTGCGTTGATCGACAGGATGTTGACGATTGCGCCACCATGGCCGCGCTCGCGCATCGCCCTGATCGCCTCCTGCATGAGGAAGAACGGCGCGCGGGCGTTGACCGCGAACAGCGTCGCCCACAGGTCCAGGTCGGCGTCGGCGACCGAGCCGCGATTGGTCAGCCCGGCGGCGTTGACCAGAACGTCGATGCGCCCGAACCGGGCGAGGCACCGGGCAATCAGCCGGGCCGGTGCGTTGGCTTCAGCAAGATCGACAGCGAGAAACTCCATGGCGCCGCCCTCCGCAGATAGCGCGTCTGCCACGCGGTCGCCGGGGGCCTCGTTGCGATCGGTGAGGAACAGGCCGTGCGCGCCGCTGCCCGCAGCCGCCGTCGCGATCGCCTCACCGATGCCCTGTGTGGCGCCGGTGATCAGCGCCACCTTGCCATCGAGCCGAACCTCCATGGCGGTCGTCTTTCCTCCCGGTTGCCGCGCGTGCGCGGCGGCGCACTTGTAACTGCCGTCGCACGGTGCCGGCAATGGCGACGGTCAGGCGCGGGCGGCGGCGAGACTGCGCACGCTGCCTGGTGCCACCGGAACGCCGCGCCGGGCCGAGGCGATGGCGGCGAACACGAGGGCAAGGGCGTCGAGATTGCGGCGCGCGTCGTTGAGCGGCGGGCGGCCGTCCTCGATTGCCTTCAGAAGAGCGCCCATGGTGCCACGGAAGCCGTCGTTGAACCACGTACCCTCAAGGCGGGGCCGGGCGACTCCGGCCGCCGTCGTCAGCGTCACCTGCTGGCTGCCAAGGTCGGGACCTCGGCTGAGCAGGGTGCCCCGGCTGCCGGTGACGACGGTGCGGTCCTCCGCGCCGAACCCGGCGGCGCCGTCGAAAAAGAGCGCTGCCTGGCCGCCATCGAAGGCGACCATCGCCCCGGCCAGCAACGGCGGGCGGACGCTCTGGCCGGTCGCCCGGGCGGCAATGGCGGACACGGAGCGGGCACCGGCGCCGATCAGACTCGTCAAGAAATCGAACCAGTGAATGGCGAAGTCGTACAGGACCAGATCGTCGATCGCCTCGAACGGCGTGCCGGCGATCCAGCTGTGATCCCAATGGATGCTGACATCGCAGGTGTGCAGGTCGCCGATCAGCCCGGCATGCACCGCCTCCCGCATCCAGGCCAAGTGCGGCGCCCACCGGCCATTCTGGTTGACCGCGAGGATCGCGCCCTTCTCGTCGGCAAGATCCGCCAGCCGCGCCCCATCGTCGAGGTCGAGGACGAAAGGCTTCTGGCTGAGCACGTGTTTTCCCGCCCTGAGGGCCGTTTCCATGAGCACCTGTCGCTCGACGGGATGCGGCGTGAGGTCGACTACCGCGATATCGTCGCGGGCCAGCGTGCCGTCGATGTCATCGGTGGCCTCGGCGTCGGGAAAGAAGGCGTCCCGGCGCGCCTCTGCGTTGGCGAGCGTTCGGCTGCAGATCACCGCGACGTCGAATCCGCCGGTGCGATAGGCATCGAGATGGGCGGCGGAAATACCGCCCGCCCCGACGAGCGCGATCCGCGGCCGTAGGCGATTCGGCTGTGGCGGTCTGTAGGGCAGCTCGGGCGCGGCGACCTCGGCTGCGGCTTTCGCCTTCAGTGCGTAGGTGTCGAGGTCGGGGGTCTTGCTCATGCGACCAGCGCGACGGTGCGCTTGGTCGAGGCCGACAGGATAGCGCTGTCGACGATGCGCTGGGCGGTCAGGCAGAGGGCGGGGTCGAGCGGCCCGGTGATGGCGCCGCCGTCGTCGAGGCGAGCGAGCATGTATTCGATCGGCGCACGATAGCCCCGCGGAAGCGCGTCGACCGGCACGTTCCGCGGCGCCGGCGCCTGTCGGGTCTGCAAGGTCACATGGTCCTCGTAGTCGTAGCTCGAGATGCTGCCGTCGCTGCCGACCAGCACGAAGCCGCATTTCGGCTGCGGCTGCTGGGTCCACGGATCGGTCAGCGTTCCCCAGCGCGTCTCGAATTTCGACAACCCGCGGGCGTAGCGACCGACCGTGATCGAATGCTGGTCGACCTCGATACCGGGAGTTTGGTCGACGACGGCCGTCACCTCGACGGGGGCCTCGCCATTCATGAACCAGGTGCCGAGAGTCACCCCGTAGCCAAGATAGTCGAGCAGGCTGCCGCCGCCGGAAGCCTTCTTGTACCACCACGATGTGCGCTTCTGCGCCTCGACCTTCTCGGCCGATACCTCGACCTTATCGGCGAGGTGGAAGAGGGGGCCGCGGTTGCCGTCGTAGTAGTGCACCTCGACCAACTGGCCGATAGTGCCCTCGTCGACCAGACGCTTGGCGGTGACGTGGCAGGGATACCAGGCAAGCGGCCAGTTGATCGCCAGACGGCGTCCCGTGCGCTGCGCCGCAGCGATCATCCGGCGGGCATCGGCAACGCTCGCCGCGAACGGCTTCTCGACGAGGATATTGAGCCCGTGTGGCGCGACCTTTTCGACGTAGTCGGCGTGCTCCGCCGTCGCCGAGCACACGATCGCAAGGTCGGCGTCGGTTCCCGCCAGGCAGGTCTCCAAGTCGGTGAACACCCGGTCCTCCGGAATCGAGAAATTGGCGATCGCGGTCTCCATTCGCGGGCGGTCTGGATCGAAGATACCGGCGATTTCAGCGTCGGGATGGTTGGCGACCTCGCGCAACAGGTCGCCCATGTGCATGTGATCGAAGTTGATCCCGAGGACGCCGTGTTTCACCACTGCTACCTCCTTGCCAGCCTTCTGCGCGCCGCCGCTCATGCTAGGGAGGACGGCATCAGCATTCAACTGGCAGGCCTGCTTGCGCCGCCGGTCGCCGCACCGGCATCTATCGCCGTGATTGCCATGAGCTAGGCCGATCGTGGTTTACGCGACATCGGCAGGAGGGGCGCTGCCGCGGCGCGAAATCCAGTTGAGAAGGGTCGCGGAGAAGGCGAAAATCCACGAAATTCCCTGGGCGCTCGGCAGCCGGTTTTGCAATCCGCTTGTTATCGGCTACCTAGCCCCCCTCATCGATTGCCAAAGACCGGGGCCACTTGGTGATCATTCCCGTCATCCTTTGCGGCGGCGCCGGAACACGGCTGTGGCCAGCCTCGCGCGCCGATACACCCAAGCCCTTCCTGCCGCTGGTCGATGGCGTTTCGACCTTCGCCATGACCCTGTCGCGGGTCGCCGACCGCACCCTCTTCGCTCCGCCGGTCGTGGTCGCCAGCGCCGCCCATCGTCATCTCGTCGAGGCCGCCGCCGCCGCCGTCGGCACAAACACCAGGCTCGTGCTCGAACCTGCCCCGCGCGACACCGCCCCGGCGGTTGCCGCGGCGGCAGCCATGGTCGCCGCCGCCGACCCGGGCGCGACGATGCTCGTACTGCCCGCCGATCATCTCATCCGCGATGGCGGTGCCTTCGCTGCAACGATCGCCTCGGCGTCGCCGGCGGTGGAGCGCGGCCGCATCGTCGTTTTCGGCATCAAACCGGACCGGCCCGCCACCTCCTACGGCTACATCGCTCCGGGGGAGACGCTCGACAACACGACGTCCGCAGTCGCCCGCTTTGTCGAGAAACCGGACGCGGCTGCGGCGGCGAGGCTGATCGCTGAAGGCTGCCTGTGGAACAGCGGCATCTTTCTGATGCGCTCCGCAACCGCCATCGCCGAGCTTGACCGATACGCAGGCGCCATCGCCGATGCCGCGCGAACCGCCGTTATCGGGGCTCTCGACGACGGTGCGGTGCATCTCGCCGCGGCGCCGTTTCTCGCTGCGCCGAGGATTTCGTTCGATTACGCCGTCATGGAGAAGACGGCGGTCGCGGCCGTAATCGCGGCGCGCTTCGACTGGTCGGACCTCGGTACCTGGTCGGCTGTCTGGGAGATCGCCCGCAAGGACGCCGCCGGCAACGCCGCCGCCGGCGACGCCGTGCTCATCGACACCCGCGGCTCCTATGTCAGCACGACGCGGCCGAAAGTTGGCGTCGTCGGCCTCGACGACGTCGTCGTTGTCGCCAGCGACGACGCGGTCCTTGTCACCGACCGGCAGCATTCGGATGCGGTCAAGGCCTTGGTTACGGAGATCGAGGCCGCTCCCGAGGCGGTGATCGGCGACTTTGTGCGGCACTACCGGCCGTGGGGCCATTACCAGTCTCTCGCCCTCGGCGAACGTCACCAGGTCAAACGCCTCGTGGTCGTTCCCGGCGGGCGCCTGTCGCTGCAAAGGCATGCCCGCCGGGCCGAGCACTGGACGGTGGTCGAAGGCGTCGCCGAGGTGACGGTTGGCATGACAATGGCGTCGTTGGCGGTGAAGACGCTCGCTGTCGGCGAATCGATCCACGTGCCGCGCGGCGCCGTTCACCGCATCGCCAACCGCGGCACCGTTCCCCTCGCCCTCATCGAGGTGCAGACCGGCGACTATCTCGGCGAAGACGACATCGAGCGTTTCGAGGACGATTACGGCCGCACCCCGGCCTAGCCGCCGCTATCGACCTTGATCAGCACCCGCCCGTCCTCGACCTTGACCGGATAGGTTTGCAGATCGATGCAGGCCGGCGTCTCGACCGCCTCGCCGGTGCGGTAGTTGAAGCGGCCGTTGTGCATCGGGCATTCGATGATGTCGCCCATGACAAACCCGTCGGCGAGATGGGCGGCCTCGTGGGTGCACAGTCCGTCGGTGGCGAAGTAGCGATCGTCCGCCGATCGGTAGACGGCGAAGGTCCGCGGCCCGAGGTCGAACCGGATCACATCCTCCTGCGCCACCGCATCGGCGGCGCAGGCGTCTATCCACTGGCCCGAGCTCACGCGACCGTCACAACGCGGGAATGGCGCCGGCGGGGGGCGGCGTGATTTTGGCGGCGCCCTTCGGCAGCTCGCGGGCCACGTAGTAACGCGGATCGCGCACCTGGCGGGCGAGCGCCGGGATGATCTCGCGATAGGCGGCAATGATGCTCGGGTAAGGCGGCGGGGTGTCGGCCTTCACCGCCTCGTGCAACGCCGGCAGCGAGAAATAGGGAACCGTTGGAAACATGTGGTGTTCGATGTGGTAGTTCATGTTCCAGTAGAGGAAGCGGAAGATCGGGTTCATGTAGACGGTACGGGTGTTCAGCCGGTGGTCGAGCACGTCTTCGGCGAGCCCGGCATGCTGGGTGAGGCCCACCAGCATGACGAACCAGGCGCCGTAGAAGCTGGGCAGCCCGACGTACATCAGCGGCAGGATGCTGCGCGTCGCCGCCGCCGTGACGATCACCACCGCGTAGATGGCGAGCCAGATACGCGCCACGCGGTAGACCTTGTCGTGCTCCGCTTCGGGAATGAAGCTCTTTTCCGCCTCGGTTAGCCGGCCGGTGGCGTGCAGCAACACGTGCTTGAAGGCGATGGCGCCGGACTTCAGCGCGAAGATGTTGAGGATAATCCCGACGATGTCGGGCGGCCGCGGCACGGCGATCTCAGGATCACGGCCGACGATGATGGTGTCGGTGTGATGGCGGGCATGGCTCCACCGCCACACCGTCGGTTCGCGCAGCACCATGAAACAGGCGATCTGGTAAACAACCACGTTCATCCAGCGCGTCTTGAAGGCGGTGCCGTGACCGCATTCATGCCAGCGCGAGTCGGTCGAGCCGCCGTAAAGCAGGCCGTAGACGGCGAAGCAAGGAACCGTCCACCACGTACCCCATGTCAGGTAGCCGGCGACGCCGGAGACCACGAATGCCGCGACCCAGATGATGGTGTCGCGGATCGCGGGCCAGTCCCGGCGCGCCATCAGCGCTTTCAGTTGCGCCCGCGGAATCGCCGGGTGATACCATTCGGCGCTGACCAGTCCGGCCGCGCGCGCGTGCTTGTCGTTGGCTTCATTGAGCGCGTAGTCACGCGCCACTGCTGCCTCTGCCATCGAGGTCTCCTTGGCGAGTAGGGCCCGTGCGATTGCCGCGATTGTAACGCGACAGAGCGCGCACCAAAACCGTCGTGGCGGCGAACGGTGCCGCCCGGCAATCCCCGGCCGCTCCGGGCGCCTTGACGGCCTCTTGAGAATTTGTCCAAATGATCAAAGACCACGCGCGCTCCGAAAGGTGACGAAATGGCAGTCGACAGGGTGCCTGACATCGCCGCCGGGCGGCTGTCGTCCGAAGACTACGCCGCCAACTTCGGTGATCTGCATCCACGGTTGCAGGATCACCCGGCGCTGGTCGAGGCCGATCGCTGTTACTTCTGCTTCGATGCGCCCTGCGTGGCGGCGTGCCCGACCGGCATCGACATTCCGCTGTTCATTCGCGAGATCCTGACCGGCAATGCGAAGGGTGCCGCCGCGACGATCCTTTCGGCCAATATTCTCGGCGGCATGTGCGCCCGCGTCTGCCCGACCGAGACGCTGTGCGAGGCGGCCTGCGTGCGCGAAGCCGCCGAGGGCAAGCCGGTCAGGATCGGCGAACTTCAGCGTTACGCCACCGATGCCCTGATGAGCGCCGGCACCCATCCGTTCGCGCGCCGTGCGCCGACCGGCCGGCGCGTTGCGGTGGTTGGCGGCGGCCCGGCCGGCCTCGCCTGCGCCCATCGCCTGGCCATGCACGGCCACGACGTCGTCATCTTCGACGCCCGGCCGAAGATCGGTGGCCTCAACGAGTACGGCATCGCCGCCTACAAGACCGTCGACGATTTCGCCCAGGCCGAGGTCGACTTCGTGCTGGCGATCGGCGGCATATCGGTGGAGCCGGGCAAGGCGCTCGGCCGCGATTTCACCCTTGCCGAGCTTCGTCAGGATTTCGACGCGGTCTTTCTCGCCCTCGGCCTGGCGGCGGTCAACGCGCTCGGCATCGGTGACGACATGCCCGGCGTGACCGACGCGGTCGGCTACATTGCCGAGCTTCGCCAGGCCAAGGACCTTTCCACCCTGCCGGTCGGCCGGCGGGTGGTGGTGGTCGGCGGCGGCATGACCGCCATCGACATCGCCTCCCAGTCGAAGCGGCTCGGCGCCGAGGACGTCACCATCGTCTACCGCCGCGGTGCCGATCGCATGGGTGCCAGCGAATACGAGCGCGAGCTCGCCCAGACCGACGGCGTCAAGATCAAGCTGAACGCCAAGCCGAAGCGGCTGATTGCGTCCGCCGGCAAACTGACCGCCGTCGAGTTCGAATACACCCGCGAAGAGGCGGGCAAGCTCGCCGGCACCGGCGAGACGTTCACGCTCGATGCCGACATGGTCTTCAAGGCGATCGGCCAGGCCTTCCTCGCCGACAGCCTCGATGGCGCGGTGGCGGGCATCGAGCTTTCCGGCGGCCGCATCAAGGTCGATGAGGAGCGCCGCACCACCATGGCCGGGGTGTGGGCGGGCGGTGATTGCATCGCCGGCGGCAAGGACCTCACCGTGGTCGCGGTCGAGGACGGCAAGGTTGCCGCCGAGTCGATCAACCGTGCGCTGATGGGCGCCTGAGGGATCCCGGCGGGCGCGGCAGGGAGAACGGAAATGGCCGATCTTAGCAGCGAATTCATAGGCATCCGCACGCCGAACCCGTTCTGGCTGGCCTCGGCACCGCCGACCGACAAGGAATACAACGTCGTGCGCGCCTTCAAGGCGGGCTGGGGCGGCGTGGTGTGGAAGACGCTCGGCGAGGACCCGCCCGTCGTCAACGTCGCCGGCCCGCGCTACGGTGCCGTTCACGCCGGCGACCGCCGCCTGATTGGACTCAACAACATCGAGCTGATCACCGATCGCGAGCTGCAGGTCAACCTCGAGGAGATCAAGCGGGTCAAGCGTGACTGGCCCGACCGCGGCCTGCTGGTGTCGCTGATGGTCCCTTGCGAGGAGAAGAACTGGACCGCCATCCTCAAGGCGGTCGAGGAGACCGAGGCCGACGGCGTCGAGCTCAACTTCGGCTGCCCGCACGGGATGAGCGAGCGCGGCATGGGCTCGGCTGTCGGCCAGGTGCCCGAATACATCGAGATGGTGGTGCGCTGGTGCAAGGCCGCTACCCGCATGCCGGTTGTCGTCAAGCTCACCCCCAACATCACCGACATCCGCTATCCGGCACGCGCCGCCAAGAAAGGCGGCGCCGACGCGGTATCGCTGATCAACACCATCAACTCGATCACCAACGTCGATCTCGACACCTTCTCGCCGGTCCCCACGATCGACGGCAAGGGCTCGCACGGCGGCTATTGCGGCCCGGCGGTGAAGCCGATCGCCCTGTCGATGGTGTCGGAAATCGCTCGCGACGAGGAAACCGCCGGGATTCCGATCTCCGGCATCGGCGGAGTGACCACCTGGCGCGACGCCGCCGAGTTCCTGGCCCTCGGCGCGTCCAACGTGCAGGTCTGCACCGCGGTCATGACCTACGGTTTCAAGATCGTCGCCGAGATGGTCTCCGGGCTCGCGCGCTATCTCGACGAGCGCCAGATGAAGGTCACCGACTTCGTTGGCCGCGCCGTCCCCAACGTCGTCGACTGGCAATTCCTCAATCTCAACTACGTCACCAAGGCGCGCATCAATCAGGACCTTTGCATCCAGTGCGGCCGCTGCCACATCGTGTGCGAGGACGCCTCGCACCAGGCGATCACCGCCACCAAGAACGGCCAGCGTTACTTCGTGGTGGTCGACGCCGAGTGCGTCGGCTGCAACCTGTGCGTCAACGTCTGTCCGGTCGAGAATTGCATCACCATGGAGCGGCTCACTTCCGGGGTCGATCCGCACACCGGCGCGCCGGCGACCGGCTACCTCAACTGGACCCGTCATCCCAACAACCCCGTGCGGGCGAGCGAGCCGGCCGAGTAGGCGCTCCCGCGTTTCGCGCCAAGCGATTCGACCGGCTGGCGAATCCGGCCGTTCTTCAATCGGCGCCTGAGGCGGACGTTCAACCTCATTCGGAACTTGCGCAGCGCTGGTGTACAGTGGCGGCGAGGGCGGTGCGCCGGCATCGCGGCCGACGAGGGAGGCAATCATGAAGGCTTACAACGTGGTCCGGTTTCGCGTGAAACCAGGCCGCGAGGAGGAGTTCCTCGACAAGAACCGGAAGATGAACCAGCTCACGATGAAGGGCTTCCTCGGCGGCGCCGTCGTCAAGACCGGCGACCGCACGTACTGCTTCATCGGCGAATGGGACACGTTTGCCTCGATCGTCGCCGCCCGCCCGCAAATGATCGGCATCCTCGATACCTTCCGCGACACCCTTGAGGATCTCGGCGGCGGCCTCGGCGTCACCGACCCGGTGTCGGGCGAGGCGGTCATCGAGGTGACGCCGCCGATGTAGCCGTGTGGCCGACGGCGTCCGCGGCTGCCAGCAGGTGCTGGACCAGGACGACCGTCTTGGCGTCGACGATGCCGCCTGCGGCGATGGCGGCGGCGGCCTCGGCGAGGCCCATCTCGATCACCTCGATGTCCTCGCCCTCGTGGCTGGCGCCGCCGCCCGGGCCGATGCGGTCGGCCGGCGTATAGCGCGCGGTGAACAGGACGATCCGCTCGGTGAGCGTGCCCGGGCTGGTGAACAGATCGAACACCGGGGTGGGATCGTGCAGTCGGTAGCCGAGTTCCTCCTCGGTCTCGCGGCGCATCGCCGCCTCGGCCGTTTCACCGTCGTCGATGAGACCGGCGCAGGCCTCGATCAGCATGCCGTCGTGGCCGGCAAGAAAGGCGGCAAGGCGGAACTGGCGGGCGAACAGCACCGTGCCGCGCTCGCGATCGAACGGCAGGACGGCGACGGCGTTGCCGTGGTCCTGGATCTCGCGGGTGAGGGTGCGCGCGCTGCCGTCGCGTCCGGCGATCTCGAAGATCACCCGTTTGAACGTCGCCCAGCCGCGGTAGAGGATCTCGACCGAACGGACGCTGACCGGCGTGCCGCTCATCGCGTTGGCGCCGTTGCCGGCGCCGGCGTGCGCGAGGCAGGGGCGGCCGTGCGGTCCGCCGCCGCCTCGCCGCAGCCGGCGAGGGTCTCCTCGATCAGATGGTCGACCACGTCCTTCAACGCCTCCTGCGAAGACGCGCCCCCGGTCGCCGCTCCCTCGTAGATCGCAAGCTGGCGGTCGGCCGAGGTGCCGCCGGCGACGATCGCACGGGCGTGGGCGATCTCCTTCTCGCAGCCGAAGAACCGGGCGTCTTCGGCGGTCATCGCGATCCACTCCTCGACGAGGCCGGCGAACGGCACGGTCTCGTCCTTGCCGAAATCGATGAGCGCATGGGTTGGACCGAAGCGCTGGGCGAGCCAGCGGTTCTCGTTGAGCAGGAAGGCGGAGTATTGGCGCCAGCGCTGGTTGTTGCGCCTGAGGCGATAAAGCATGCGCAGCGAGCAGCGATAGAGGGCGGCGATCGCCATGGCGTCGTCGAGGCGGGTGCACATGTCGCTGATGCGCATTTCCAGCGTGGGGAAGCGCGCCGACGGGCGCACGTCCCACCAGATCTTGGTGCCGTCCTCGATCTCGCCGGCCTTGACCAGGGTATCGACCGTGCGGTGGTATTCGTCGGGGCTGATAAAACTCGGCGGCAGACCGGTGCGCGGCAGCTCGTTGAACACCGACAGCCGGTAGGAATGCAGCCCCGTCGGCTCACCCCGCCAGAACGGCGACGACGTCGACAGCGCCAGCAAATGGGGCAGGAAATAGGGAATCTGGTTGAACAGATCGAAGCGCAGCACCTCGTCCTCGATGCCGACGTGGACGTGCATGCCGCAGATGAGCAGCCGCCGGGCGACCACCTGCATGTCGCGGGCGAGCACGTTGTAGCGTTCCTTGTCGGTGTTGCGCTGCCGGCTCCAGTCGGCGAACGGGTGGGTCGAGGCGGCGATCGGGGCGAGGCCGTATTCGGCGGCGGCGGCGGCGATGGTGCGCCTCAGCCGCGCGATCTCGGCGCGCGCCTCCGCGACGGTCTTGCAGACCGAGGTTTCCACCTCGATCTGACAGCGCAGAAACTCGGCGCTGACCTGGCCACCGAGGGACTTCTGGCAATCGGCAAGCAGGCCCGCCGGCGGATCGGGAACGAGGTCGCGCGACTGCTTGTCGACGAGGAGGTATTCCTCCTCGACACCGATGGAGAAGGACGGCTCCGGGGT
>Ga0307436_1000488_pt1 | contig 18650 bp, 14 predicted proteins | sample SalMarWE160440MG_FD_202513 | JGI IMG/M metagenome (GOLD analysis project Ga0307436, IMG submission 202513) | Salt marsh sediment microbial communities from the Plum Island Ecosystem LTER, Massachusetts, United States - WE1604-40 | ecosystem: Environmental > Aquatic > Marine > Intertidal zone >...
CGTGGTGGCGACCCAGACTGCCTATCTCATCGGCGGGCTGGTGGTGATCGAGACGCTTTTTCACTATCAGGGCATCGGCTCGCTCATCTACACCGCCGCCAACAAGAAGGACTTTCCCATGCTGCAGGCAGGCGTGCTGGTGGTGGGGGCGGTGTTCACCATGGCCAGCCTTGCCGCCGATCTCCTTTATTCCGTCCTCAATCCGCGCATCCGCATCGGGGGCGAGGAATGAGCGACCTTGCCGACGGGCTCGATCTCTCCGATGCGGCCGAGACCGCTGCTGCCGAGCGGCGCGAGCGGTTGCGCCAGATCCTGCGCTCGCCCACCTTCCTCGTCGGCATCGTCATTGTCGGCTTCTGGGTCTCTTGCGCCATCTTCGGGCCGAGCCTAGTGCCTTACGATCCCTTCGCCGACGATATGCTCCACACCCTGGCCCCGCCCTCGGCCGCGCACTGGTTCGGCACCGACCAACTCGGTCGCGACGTCTTCTCGCGCGTGATCACTGGCTCGCGCGACATCCTCACGGTGGCCCCGCTGGCGACCGTCATCTCCACCATCGTCGGCGCCGCGCTGGGGCTTGCCATGGGCTACTTCCGCGGTGTCATCGACGAGGTGATCTCCCGCTTCGTCGATGCGCTCCTGGCGCTGCCGACGGTGATCGTGGCGCTGCTCGCCCTCGTGGCGCTGGGGGCCTCGACGGTGACGGTCGTATGCGTCATCGGCTTCACCTTCGCGCCCATCATCGCCCGCACCGTGCGCGCCAGCGTGCTGGCCGAGCGCGAACTGGACTACGTGGCCGCCGCCCGCCTGAGGCGCGAGAACGCCGCCCACATCATGTTCGTCGAGATTTTGCCCAACGTGCTGCCGCCCATCCTGGTCGAGACCACGGTGCGGCTGGGCTATGCCATCTTCACGGTGGCGACCTTGAGCTTCATCGGCTTCGGCATCCAGCCGCCCTCGCCCGACTGGGGCCTGTCGATCTCCACCAATTACGGCCTCATCGGCGGCGGCTACTGGTGGACGGTGCTGTTCGATGCCATTGCCATCGCCTCGCTGGTGGTGGGCGTGAACCTGGTGGCCGACGGCATCCAGGGAGCGCTCGATGCCTGAGCCCGACGCCCTGACGCTGGAGGATCTCGAGGTCACCTATTCGGTGCGCGGCAAGCCGCGCCGGGTGCTGCACGGGGTGAGCCTCAGCATCGGGCAAGGCGAATCCTATGGCCTGGTGGGGGAATCGGGCTGCGGCAAGTCGACCGCCGCGCTTGCCGCCGTCGACTACCTGCCGCGCAACGGACAGGTGAGCGCGGGCCGCATCCTGGTCAACGGCCGCGGCATGGTGGGGCTTCCGGGCCGCGAGCTGCGCCGCCTCAGGGCGCGCAACATCTCCATGGTCTATCAGGACCCCGGCCGCGCCCTCAATCCCTCCATCCGCATCGGCCGCCAGGTGGGCGAGGTCTACGAGGTGCTGGGCATCGGCCAGCGCGAGGCGCGCGAGCGGTCCGTCGAGATGTTCAAAAAAGTGCGCATCTCCGACCCGCTGCCGGTGATGCAGCGTTATCCGCACCAGCTTTCCGGCGGCATGCAGCAGCGCGTCGGCATCGCCATGGCGCTCGCCAACAACCCATCGCTGCTGATCCTCGATGAACCAACCACCGGCCTCGATGCCACGGTCGAGGCCGAGGTGCTCGACCTCATCCGCCAGTTGCGCGCCGAGTTCGGCACCTCGATCCTGTTCATCAGCCACAATCTCGGCGTTGTCGCCAGCGTGTGCGACCGGGTGGGGGTGCTCTATGCCGGAACGCTGGTGGAGGAAGGCCCGACGGCACCGTTGTTCTCAGGCCCGCGCCATCCCTACACCGTCGGTTTGTTGCGCTGCCTGCCGCAGCGCGGCCAGCGCAAGGCGGCGGGGCCCTTAAGCACCATCCCCGGCTTCCTGCCGGCGGCCGGCACCGAGATCAAGGGGTGCATCTTCGCCCCGCGCTGCGCGCTGGCGGACGACCGCTGCCACGCCGAAGAGCCCGCATTGCGGGCGATCGGCGAGGGCCGCTCCAGCCGCTGCCATTATCACGAGCGCGCCCCCGACCTGCCGGTGACCAGCGCCGTTACCGCCTTTGCCGCCACGACCGCCGATCCGGATGCAAAGCCGGCGCTGCGGGTCGACAACCTGGCGAAAACCTTTCAACTCAAGGGGCATGAACTCAAGGTGCTGCACGACATCTCGCTGGAACTCAAACCCGGCGAGACGCTGGGGCTGGTGGGCGAATCGGGCTCAGGCAAGACGACGCTTGCCCGCGTCCTCTTAGGCCTCACGCCACCCGATGCGGGCACAGCCATGGAACTCGACGGGGAACCGCTCGCACCCACCCTCGCCCATCGTATGCTGGCGGCGGTGAAGGCGCTGCAGATCGTTTTCCAGAACCCCGATTCGGCCCTCAACCGCTCGCACACCGTGCGCCGTCTCATCGGCCGCGCCATCGGCAAGCTCGCCGGTCTCAAAGGTGTTGCGCAGGAAAAGCGGCTGACCGAGCTCACCCACGCGGTGCGCCTTGCCGACCGTTATCTCGCCGCCCGGCCGCGCCAACTCTCCGGCGGCCTCAAGCAGCGCGTCGCCATCGCGCGCGCCTTTGCCGGCGGCCCGCGCATTGTGGTGTGCGACGAGCCGACCTCGGCGCTCGATGTCTCGGTGCAGGCGGCGATCCTCAACCTGCTCGCCGATCTGCAGGCGCGCAATCGGGTGAGCTATGTGTTCATCTCGCACGATCTCGGCGTGGTACGCTATCTCTCCGACCGCATTGCCGTGCTCTATCTCGGGCGGCTGATGGAGATCGGCCCGGCCGAACGGGTGTTCTCCGGCCCGCATCATCCCTATACCGAGGCGCTGTTGTCCGCAGTGCCCAGCATAGGGGGCCGGCACGGCGAGCGCATCCGCCTCTCAGGCGAGATCCCCAGCGCCATCAATCCACCCTCGGGCTGCGTCTTTCATACCCGCTGCCCGCGCGCCATCGACGGCGTGTGCGCCGAAAGCGAGCCGCCGCTCGGCGAGGCCGCGGCCGGGCATGCCATCCGCTGCCATATCCCCGTCACCGAACTGGCGCGGGTGCAAGGAGCGTAATCATGAGCGCCAGGCAAGAACGATCGGCGGGACGCCGCCGCCCGCCCCGCAAAACCCGTGTCGCCGGTGCCATCGCGCAGCCGCCGTTCCGCCAGTTCTCTTCTCCCTACCGGCCGATCGAAGTGCTGAGCGCCGACCAGGTCGAGGCCATCCACGCCTCTGCCCTCACCATCCTCGAGACCATCGGCGTGCGCGTGCTCGAGCCGCGCGCCAGGGCGCTCTATGGCGGCGCGGGAGCCTCGGTCGACGAGGCGGAGATGCTGGTCAGGTTCGACCGCCACATGGTGGAGGAACTGATCGGCAAGGCCCCGTCCGCCTTCACGCTGGAGGCGCGCAACCCCCGGCACAACGTAGACGTCGGCGGCACGAATGCCTTCTTCTCCGCCGTCGGGGGGCCGGCCTATGTGTCCGACCTGGACAAGGGGCGCAGGCAGGGGACCTACGCCGAATCCTGCGACTTCATCCGCCTGGTGCAGGCGCTCAACATTTTGCACCAAGAAGGCGGCGGCCCGTTCGAGGCACTGGACCTGCCGCCGGCAACCCGCCATCTCGATCTCTATTTCGCCGAGATCACCCTCACCGACAAGAACTGGCAGCCGCAGACGCTGGGCGCCAGCCGCACGTTCGATGCGCTGGAGATGGCCGCCATCTCCTTCGGCGTCACGCGCGAAGCGCTGAGGGAAAGAGTCGTGTTCACCGGCATCATCAACATGAACTCGCCCTTGCAGCTCGACATCCCCATGGCGGAAGGGCTCATCACGCTGGCCGAGCACAACCAGGCCGTCGTCGTCACCCCGTTCACGCTAGCCGGCGCCATGTCGCCGGTGACGCTGGCTGGCGCCATCTCGCTGCAACATGCCGAGGCGCTGGCGGGCATGGCGCTTCCCCAGATCGTTCGGCCGGGGGCGCCGGTGATCTATGGCGGCTTTACCTCCAATGTCGACATGAAGTCGGGAGCGCCCGCCTTCGGCACGCCCGAATATACCCAGGCCGCCCACATCTCGGGCCAACTCGCGCGCAAGCTGGGGCTCCCTTTTCGCTCCTCCAATGTGACCTCGGCCAATGCCAACGATGCACAAGCCGCCTATGAAAGCCAGATGTCGCTGTGGGGCGCGATCATGGGGCGCGCGCACATGATCAACCACGCCGCCGGCTGGCTGGGCGGCGGCCTCACCGCCTCGTTCGAAAAGCTCATTATCGATGCCGAGATGCTGCAGATGATGGCGGCCTATTGCTCGCCGCCGGAAGTCTCGGAAGCAACGCTCGCTCTCGATGCCATCCGCGAGGTGGGCCCGGCCGGGCATTTCTTCGGCACCCCCCACACGCTCGAGCGCTACCAGACGGCGTTCTATGCGCCGCTCGTTTCCAACTGGGACAATTATGACACCTGGGTCGAGCGCGGCAGCATCGAGGCGGCAACTCGCGCCAACCGCATCTGGCACCAGATGCTGAACGAATTTGTGGAGCCGCCCATCGATCCCGGCATCGTCGAGCACTTGCGCGACTACATGGAGCGGCGCAAGCGCGAAGGCGGCTCGCCCACCAACTGACATCGAGATCATGGCACCGGTGTTTCCTCCAGACAGGCGCTATTCCATCGGCGGGCTCATCCGTCATGGGCTTCGGCGCCGGCCCGATTGGCCGCCGGCCTGGCGCAAGGCGAGCCCCAAGACGTCGTATGACGTGGTGATCATCGGCGGCGGCGGGCACGGGCTTGCCACCGCCTATTACCTCGCGCGTAACCATGGTATCCGCGACGTGCTGGTGATCGAGCGCGGCTGGATCGGCGGCGGCAACACCGGGCGCAACACCACCATCATCCGCTCCGATTACCTGCTGGAGGCGAGCGGGCGGCTGAAGGAGTTTGCCCTGAAAATGTGGGAAGGGCTGAGCGGCGAGCTCAACTACAATCTGATGGTGTCGCAACGCGGCTGGGTCGACCTCGCCCATTCCGACGCCGAGCTGGAAGCCTTTACCCTGCGCGCCAACGCCACGCGATTGAGGGGGACGGATGCCCGCATCCTCAACCGCGAAGAACTCGCCCGGCGCGTGCCGGTGCTTGATATCAGTCCCGATGCCCGCTTTCCCATCGCCGGGGCGCTGGTGCAGGAGCGCGGCGGCACCGCCCGCCACGACGCGGTTGCCTGGGGTTTTGCGCGCGGCGCCGATGCGCTCGGAGTCCATATCGCCGAGGGCCGGCCCGCTACCGGCATCGAGGTGGACCAGGGTAAGGTCACCGCTGTTATCGCCAATGGAGAGCGAATCGCTGCCGGGCAGGTGGTGATCTCGGTCGCCGGGCATTCGAGCGAGGTGGCGCGCATGGCCGGCATCGAGCTGCCGCTCGAATCGGGCGCCTTGCAGGCTTTCGTCAGCGAGCCGGTGAAGCCCGTCATCGACGCGGTCGTCTCCTACAATGCCGGCTTCAGCTATGTCAGCCAGACCGACAAGGGCGAGGTGGTGATCGGCGGCCAGCCGGAGGGGTATAACACCTATGCCGCGCGCGGCAGCTTCATCCGCATCGAAGAGGCGGCAAGGCGCGCCATCGCCATGTTCCCGTTCCTTGCCGGCATGCGGCTGATGCGGCAATGGGGCGGCATCATCGATGTGACGATGGACGGCAATGCCATCGTGGGGCCGAGCCCCGTCGACGGGCTCTATCTCAATGCCGGCTGGGGCTATACCGGCTTCAAGGCCACGCCCGCAGTGGGCTGGACCCTCGCCGAGACGCTGGCGACGGGCAAGCCGCACGACCTGTTGCGCCCCTTCAGCCTCGAACGCTTTGCCACCGGCGCCCTCATCGATGATGCCGGTGCCGGCCCCTACCCTTACGCCCACTGAAAGGACCGGCGCATGCTTCTCATCCCATGCCCCTGGTGCGGCGAGCGCGACGAAAGCGAGTTCACCTATGGCGGCAGCGCCGAGCGCGCCATGCCGGCGCTCGATGGCAAGGCCGGCATGCGGGACTGGCATGCCTTCGTGCACGTGCGCGACAACCCCAGGGGCCAGCACTGCGAGTACTGGCACCACAGCCATGGCTGCGAGCGCTGGCTGATCGTCGAGCGTGATACGCTCACCCATGGCATCGCCGAGGTGCACGATGCCGCGCTCTCCTCGGACGATCGTGCATGAGAGAACGGCAGGACAACCGGCTGCCCGAGGGCGGGCGCATCGACCGCACGAAGCCACTTCACTTCAGCTTCGACGGCAGCGCGTTCACCGGCTATGCCGGCGACACGCTTGCCTCGGCGCTGCTGGCGGGAGGCGTTCGTCTCACCGCCCGCAGCTTCAAATATCACCGCCCGCGCGGGGTGATGACGGCGGGCAGCGAAGAACCGAACATGCTGGTGCGGGCGGACGGGCGGCCCAACCTCAGGGCGACCGAAATTCCGCTGCATGACGGCCTCGTTGCCACATCGCAGAACCGCTGGCCGAACCGGCGCTTCGATGTGGGCGCCATCATGGGTCTCTTATCGCCCTTCATCGGGGCAGGCTTTTACTACAAGACCTTCATGGCCCCCGCTGGCGCGTGGCCGTTCTACGAGCGCTTCATCCGCCGCGCCGCCGGTCTCGGGCGGGCACCTGACGGCCGCGACGCGGGCCGCTTCAGTCATCGCCACGCCCATTCAGACGTGCTCGTGGTGGGGGCGGGGCCGGCGGGCCTGGCGGCGGCACTGGCGGCGGCGCGGACGGGGGCAAGGACCGTCATCTGCGACGAGCGGGCGCTTCCCGGCGGAGGCCTCAACTGGCTCACCGCCCGTATTGACGGGTCCCTGGCTGCCGACTGGGCCGGGGCGGCGGCGGTAGAGCTCGCCCCCCTCACCGGCACCACCGCCTTTGCCGTGCACGACGGCAACCTCGTCCTCATGGAGCAGCGCCTCGGTCCGGCCGACCGCTGTTTGTGGAAGCTGCGCGCACGCACCATCGTGCTGGCGTCGGGAGCGGTCGAGCGGCCCATCGTCTTTCCCGGCAATGACCGGCCGGGGATCATGTTGGCCTCGGCGGTGCGCACTTATGTGCGCCAGTACGCCGTGCGGCCGGGCCGGCGGGCCGTCATCGTCACCAACAACGACTCGGGCTATGACGCCATTGTCGATCTTGCTGCCGCCGGCATCGAGACGGCGGCCGTCGTGGAGCTGCAGCCGGCGTGCAGCGCGGCACCGCGGGCGAAGGCGGCGGGCATTCCGCTCCATGAAGGCGCGCGCATTGAAGCCACGTCGGGGCGGCAGAGCCTAACCGGAATCACGGTCGCCGCTGGCGGCCGCATCGCTTGCGACCTCGTGTGCATGGCGGGCGGGTGGACGCCGTCCTTGCAGCTTTATGCCCAGCGCCGAGGGCGCTTACGTTTCGATTCGATACTGGGCGCCCATGTGCCGGAAGACGCGCATGCGCCCATGCTGGTGGCAGGCGCGGCCGCGGGGCACCTCACCCTTGCCGAATGCCTCGTTGGCGGGTGGGCGGCTGGAAGGGCCGCTGCAGAGCAATGCGGATTCGCGGCTTCGCAGGACAAAGCCTTCGATGTCGACAGTGCCGAGCTCGCAGGGCGCGACGGCAGCGCGCGATTGCCGGGGGCATTTCTCCTCCAGGCACGGCAAAGGAGCTTTGTCGATTTCCAGGGCGACGTGACGGCGAAGGACATCGCGCTCGCCCATGGCGAAGGCTTTTCCGCCATCGAGCATCTCAAGCGCTACACCACCGCCGGCATGGGTACCGACCAGGGCAAGACCGGCAACATCAATGCGCTGGCGCTTGCCGCCGAGCTCAGCGGCGTCCCTGCCGCAGAGATCGGCCACACCACGTTTCGCCCGCCGGTCTCGCCGGTCTCCTTCGGCGCCATCGCCGGCGAGGCGGCGGGGCCGCTGATCGCGCCCACCCGACGCACACCGTTTTATGGCGCGAGCAGCCGCGCGCGTGCTGTCTTCGTCAATTCCGACCTCTGGGTCTATCCGCGTTATTTCCCGCTGCAAGGCGAGAGCATGCGCGATGCCGTCCGGCGCGAGGTGGAGACCACCCGCTCGGCTGCCGGCATGTGCGACATGTCGAGCCTCGGCAAGGTCGATGTGCAGGGCGCCGATGCGCTGGCCTTCATCGAGCGGGTCTACTGCAACAACCTGGGAAAGCTCAAGCCGGGAAAAGTGCGCTACAGCCTGATGCTGCGCGAGGACGGCATCGTGCTCGATGACGGCACTGTCACCTGCCTGGCTGAGAATCACTATCTCCTCACCCTGACGACGGCCCATTCGGGGCGAGTGTGGCTGCATCTGGAAAAGCTGCGCCAGGTCCATTGGCCCGAACTCGATGTCAAGCTCGCTTCCGTCACCGACCACTGGGCGAGCCTGGCGCTCGCCGGCCCGTGCGCCCGCAAGATTCTGGCAGCGCTTGGGCCAGACTTCGATCTGGACAATGAAGCGTTTCCCGTTCTCTCCATGCGCGAGGGCGAGGTGGCGGGGCTGCCGGCGCGGGTGTTCCGGGTGAGCTTTTCCGGCGAGCTGGGTTTCGAGATCAACGTACCGGCGGGCTTCGCCTCGGCGCTGTGGCAGCGGTTGAGCGAAGCGGGCCGGCCCCTCGGGCTCGCGCCTTACGGCCTCGAAGCGCTCGATGTCATGCGCATCGAAAAAGGCCATGTGGTGATCGGCAGCGAAATCGACGGGCGCACCACGCCCGGCGATCTGGGGCTTGAGCGCATGGTTTCGCAGACGAAGGATTTTGTCGGTCGTGCGCTGCTCGCAAGGCCGGCGCTTCAGGCAGAGGGCCGGCACCAGTTCGTCGGGCTGAAGCCGCGCGATGGTGCCAGCCCTATTCCGGTCGGCAGCCAGATCACCGCCGCGCCATGGACGGGTGCGCCACAGGAGGCGCAAGGGCATCTGACCGCATCGGTCTTTTCGCCGGCGCTCGGCCAGCCCATCGCGCTTGCCATGATCGCCGATGGACGAAAGAGACTCAGCGAGACCGTCTGGACCGCCTCGCCCATTGCCGAGAAAAGCATCGAGGTCGAGATCGTTCCGCCCCAGTTCTACGATCCTGACGGGAGCCGCATGCGTGCCTGAACCCCTTCATCCAGAGCCCCTGCTTGTCGAGGAGCTTGCCGCATGGTCTGAGCGAAGGGCTGCGGGACTGGCTGTCTCGGAGCACGCCGGCCGCGCCATCGTGCGGCTCAAATGGCGTGAGTGTGCCGAGCCGCGGCTGCGTGGTGTGTCGCTGCCCGCCGTCGGAGGCGTGGCCGCTTCGGCCGGCCTTTCGCTCATGCGGCTATCGCCGGTGAGCGCCATGGCGGTTTCCGATACCCTCCCGGCCGGCAAGCTGACGGAGATATTTTCCGATGGACACATCGCCGCGGTCGATGTGAGCCACGGGTTTTTGGTGTTGCGGCTTGCCGGCGCCCAAGCGCGCGCAGTGCTCGACGGCCTGACACCGCTCGATCTTTGCGAGGCTGCGTTTGGCCCCCGGTCCGTGCGGCGTACGCAGATCGCATCTCATGGCGTCGCCATGCATTGCACCGGTGCCGATGCCTTCGATCTCTATGTGGACCGCAGCTATGCCTGGTCCCTGTGGCAATATCTCAGCCGTTCACTGGATGGTGCATGCGGCTGAAGCGGTCGAGCTCGTTATAGACTTCTCTGCCCCAGCTTATGTCGCGCTCGATGAGGGCCCGCGCGCCGGCCGCGTCGCGGGCCCTGATGGCCTTGGCGATGGGGCCGTGCATTTCCTCCCACTCGAGCGTGCTCAGCCTGTGGTCGTAGCCGGCGCGCAGATAAGGCCCGGTCTGTGCCCACAGGCCCTCGATGATCGACACCAGCTCGGGATTGCCAGCGGCGGTGTAGATGGTGAAATGGAAATTGTAGTTGTGGACCAGATAGTGGCCCATGTCGTCTCCGGCGACATCCTCGCTCGTCAGCGCGGCAAGCTCGTCCAGGCGGTCGATCTGGGCGCCGGTGAGCAACGGCGTGGCCAGTTCCGTGGCGATGCCTTCCAGTGAGGCGCGCAGGAAGAAGAGATCGGACACACGCTTGGGCGCCAGCCGCTCGATGCGGAACGAACGGTTGGCCGATGAGGCAAGCGCCCGCTCGGAGACCAGGCGCTTCAGCGCCTCGCGCACCGGCATCATGCTGATGCCCAATTCGGCCGCCACGGAGCGGATCGACAGCTTGCTGCCGGGCAGGTAATCGCCCACCATCAGCGCCCATTTCAGTCGCTGGTAGACCCGCTCGTTCAGCGGCTCAGCGAAGCGGGCCGAGTTCGGCCTGGGCGGTGCGGCCGGCGCTGCTGGTGCCATCCTCTCCAACTCCCAATGGCGGCAGGACAAAGCGTGATCACACGATTCCACATCCTGCCATGTTCACGGTTGTTCTACTTTTCTACCACAAATATAGGGCCATTTGTCGGTTTCTCAATGACCGCGGCCGTGACCACACGGAGGGTATGTGTGATCACAATTTCCTTTGCGCTTGCCAGCGCTGATCGGCTAGGCTCGCTCGAGGTTTGTCAACGCCCTTTAAGGGACGCATCGGGTGGTGAACGGCCATGAAGAGCAAGGCCCGCGTGGTGGTGATCGGCGGCGGCGTAGTGGGCTGCAGCGTGCTTTACCATCTGGCCAGGATGGGCTGGCGTGACGTCGTGCTGATTGAGCGCCAGGAGCTGACCTCGGGCTCGTCCTGGCATGCCGCCGGCGGCCTCTATACCGTCACCCGGCCCAATGCCGTCGCCGCCGCGCAGCGCTACACCTTCAACATCTATGCCGAGCTGGAAAAAGAAAGCGGGCAGTCGTGCGGCTTCCATCTGACCGGCGGCCTCAACCTGTGCCGCACGCGCGAGGAGATGCTGTCGAACCTCGCCATGCAGAGCGCCGTGCGCCGGCTCGGCATCGAATGCGAGTTCATCAGTTTGGCAGAGGCCAAGGACAAGGCGCCGATCCTCGAACCCGGCCCGCTCTATGCGGCGTTGTGGGAAGATGAGGGCGGTCATGTCGATCCGGCAAGCGCCACCCAGGCCTTTGCCGCCGCCGCGCGCAGGCTGGGAGCCGTCATCTACCGCCATGACCCGGTGATCGAGACCAACCCGCTCACCCGAGGGTGCTGGCAGGTGGTGACAGAGGGCGGCAGCATCGCGTGCGAGGCGCTCGTGAACGCCGCCGGCCTTTGGGGGCGCGAGGTGGCAGCGCTTGCCGGCATCACCCTGCCGCTCATGCCGGTGGAGCACCAGTATCTTGTCACCGAGCCTGTCCCCGAGATCGAGGCGATGACGCACGAACTGCCGCAGATCAACGACAGCGAGATCAACGTCTATGCCCGCCAGGAAGGCAAGGGGCTCTTGTTCGGCGCCTACGAGACGCCGTGCCGGCATTGGGCCGAAGAAGGAACGCCGCCCGATTTCGGCCATGAGCTCTTGCCCGACGACTTGAGCCACCTGGAATGGAATTTCGCCAAGTCGGCGGAGGTGATGCCGTGCCTCGCCACGGCCGGGGTGAAGCGGGTGATCTCCGGCCCGATGATCTTTTCCCCCGACCTCGGGCCGCTCATGGGCCCTCACCCCGCCCTCACCAATTATTATTGCGCCAACGGCGTGATGACCGGCTTCAACCAGGGAGCGGGCATCGGCAAGCTGCTTGCGGAATGGATCATCGAGGGCGAGCCCTCCTTCGACATCTTTTGCTGGGACGTCGCACGCTTCGGCGACTGGGCCTCGCGCGACTATGTCAAGGCGACAACGGCCTATTTCTACGAGCATCGCTCCGAGCGCGCCTATCCCGGCCAGGAATACGAAGCCGGGCGCCCCTTGCGCACCCCGCCGATACATGATCGCCTCAGGGCGGCGGGCGCCGTGTTCGGGGCGAGCTATGGGCTCGAGCATCCCTTGTGGTTCGCCCCCAAGGGCATGAAGGCGAAGGACTCACCTTCTTTCGCTCGCCCCAACTGGTTCGCCCCCGTCATGGAGGAATGCCGCCGGGTGCGCGAGGCGGCCGGGCTTTACGAGTTCACCGGCATGGCCAGATTCATACTCGAGGGCGAAGGTGCCGAGGGCTGGCTCAACCATGTCCTCGCCAACCGCGTGCCCGCGCGGGCCGGGCGCATGGCCCTCACGCCCATGCTGTCGGCCTCAGGACGGCTGGCGGGCGATTTCACCGTGTCGCGGCTTTCAGAGCAAAGGTTCCTGCTGCTCGGCTCCGATCCGATGCAGCTTGCCTATACGCGCCGCTTCAGGGCCGATCCACCGCCCGCCGGTGTGAGCTTGCGCAATGTCTCGGGCGATTTTACCGGGTTGCATCTGGCAGGCCCGGCGGCGCGCGATGTGCTTTGCCGCCTCGCCGAAGCGGATCTGTCGAGAGCCGCCTTTCCCTTCCTCGGTGCCCGCCGCATGAGCGTTGCCGGGGTCGCGGACGTGATCGTCTTGCGCGTCTCCTATACGGGCGAGTTGGGCTATGAGCTCTATTGCGCGCCTGCCGGCCAGCCGGTGCTGTTCGATGCGCTGATGCACGAAGGGGCAAGTGTCGGCCTCGGCCTCGTCGGCACCCGTTCGCTGATGATGCTGCGGTTGGAAAAGAGCTTTCCCGCCTGGGGCCTCGAGCTCACCCCCGACTACACCCCGTTCGAGGCCGGGCTCGACCGCTTCGTTGCCTTTGCAAAGCCGGACTTCGTCGGGCGTGAGGCAGCGCTTGCCGCCCGCCAGAGCCCGCCGCGCGAGGTTTTTTGCACCTTCACCGTCGATGCCGAGGGTGCCGATGCCTGGGGCGATGAAGCCATCTGGCGCGGCGGCGAGGTGGTCGGCTATGTTACCTCCGGCGGCTATGGCGCGCATACGCAAAGGAGCATCGCGCTCGGCTATGTGCGCGCCGGGGCGGCCGCGCCGGGACCCGGTTTCTCCATCGAGATCCTGGGCGAGAAGCGGGCGGCGGAATTGCAGGCACGGCCGCTCTACGACCCGGCCGGCGAGAGGATGCGGGCATGACCGCTTGCAGCGCACCACTTTTCCCCGTCATGCATGCGGAGACCTGGGCCGGAGTCCGAAAGGCCGCGGCCCTGAGGCCGAGCCTTTAAGTCTCCTTCCTCCTGCCACATGAGGTGACCGATGTCGCCCGCCCCGATGACCGAGAGAACCCGCCGTCCGCATACCCGCCGCGCCCGCGATGCAGCGCTCACCCAGCCACCGTTCAGAGCGGTCCGCAACCCCCACCCGCCGTTCGAGATCGCGAGCGCCGATGAGATCGACGCGCTGCACCGGGCCTCGTTGAGGGTGCTGAAAGATATCGGCATGAAGGTCAGTGACGGCCGCGCCAGGGACTTCCTCAAGAGGGCCGGAGCGGACGTGAACCGCGACACCCACATGGTGCGCTTCGATGACGGCCTCATCGAAGAGACGCTGTCGGCGATCCCTTCCGCCTTCACGGTGCATGCGCGCAACCCGCAAAAGACCCTCACCGTCGGCGGCGATGCCATGGTCTTTGCCACCGTGTGCGGGCCGCCCTTCGTCTCCGACCTCGACCGCGGGCGGCGCGATGGCACCTATGAAGACGTGTGCAACTTCGTCAAGCTGGTGCACGGCCTCAACATTTTTCATCACGAAGGCGGGGCCGGGGTGGAGCCGCTCGACCTGCCGGTCGCCTCGCGCCATCTCGACATGATGTATGCCCAGATCACCCTCACCGACAAAGCCTGGGAGCCGACCTGGCTCAACAGCCGCAAACGGGCGCGCGACTGCATCGAGATGGCAAAGATCGCCATGCAGTGCTCCGAAGAGGAGCTGGCCGAGCGGCCGGCCTTCTGCACCGGCATCAACACCAACTCGCCGCTCCTGCTCGATGGGGCCATGTCGGACGGGCTGATCGAGATGGCGCTCGCCGGCCAGCCTTGCAACGTCACCCCCTTCACCCTTGCCGGTGCCATGAGCCCGGCTTCGCTCGCCGGCTCGCTTGTGCAGCAGAATGCCGAGGTGCTGGCCGGCTTCGTGCTGGCGCAGGCCGCGCGCAAGGGCACCCCCGTCTATTACGGCCACTTCACCTCCAATGTGGACATGCGCACCGGCGCGCCCGCCTTCGGCACGCCCGAATATGCCAAGTCGATCTTCATCTCCGCCCAGCTCGCGCGCCGCTATGAGGTGCCGATCCGCTCCTCCAACACGACAGCCTCGGCCGCTGTCGATGCGCAGGCGGCCTATGAGGCGGAGATGTCGTGCTGGCCCTGCGTGCTCGCCCACATCAACCACATGCTGCATGCCGGCGGCTGGCTGGAGGGTGGCCTTGTGTGCTCGTTCGAAAAGCTCATCCTCGATGCCGAGATCCTGCAGATGCTGGCGGCCATGCTGGAGCCGGTGGATTTCTCCGAGGACGAACTCGGCCTTGCCGCCATGGCCGAGGCCGGGCCGGGCGGGCATTTTTTTGGCACCCAGCACACGCTTCAGCGCTACGAGACCGCCTTTTACACCCCGCTCCTTTCCGACTGGCGCAATTTCGAGACCTGGCGCGATGACGGCAGCCGCAACGCCACCGAGCGTGCCAACCGCGTCTGGAAGCGATTGCTCGCCGGCTACGAGCAGCCGCCGCTCGATCCGGCCATCGATGAGGAACTGAAGGCCTATATCGCGCGGCGCAAGGAAGAGATCGCCCGCGACGGGGAATGAGGCCTATGGCCAGTAGAGGCGCATGGGATTGTCGACGAGGAGCGCCTGTTGCTGCTCCTTCGTCGTGGCGATGCGCGGGATGATGTCCACCAGCTTGCCGTCGTCGGGCATGTGCGAGGTCATGTTGGGGTGCGGCCAGTCGGTGCCCCACAGGACCCGGTCGGGAAAGCGCTCGATCAACGTCCGCGCGAAGGGACCGACGTCGGCATAATCGGGCGGGCCGCTGACGGAGAGCCGTTCCGGGCAGCTCACCTTGGTCCAGATGTTGTCATGGGCCACCATCAGTGAAACAAAGCGCCGGAACCCGACGTCATCGATGCCTTTGGCGATATCGGGCCGGCCCATGTGGTCGACGACGACGATGGCGGGAAGCTGCTCCAGGAAAGGGGTCAGTTCTTCCAGATCGCTCGCTTCGAAATAGACGACCACGTGCCAGCCGAGCGGCGCGATTCTGTCGGCGATGCGCAGGAACTGCTCCGTGGGGGTTGCGTCCACCAGGCGTTTGAGAAAATTGAAGCGCACGGCGCGCACGCCGGCTGCGTGCATGGCCTTCAATTCATCCAGTGAGATGTCCGGGCCAACGGCGGCAACGCCGCGCGCCCTGTCGCCGGCTGCCTTCAAGGCATCGACGAGCGCGCGGTTGTCGGTGCCGTGGCAGGTCGCCTGCACGATGACATTGCGGCTGAGCCCGAGAAAGTCGCGCAAGGCAAAGAGCCTTTCCTTGGGCGCATCGCAAGGGGTGTATTTGCGCTCCGAGGCGAAGGGGAACACCGAGGCAGGGCCGAAGACATGGCAATGGGCATCGACCGCGCCCGGCGGCGGCACGTAGCGGGGTTTTGACGGGTTCGGATGAAAGGGCAGGTAACCGGCTTCCATGGGCTCAGCCGTCATCGCCCCGGGATGGCGCGAAGACCACGCCGTCAAAAAGCTTGCGCGCAGTCCTGAGGATGGCGGCGCTCTCGAGCGCGCCGTCGGCGCCGATATCGGCGATGACCGTCATCTCGCCCGTCGGGTGCTCTATCGAAAGTGCCTTGCGCTGCCCCGTCGGGATGCTGGCGAGCGCGGCAGCGGGCGAGCCCTCGATGAGGCAGGCGGTGGCCACGCTGACGGCGCCGAGCACGCCGATGGACGCATGGCAGCGATGGGGAATGAAAGTGCGGGTGGAGATCGCGCCGCCCTGCGCGGGCGCGCTCACCATGCTCATTTTCGGCACCGACTTCTGCGCCACGTCGCCGAGGTTCATCAGCGGGCCGGCCTTCAGCCGGATGGCTTCCAGCCGCGAGCGCAAGTCATTATTGCTTTCAAGCTCCTCGCGTGTCTCGGTGCCGCTGACCCCCAAGTCGGCAGCGCGCAGCACCGCCACCGGCATGCCGTTGTCGATCAGCATCGCCTCGATACCATCGATCAAATCGACGGTGTTGCCGGTGGGCAGCAAGGCGCCGCAAGTAGAGCCGGCGGTGTCCTTGAAGGTGATGGGGATGGGCGCGGCGGTGCCCGGCACGCCGTCGATGCGGGCATCGCCGGCATAGCTCACGCGGCCGCCCGGCGTCTGCACCCGCGCAACGGCGGTCTGGCCGGTGTTCTGCATGAAGATGGTGACCTCGGTCTCGCCATCAGTGGCCTTGACCAAGCCACGCTCGATGGCGAAGGGGGCAATGCCGGCGAGGATGTTGCCGCAGTTCTGGGCATCGGTGACCACGGGCTTATCGACGAAGACCTGCAGGAACAGATAATCGACATCGGCGCGGCAGCGCACCGATTTCTTCACCACCGCCACCTTGGAGGTGAGTGGATCGGCCCCGCCCAGCCCGTCGATCTGGCGCACATCGGGCGATCCCATGATGCCGAGCAGGAAACGGTCCCGTTCAGCCCTCTCGGCCGGCAGGTCGGAGGCGAGAAAATAGCCGCCCTTGGAGGTGCCGCCCCGCATCCACATGCAGGGCACGCCCTCAGACATATTTGAGACCCCTTTCGGCAAGGCGCTTGCGCATGCCGTAAAGGTCGAGGCTCAAATCCCCGGCGGCCAGGCGCTTGCGCTTTTCCTCCTCGGCGACCATGCGCATGCGCGCCTTTTCCAGCGCTTCGGGCGCTTCCTCGCGCCGCACCACGCACACACCGTCGTCATCGGCGACGATCACGTCGCCCGGCTCGACCTGCACCCCGGCACAGACGATCGGCACATTCACCGAGCCGAGGGTTTCCTTGATCGTGCCTTGCGCGAAGATCGCCTTCGACCACACGGGGCACTGCATGGCGGTGATCTCGCGCACATCGCGCACGCCCGTCTCGACGACCGCGCCCCTGCCGCCGCGCGCCTTGAGCGAGGTGGCCAGAAGGTCGCCGAAATAGCCGTCCTCGTTAGGCGAGGTGGGGGCAAGCACGATGGCATCGCCTTGCTTCACCTGTTCAATCGCCACATGCAGCATCCAGTTGTCGCCGGGGGGCGCCAGGGCAGTGACGGCGGAGGCGGCGATGCGCGCACCCGGGTAGATGGGCCGCATGTACGAGGCCATGAGGCCCTTTCGCCCTTGCGCCTCGTGCACTGTGGCGACACCGCATTCGCCCAGGCCCTGAATGACCGCCTCATCGGCGCGTTCGATATTCTGCACAACGATGTTCATGAGAGTTCATCCACTGTTCGAGGAAAGACCGACTGGAAGCCTTCGGCATACCTGGCATCACGCCCGCCGGCCTGGCCGCCGGAATTGCGCCGGAAATGGTTGCCGCGGTTCTCCGCCACGTTGGTGTAGTAGTGCCACAGGTGCTCCTGGCCCTGCATGCACTCGATTGCCGCCCGCTTCTTGTCCCACACCGGAGTGATGTCGAGGAAGACGTCGGGCTTCCAGCCCATCTGCTCGGTCTGGTGCGGCTCGAACAGGTAGAGCTGCGGGGCACCCAGCACCTTCTCGCCCGGATTGTGGCCCCAGGCCTGCGCCACCATGCGGCATTCGAGCACGATCCTTGTCGTTGCCATGTGATCGGTGTTGTAGGGGTCCCACATCGAGTGGGAGAGCATGAAGGCGGGCTGCACCTTGCGGATGACATCGACAAGGCGGAATTTCGCCTCGCGGTCGAACTCGAGCGGATAATCGCCCAGATCGAAGAAGCGGATGTCGTGCACATCGAGCGCCTTGGCGGCCGCTTCGGCCTCGCTGCGGTGGGAGGTCTTCACCGCATCAAGCGTCATGCCGTCCTTTCTCCACAGCTTGGCCGATTCGCCGCGCTCGCCATAGCTGAGGCAGACGACGGTGACCGCAAAACCCTTCTCTTGATGCAGCGCGATGGCGCCGCCGGCCCGCCAGACGAAATCCGCCGCATGGGCGCTGACGACAAGGGCTGTTTTTTTCGTATTCATATGTCTCCCGCTTCCTACGCCTGAGCGACAAGGCGAACGCATGTTATAGGACTCAAAGTCCGGGAGACAGCATCGAGGTGAAACCGTGACAGATCAAGCGCGTGACTCCCTATCTTGCGACCTTGGCTTTGTCGGCTTCGGCGAGGCGGCATCGGCCTTCTACAAGGGATGGCGCTCGGTCCGCGCCGACGTGCGCGCCCGCGCCTACGATATCAAGACGGATTCCGCCGATGAGACGATCCGTGCCGGAAAGTGGGCCGACTACAAGACCGCGGATGTGGACGGCAAACCGACACTTGCCCAAGCCCTGGCACAGGCGGGGGCGGTGTTCTCTCTCGTCACCCCCGACCAGGCCCATGTTGCGGCACGAAATGCCGCCGGGGCGATCCGCAAGGGGGCCTTCTTTTTCGACTGCAATTCCTGTTCGCCGGGAACCAAGCAGAATTCGGCGGCCCTCATCGAGGGCGCCGGGGGGCGCTATGTCGACGTGGCCGTGATGCTGCCGGTGCATCCGCGCCTGCACCACGCGCCGCTCCTGGTGAGCGGGCCGTATGCCAAGGCCGCGCTGGCGCTCTT
>Ga0307436_1000490_pt1 | contig 18589 bp, 20 predicted proteins | sample SalMarWE160440MG_FD_202513 | JGI IMG/M metagenome (GOLD analysis project Ga0307436, IMG submission 202513) | Salt marsh sediment microbial communities from the Plum Island Ecosystem LTER, Massachusetts, United States - WE1604-40 | ecosystem: Environmental > Aquatic > Marine > Intertidal zone >...
CCTGTCGCCTTCCGGCTTGAACGGGCTCGATTTGGCGGCAGGCACCGCGCGCGGCTGGCCGGGCCCGAGCGCTGCGAGCAAGGCCGGCACCGCGGCCTCGGGCGCGCAGGCAATGAACGCATCGACCGGCGGCAGGCCCTGATAGTCCATGCTCCAGCCATTGTGAAGATGATGGTCGTTCGAGACCTGCACGATCTTGGCGGTCGTGTTGTCGGCGTGCTTGAGCGTGCCGGCGACATCGATCCAGTCGAGGCTGAGGATGACGTCGGCTGCGCGGATGGCTTCCAGCGCATCGGGCGCCGGCGCGATGAAGCTCGGCGCGCCGCTATGCAGCGGATGGTCGGTCGGGAAGGCGGCGCCGGTCTTGATGTCGGTGACGACGCGGGCACTAAGCCGCTCGGCGAGCGCGATGCGCGCGTCCCAGGCGTCAACATCACGCGACACGCGGCCGGCGAGGATCAGCGGCTGCTTGGCGTCGCGCAAGAGCGCGGCGGCCTTTTCGACGACGTCGGCGGCGGGCGCGCTGGCGACCTCTGGCATGAAGCGCTGCGCGTCAATCGGGGCAGGCAGCTCGGCGAGCTTTTCCTCCTGCATGCCGGCGTCGAGATTGACGTAGGTCGGTCCGCACGGCTGCGTGTTGGCGATCCAGGCGGCGCGCAGCACCGCTTCGCGCGCTGCGGCGGGAGACACCGGCTGGTCGTCCCATTTGGTGTAGCCGCGCACCAGTGCGCCCTGGTCGCGCGCGGTGTGGATCCAGTCAATCCAGGGCCGGCGCTTGACGGCATCGACCGGCCCGGTGGCGCCGAGAATGAGGATCGGCATGCGGTCGCACCAGGCGTTGAAGATGGCCATGGTGCCGTGCATCAGTCCGACATTGGAATGCGCCATCGCCGCCATGGCGCGCCCGGTGACTTTGGCGTAGCCATGCGCGATGGCGATGGCGCTTTCCTCATGCAGGCAGAGCAGGATCTGCGGCCGCTCGTTGCCGAGATAATTGACCAGACTGTCGTGAAAGCCGCGGTAGCTGGCGCCTGGATTGAGCGCGATATAGTCGATGCCGGTTGCGCGCAACGCGTCGGCCACCACGTCGCTGCCGAAAGCCGGCGCATTGACGCCGGAAGGAACCGGCCGGTCGACCGCCGCCAATGCGGCGTCGCGTGGGCGTTGCGCTGGCGCGCGCTGTCGCTTCGAATCCGTCACAGCGATCAAAACCCCGTACGCGCCGCCGCTCAGCGGCGAGCGCATCCAACCGGATTACGGGCTCTGACGCAATCGGGCCAAAACCTTCAAGCCGGCATAGCCGTCGGCCGGCTTCATGCCGACCTTCTTCTCGAAGGCGAGGATGGCCTTGATGGTGTCGCTGCCGGTGCGGCCGTCGACGCCGCCGGTGTTGAAGCCGCGCGCGTTGAGCCGGCGCTGGATCTCCATGACCTCGGCCATGGTCGGGACGCGCTCGCCGTCGGGGAACAACTTGTGGAAGTGCGCCCCGCCGCCGATCAGATCGCCGAGATGGCAAAGGGCGAGGGTGTAGGCGGTGGACGGGTTGTAGGAATAGACCGCGCGGAAATTCCGCCCGATCAGAAAGGCAGGGCCGCCGCGCTGGGGAATCCAGAGCTTCACCCGGTCATGCGGGCGTACGAAGGGCTTGCCGTCGGCGCGCTTGACGCCGAGCGCCTGCCATTTCGCATAGCTGCGCCAGCCGCCGCGAGCCCGCCCCTTCAATTTCACCTCGCAGCCCCAGGCTTCGCCGCGCCGGTAGTGGCCGCGCTCGACCAGATAGCGCGCGGTGCCGGCGAATGAATCGGCCGGATTCCCGAAAGGATTGGCGCGGCCGTCGCGGTCGTAGTCGACACCCATGTGCAGCCAGACCTCTGGCATCCACTGCGTATGACCCATCGCGCCGGCCCAGGAGCCGATCATGTCGGAGGGCCTGGCCCAGCCGCGGTCGACGATGACGAGCGCGTTGAGCAGTTCGGCTTCCCAATAGCGGCGCCGGCGCCGCTCGCGCCAGGCCAGCGCGGCAAGCGCCGGGATCACCGGCCGCATGTATTTCGGACTGGTCACCACGTCGCCGAAGGAGGACTCCATGCCCCACAAAGCGAGCATGATGGTGCGGTCGACGCCGTAATCCTTTTCGATGCGCGCCAAAAGGTCGGCATATTGCTTGGCGCGTTCTTTGCCGGTGATGACGCGCCATTCCGAGCAGCGCCGGTTGATGTACTGCCAGAGTTTCTCGGTGAATTCCGGTTGTGCGCGGACCTGCGCCATCACGCTCATGTCCGGCGTGATCGAATTCATCACCCGCGCATAGGTTGCCGGTGAAATGCCGCGCTTGATGGCGCGGCCGCGGAACGCGGCGACCCAACGGGCGAAGGCCGCATTCGAAGGTTGCGCGACGGCGCGCGCTCCGAGCGCGATGCTTGCCGCGACACTCAACGCCCCCGACATCAGGACGCGGCGATTGAGCGCAATGGTGGGAGCGGTGCGGTCCGGCAAGATTCGCATGACGGCATTGTATGGGAGCGGCTTGCGCAGACAATTGGCTGCAATAAGACTTTTTTGTGATGGCTAATGGCAATGCCCGCCGCGACACTCAGCCGCGGTAAAGCGTTAATCGCCGGCGGTGTGCCTGCGCCGGCGTTTCTTGCGCCCGTGCCGGCGCTTGTGCGGCTTGGCCTTCGCCTTCGGCTTGACGTCTTGCGCCTTCTTCTCGTCCGGCTTTTTCTCGTCGGCGGCCGGCGTGCGCGCGGCGGTGGTTTCCGTGCCCGGCGAGGGCGGTGGAATCGGAACCGCCTCGGGATGCGCGATCAACGGCTTCTTGTCCGGCACCGGCGGCACCGGATCGCCGGGCTTGATCTCGGTGCCGCGACCGCCGATCTGCCGCTCATAGGCGAGCACCAGCGTCATGTAGGGATTGACCCAGACCCAGCCGACCTTGGTGAAAACCTGGATGTTGAAATGAATATGGTAGGAGGTGCCGTTCTCGTGGTCGCCCCAGGTCGCGACCTTGCCGATGATTTCGCCTTCGCTCACTTCGCGCCCGCTCACCAGGCCGTCCTGATCCATAAACTTCGGATTCATGTGCAGGTAGCGAAAGCGCACGAAGCTGTTCTTGGTGTTGATCACGATATAGGCGGCGAGATTGCCGGGCGTGCGCCAAATCAGGCCGTCGCGCACGGCGGCGACCGTGTGCTGGTAGGGCAGGCAGCGGTCGGCGCCTTCGTTGAACAGCGTGCAACTGCCCGGGCGGATGTCCTCACCCTGATGGCCGTAGCCGCCGGGACACTGGCCGACCAGGAAGTCGCGCTGCTCGCAGAAATTATCGCGCCAAGGATAGGTGAAGTTGACCGCCGCCGATTCATCGAACACCAGCGGGATGCCGTTCACCTTGCAGGAATATTCGCTGCCCTTGCGGCCGAGGCGCCCGCTGTGGCCGGTGCGGTAGCAGTCGCCCCACGGCAAGAAAGATTGTGACTTCACATAAGATGGCGCGTTAGCGATGGGCGAGCGCATGCGCGCATAGACGTGATAGTCGGCGCGGCCCGGCATTTTGTGCCAGCCGCTGCCGGGAATGAGAAAGCCGGGGCTGTAATAGGTAAAGTCGGATTTGGCCGTTGGCCGGCTGAGATCGAGGTGTGGCTGGGCGATCTCCTGCGGCGTGCCGCCGGCAGTGTGCAGCAGCTTCAAGAATTTCACCGCGACCGGATCGGCTTCTTTGCAGGACAGATAGCGTGAGGCGATCGGCTGGTCGTAGCACTGGATGGCAACCACGTAAGGCACGCCGAAGCGCTCGAACACGTAGCGCACATGCGCCTCGCGCAGGATTCTCTTGATGCCGGGGAACTGAACCCCCAGGTCCTTGTCCTTGACCCTGAACACCTCCTGATGGTCGGGGCCGTCGAGGTCGTAAGTGAAGCCGGCGCCGGTGATGCTGATTTCGATCGGCTTGCGGTAACGGAAATGGATGCCGCCGTCGCCATCATGCAGCCAGAAGGTCGCCATGTAGCCGGCGGGGCCGGGGAGGAAAAATTTCGACGGGCGGAATGGGCCGAAATATTTGTCGGAGCTCAAGGCGTCGCTGTTGCCGGCGGCGACGTCCTTGCGAAACGCATTGATGTCGATCGGCAGCAGCACCGGCACGCTGCTCTTGGCGACGCCGGGAAAGCGCTTTTTAGTTTGCGCGTTGATCTGCGCGAATTCCTGCGCCGGCCGGCCAGTGATATCGGCGGGAAGCGACAGCGCCGCCTCCGCCCAGTTGACCTGGGTGATGGTGATGCGGGGCGCTTCGATTTCATCGGCAGCGGCTGCGAAAGCGGCAAGCAGCGCAGCCGCGCCGACCAGAACCGGAAGTCTCAAATGCACGCCCCTCGACTGACCGACTTGATGATTCTACTTGGCAACCAGACTAGGCCGCGCTCAAGACTAGCGGCATACGACTGCGGCGTTCAAGGGTCGGTGCGCCGCTAATGGTGCGGCTGGGCGTGCGGGCGACAAAGAGACGCGGGATGTACAGAAAGCGCACTCAATCCTTGGCGCGCTCGACATAGGAGCCGTCGGCGGTGTTAACCACCACGCGGGTTCCGATGGTGATATGGGTCGGCACCATCGTGCGCACGCCGTTCGACAGCATGGCCGGCTTGAAGGAACCCGAAGCGGTCTGGCCCTTGACCACCGGCTCGGTGTCGACGATTTCCAGCGTGACTTTCGCCGGGATCTCGATGGAGATCGGCATGCCCTCGTGGATGGCGAGTTTCACCACCATGGCTTCCTGCAGGTAGGCCGCCTGGTCGCCGACCATGTCGGCCGGCAGAGCGACCTGGTCATAGGTTGCCTGATTCATGAAGTGGAACCCGTCGCCGTCCTGGTAGAGGTAGCTAAAGTCGTGGTCCTCCACATGGGCGCGCTCGACCTGGTCGGTGGTCTTGTAGCGCTGCGAGGTCTTCACGCCGTCGGAAATCCGGCGCATATCAACCTGGGTGGTGGGCGTGCCCTTGCCGGGATGAAAATTTTCCGCGGTGAGGACAACATAGAGCTTGCCGTCGATTTCAATGATGTTGCCCTTGCGGAGCTGGCTGGCGATGACCTTCACGTTCACAGTCCTTGAATGGAAAGCGGCCCGCGGCCGCGGTTTCGGGCCGCACCATACCCATCCTGGCGCGGGATGCCAGTCCTTCCGCGCGCGCAATCGGCCGAGGTGAATGTGCGAGGCAATCCACCGTTCTGGCTGCCCGGCGTCCATACCGCCCGCCGTCCGTTCCTACTCAAGCGCGGCCGCATCGCGGCGGCGTTAAGGGACTGGTTCGCCAACCACGATTTCGTGGAGGTCGAGACCGCCGCCTTGCAGGTCTCACCCGGCAACGAGATCCATCTGCATGCCTTCGCGACCGAATTGATCGGGCCGGGCGGCGAGCGGACCCCGCTCTATTTGCGCACCTCGCCGGAATTCGCCTGCAAGAAGCTGCTGACCGCGGGTGAGACGTGCATCTTTGATTTCGCGCGTGTGTTCCGCAACCGTGAACGCGGGGATTTGCACCATCCGGAATTCACGCTGCTGGAATGGTATCGCGCCAACGCGCCGTACGAGACGCTGATGGACGATTGCGCCGCGCTCATGCGGCAGGCGGCGCGCGCAGCCGACGCCACGCAGTTCTCGTTTCGGGGCAAGATCGTCGATCCGTTCGCCGCGCCCGAGCGCGTGACGGTTGCAGACGCATTCGCGCGCCATGCTGACATCGATCTCCTGGCGACGGTGCGCGCGGGCAAAGGCGATACGGCGCAGCTGGTCGCGGCGGCGGAGCGGACCGGCGTCGCCATCGCTGCCGACGACACCTGGGGCGATATCTTCAGCCGTATTCTGGCCGAGCAGGTCGAGCCGCATCTGGGAGTTGGCCGCGCGACCATATTATATGAATACCCGCTGCCGCTGGCCGCGCTCGCGCGGGCCAAGCCGGGCAGCAGCCAGGTGGCGGAACGATTCGAGCTCTATGTCTGCGGCGTGGAGCTCGCCAACGGTTTCGGCGAGCTCACCGACGTTGACGAGCAGCGCGCGCGCTTCGACGCTGCCATGGCCGAGAAGCAGCGCATCCACCGCGAACGCTACCCGGTGGACGAGGATTTTCTCGCGGCGCTTAGTGCTATGCCACCGGCCTGCGGCGTTGCGCTCGGCTTCGATCGATTGGTCATGCTGGCGGCCGGCGCGCCTCGCATCGAGCAGGTGATCTGGGCGCCGGTGGTCGAGCCCTGAGACGTCAAGATGCGAAGAAGGAATGAGCCATGGCAACACTCCGCACGCCCGCGCAACTTCGCGATGCCGGGCTGATCCCGCCGGAACGGCGAGCCGCATTGGAGGCGGTGGCCGCGCGCTACGCGGTGGCGCTGCCGCCGGCGCTCGCCGAACTGATCGACGTAAAAAACCCGCGCGATCCGATCGCGCGGCAGTTCGTGCCGGATGCGGCCGAGCTCGATCAGCGGCCCGAAGAATTGCCCGATCCAATCGGCGACGACGCGCACAGCCCTCTCGAGGCAATCGTGCATCGCTATCCCGACCGCGTGCTGCTCAAGCTCAACGCTGTCTGCGCGGTCTATTGCCGCTTCTGCTTTCGCCGCGCGCGGCTCGGGCCGGGCAAGGCCACAGCGCTGTCGGCGACGGCGCTGCAACGCGCGCTTCGATACATCCGCGCCCATGACGAGATCTGGGAAGTGATCCTCACCGGTGGCGATCCGCTGGTGCTGTCGGCGCGGCGGCTGCGCGCGGTGATGAAAGCGTTAAGTGCGATCGATCACGTCAAGGTCGTGCGCATTCACACCCGGGTGCCAGTGGCGGAGCCCAAGCGCATCACGCCCGCGTTGGTACGGGCGATGACGGCGAAGGGCAAAGCCATCTACGTCGCCGTGCACGTCAACCACGCGCGCGAGCTGACGGCGGCGGCGCGGCAAGCCATCGCGCGCATGGCGGATGCCGGGCTGGTCCTGCTCGGGCAATCGGTGCTGCTTGCCGGCATCAACGATACGCCGCAGGCGCTCGGGGATTTGATGCGCGCGCTGGTCGAATGCCGCGTCAAGCCCTATTACTTGCATCATGCTGATCTCGCGCCCGGCACGTCGCACCTGCGCACCGATATCGCCAGCGGGCAGCAACTGATGCGGGCCTTGCGCGGGCGCCTGTCGGGATTATGCCAGCCCACTTACGTGCTCGACATTCCGGGCGGTCACGGCAAATCGCCAATTGGCCCGAACTATCTTGAGCGGGCACCTGCCAACGGCGGCGAGCACGTCGTGGTCGAGGATTTCAACGGCCGGCGGCATCATTATCCGTCGCGTGATCGCGCTAGTGCCGCAGCGACAGCAGGTCGAACAGGGCCGCCGCCAACGCGAGGCTGACAAAGCCGATGAATACGACCGCGATCACAGCGTGCCAAATGAAGGATACGTCGCGCCGCAATGCCGCCACCACGTTCTTGCTGTTCATCATGGCCTGGCGCTCCATGGAGCTTCCTCGCCCGACAGCGCAATATAGCTGTCTGGAATCAACCGGCCCATAATTTCTACATTAATACGGGCGTGGAATGCGACGTATGTTCGCATGGGAGCTATTAGCGCGCGGCACATTGGCGCGCCCTAGGGGATTCGAACCCCTGTTGCCGCCGTGAAAGGGCGGTGTCCTGGGCCTCTAGACGAAGGGCGCATGCCGGGCTGCCAATTTCGTGGGCACCAGGGCCCAAGCAGCGCGGCGAGGTATAAAGAGCTTCGCCGCCACCGGCAAGCTTACCAATGCCCGGTGTTGGGCATCGATTTCCACGGCTCCTGCGGCGACTTGGCCGCGCCCTTCTGCAACAGCTCGATCGAGTGCTTGTCGGGCGAGCGCACGAAGGCCATGACGCCGTCGCGCGGTGGCCGGTTGATGGTGACGCCGGCTTTCATCAGCGCCGCGCAGGTGGCGTAGATGTCGTCCACTTCGTAGGCGAGGTGACCGAAATAGCGCGCCTCGCCGTAGTCTTCGCTGTCCCAATTATAGGTCAGCTCCACCTCGGGGCCGGGGCGGCCGGATTTCTTGCTTGCTTCGACCAAGGTCTCATCGTCCGGCGCGGCCAGGAACACCAGGGTATAGCGGTTTTTCTCGTCGACCCGGCGGCGAGTCTCTTTCAATCCGAGCTTGTTACAGTAAAAATCGAGCGCATCGTCGAGATTGCGCACGCGCAGCATGGTGTGCAGATATCGCATGGGTATGTTCCTCACGGAGGCAGGCTTGGCCTGACGACATTATAGCAATGACCGCCCCCGACCTTGATACCTCCATTGCCCGGCTGCGCGACCTGATCGAGGACGCGCGCCGGATTGTTCCCTTCACTGGGGCGGGGATTTCCACCGAATGCGGTATTCCGGACTTCCGCTCGCCCGGCGGCTTATGGACCAAGAACCAGCCGATCCCATTCGACGCCTTCGTGGCCAGCCGCGAGATGCGCGACGAGGCCTGGCGCCGGCGCTTCGCCATGGAGGAGAACTTCGCTCACGCTAAGCCGGGACGCGGGCACCAGGCGCTGGCAAGCCTCTACCGCTCCGGCAAGGTACCCGGTCTGGTCACCCAGAACATCGACAACCTGCACCAGGCCTCCGGCATCGCAGCCGACGACATCGTCGAGTTGCACGGCAATACCACCTATGCGGTGTGCCTCGACTGCGCCAAGCGTTTCGAACTGGCCTGGGTGCGGCAAAAATTCGAGGCCGCCGGCCAGCACGCGCCCAACTGTGCCTGCGGCGGCTACATCAAGACGGCCACCGTGTCGTTCGGCCAGGCCATGCCGGCTGCGGCGATGGAACGGGCCGAGGAATTGGCGCGCGCTTGCGATCTGTTTCTCGCGATTGGCTCCTCGCTGGTGGTATGGCCGGCTGCGGGGTTTCCCTTGATGGCCAAACGCAACGGTGCCGCCCTCGTGATCATCAATCGCGAACCAACCGAGTTCGACGACATTGCCGATCTTGTGCTGCACGACGACATCGGCAACGTGCTCGGACCCTTCGTCAGCCACTGATTCGCAATTTGCTGCACTGTTGACAGACCTGTGCGCAAGCACATTTTGCTCTTTGCCGTTTGAAGGCCGGTGTTAATCTTCAATTCAGCGGAAAGATTCGTCGAAGCGCCCTTTAAGAGGCGCCAGCAAAGCGGCGGCGTACGGCGTCATGGCGTCGGACCGGATTGAATCAAAAATGCCAGGGACCCATCTCCGGCCCGGAACGGCCCGAGAGCTTGCCGACGAAACCACCACCAATCTCATAGAGTTGGCGGGCGTCATCAAGTGGTTCGACGTTTCCAAGGGATTCGGCTTCATCATCCCCGACAACGGCATGCCCGACGTGCTGTTGCACGTGACCTGCCTGCGCCGCGACGGCTACCAGACCGCCTATGAAGGCTCCCGGGTTGTCTGCGAAGTGCTCCAGCGCGCCAAGGGCTTGCAGGCCTTCCGTATTCTCTCGATGGATGAGTCGACCGCGGTGCACCCGGCGCAGATGCCACCGCCGCGGACTCATGTCAGCGTGACGCCGACCAGCGGGCTCGAACGGGCACAGGTGAAATGGTTCAACCGCTTGCGCGGCTTTGGTTTTCTCACGCGGGGTGACGGCACCCCCGATATCTTCGTGCACATGGAGACCTTGCGGCGCTACGGGCTCGCCGAGCTGCGGCCGGGCCAGACCGTGCTGGTCCGCTTCGGGCCTGGGCCGAAGGGCCTGATGGCGGCCGAGGTGCGCCCGGATGGCGGGCCGCTCGGCCTCGCCTCTCACTGATCCCAGCCATTATCGCCGATTTTCCCGTTGCCGTGCGCTATTCGTCCGCGTAAAGGCGAGCGCATGCGCGCGCTGCGGTGGATTGCATTCGTTCTGCTTGGATTTCTGCTGGCTACCGGCCCGGCGCGGCCGGCCGGTCTGCCCACGCTCGAGATCGCCAGCAAGACCGGGGTGCATGTGTTCGCGGTGGAGATCGCCGACACCGAAGCGGCGCGCGCGAAGGGCTTGATGTTCCGCAAGAATTTGCCCGAAGGGCAGGGGATGTTGTTCGACTTCCATCGCGAGCAGGAGGTCAGCTTCTGGATGGAGAACACCTATATCCCGCTCGACATGATCTTCATCCGCGGCGATGGCCGCATCCTGCGGATCGCCGAGAACACCGAGCCGCTGTCGACCCGGATCATTCCTTCCGGCGGCCCGGTGCGCGCGGTGCTGGAGGTGATTGGGGGAACCGCCCGCAAATTCGGCATTGCGCCCGGCGACCGGGTAGCCTTTCCGATTTTCAAGGCGAACTGAGCAGGTTGCTGCGCGCCGGCCGAGCGTGTACGAACCGCAATCGGTCCGTCCGGCAGCAGTTTCCGGCGGGGCATAGCGCAGTCTGGTAGCGCGTCTGCTTTGGGAGCAGAAGGTCGCAGGTTCAAATCCTGCTGCCCCGACCATTTCCACACAAAGAAGAAATACTGCTGAAAATCTCGTGTTACTAAGTATTGGTCGTGTATTTCATTGGTTTTCCTGACCGAGCTTTAAGCAATATAGTATAGGTTGCATCGGATGATCGATGCGTTCTATGCATGCAACGCAACTTCTATCCCTGATCGCGTGACAGCGGTTTGACGAAACCACCCCCGGCGGGAAACCGCCGGGGGTTTTCCATATCCGAACCGGCATGGCCGCAGCGAGCGCGCGCCGCTAGTGACCGTGCGCCTCGTCGCAGCCGCCGGCGAAGCCCGCGATGCGCGCGATCACGTCGGCCTCCGCCAAAAGCGGGGCGTGGCCCTGGTCGGGCACTTCGATGGTTTCCATCTTGGTGTGGCGCGCGCGCATGGCCTCAACCGTGGCGGCCATGAGGATGTCGGAATTTTCGCCGCGGATTACCAGCAACGGGACGGTGGCGAGCGCGTCGAACTCCTTCCACAGCGAGGGCAGAGGCTTCTCGAATTCAATGCCTTCCATCGTCTTGGCAAGACGAACATCGTAGCTCGGCACCAGCCCGCCGTCCTCCTCCTGCTTGAAGCTGCGGCGCGCGGCGGTGAGCCAGTCCTCGGCCCCGAGTTTGGGAAATTGCGCGTTGAACAGGCGGCGCAGAATTTCGGCGGCTTCTTCGAAGCTGCGCGGCTGCGGCAGGCGGCCGACATAGCCCTTGATGCGCATCAGTCCCTTGGGCTCGATCACCGGACCGATATCGTTGAGCACGACACCGGCGATAGCCGTGGGCCGCAGCGCGCCCAGCATCATGGTCAGGATGCCGCCGCGCGAGGTGCCGACGAAAATCGCCGGCGTGCAATCGAGCGCTGCAATAACGGCCAGCACATCGGCGAGCTCGGTGTGAAAGGTGTAATTGGCAGGGTCGCGGTCATATTCGGATTGGCCGCGGCCGCGATAGTCGAGCGCGATGATGCGGCGCGGGCGAGCCTTGTCGTGGGACAGCGCGCCGGCCAGTGCCTCGAAATCGGCGGCAGTGCGGGATAGCCCCGGCAGGCAGATCACCGGCAAGGCCGGCCAGCTGGCCCGGCCATAGCTGCGAACGTGCAGCCGTAAGCCGTCGGGGGCGGAGAGGAAGACGGAAACAGGATCGGAAGCGGGCATGGGGCTCACGGACAACGGTCGCCCCGCGGCGGCGGGACTTACTTTCATGGCGGATTATATGATGGCTCAGTACGCGGCTACAGGGGCCGTCGTTAATTCGGCGCGCCGAGTTTGAGGTCGGCCTCAATCAGCAGCTTGCTGCTGCCACCGAAACGCGCGCGGTAGACCTGCATGTTCTCCATGATCCGTTGCACGTAATTGCGCGTCTCCGCGATCGGGATGCGCTCGACCCAATCGACCGGATCGACCTTCGGATCGCGCGGATCGCCGAAAGCTGCGATCCATTGCTTCACGCGCCCAAAGCCGGCGTTGTAGCCGGCGAAGGTGAGCAGATAGGAACGGTAGTAGTGAAACAGGTTGGACAGTTCGGCCGCGCCCATCTGCATGTTGTAGACCGGGTCCTTGAGCAGGCGGCTGCGGCTGTAGGCGACGTGGAATCGGCGGGCGGTGTCGCGGCCGGCCTCCGGCGTCACCTGCATCAGGCCCATGGCGTGGGCGGAGGAAACGACCTGCTGGTTGAAGTAGCTTTCCTGGCGCGCGATTGAATAGGCCATGGCGGGCCCGATCGGCGGGGCGATCGGCTTGTAGTCGGGCAGGCCGACGGTCGGGTAGGCGTAATAGTCCATCGGCAGGCCGCGCCCGTGCGCGAATTTGCCGAGCAGCAGCATGGCGCGGCCGTCGCCGTGCTTGCGGGCGACCTCGGCCAGCATCGACATGCCGGCGACGTCGGTGCCGCTTTCGCCGATCTCGGCAAAAATCGATGCCAGCATGTTGCGTTCGTTGAGCGAATAGAGAAGCTCGGCTGCGCGCACGACCTCGAGATTGCTGAGAAGGGCGCGCTCCTGCGGCGTGAACTTGGGCGGGCCAACGAGGCCAAGATCCTTGAGCCCCAGCCGAGCGCGCGCGAGCTGACCGTAATAGGTAATGGTGTATTTGGCCGCCTTCTCATAGAAGGCCCTAGCTTGCGCGCGCTTGCCCATGGCTTCGGCCGCGCGTCCTTGCCAGTAGCCGGCGCGGCCGAGCGCGTGCGGATTGTTGGTGCCTTCCGCGATGTGGGCGAAATGGGCGGCGGCGGTTTTCGGATCGTGCAAATACCGCAACGCGATCCAACCGGCGGTGAAATGCTTGTCGACGCGCCAATTGTCTTGCGTTGGCGTGGCCGCATCGCGCGCCACGCGATAAGCGAGTTCCCACTTGTGATCATTGAGCAGTTCGCGCACCAGGATGCGCCGCACCAGCCACCACTGGTTCGGATCGACGACCGCGGCGGCATCGTGCGGCGCGCTCAGCATCAGCTTGGCGGCTTCTTCCGGCTTGTTGTGGTGGCGCAGCCACTGCACGCGCGCGAAGATGTAGCCGGGATCGCTGCGCGCGGCGGCCGGCACGGCATTGAGCAGCGCCTCGGCGTGCTTCAATCGCTTGATCACGGCCACCCACGCGCGCGCGATTGCGAGGTCGTTGCCGCCGAGGCGATGGGCCTCGCGCATTCCGGCTTCGGTGTCGTCCTGGTAGAGGCGCTGCGCCATGCGGAGCCTGTGGTCTTCGCGCGTAAGCAGGTCGCCGAAAATGCCGAGCACCTTGTTCTCGACGTTGGCGCTGCAATCCTGGCGGCGCCAGGCGTAGCGCACCAGCGCGGCTGCGCCAGCGCGGTCGCCGTTATCGAGGAGCGCGCGCGCCAGCATGAAACGGCCCTTGGCAGTGGTCGGTTTATGGTGGGCGAAGAAGGCAACCACCTCGGCGTCGCCGATCCGGTCGTTCCACAGCGCGTTCTCGGCGCGGCGGCGGAACAAGGGCACGTGCGGCCAGTCCGGGTAATCTCTCACGAAAGCAGCGTAGCGCAGGAACGTCGGATTGGTGTTGTCCGACCGCAGGATGGCCCACTCGGCCAACTTGCGGGCGACCGGATCGGCGATGGTTCTCTCGGCGGCGTCGGCATCTGCGTCGCGGCCTTTGCGGGCCGCCTCGATTACCCGTTTGAGCGCCGCGATGTCGGCGTCAGAAGTGGTGACGGTCGGCGCGATGGCGAACGGTCCCGAGACTGGACGCGCCAGGGGCTTGAAGGTGGCGCGACTGGCGAACAGCGCGCCGCGGACGCCGGCAGCGGCCTGAGCGTAAGCGGACATGGCGGCCTGCGGGCGCAGCGGCCGCTTGGGCGGCAAGGGCACGTTGCGGGCAAGCGGCAGAGCCATCTCCGCGCCCGCGTGACTCGGCGGGCGGGTCTGCGGCATGGGAACCTTTTTCGATGCGGCCAGTGTCGCCCCGGCGCCTAAAGCGACCAAGCCGCCGGCTGCGTACAGCGCCATGCAAAGGCCCAGCGAATTCCGATTAATGACGCCCATTCAATCCCTTGCCTTCGGGTACCGGGAAACGCGACTCAGCCGCGCAAGGTCACTTTTGGCCCCCCATTAGGCCAAGATCATTGACGAAGGGATACCCCGAACCCGCCACCCTGCGACGATAGGCGCCAGGGGGAGAGGGGGCAGGGGCGGCGCTTTTACGGCGTCCCAGAGGGCTTTCATAGCCGCCCGCGACCCGATATCAATGGGGGCAACCCCCTGTGCCCTGTGGAGAAGCCGTGCCATGACCGCCAAGACGAGCTTTCGAGGTTCCTTCACCGCGCTCGTCACGCCATTCAAGAACGGATCGGTCGATGAAAAGGCATTCCGCGACCTGATCGAGTGGCAAATCAGCGAGGGCACCAACGGCCTGGTGCCGGTGGGCACCACCGGCGAAAGCCCGACGCTTACCCACGATGAGCACAAGCGCGTAGTGGAATTATGCGTCGATCAGGTCAAGGGCCGGGTGCCGGTGATCGCCGGTGCCGGCTCCAACTCGACTAAGGAGGCGATCGAACTGTCGCAGCATGCCGAGCAGGCCGGCGCCGACGCAGTTCTGATCGTGACGCCTTACTACAACAAGCCGACTCAGGAAGGGCTCTACCGGCATTACAAGGCGATCAACGACGCCATCGGCATCCCGATCATCATCTACAACATCCCCGGCCGTTCCGTCATTGACATGTCGGTCGACACCATGAAGCGCTTGTTCGAGTGCAAGAACGTCGCCGGCGTCAAGGACGCCACCGCCAATATGGTGCGGGTGTCGGACCAGCGCGCAGCGATGGGGCCGGGCTTCAACCAGATGTCGGGCGAAGACGCCACCTGCCTCGGCTTCATGGCCCATGGCGGCCATGGCTGCATCTCGGTGACGTCGAACGTGGCGCCGCGTCTGTGCGCAGAGTTCCAGAGCGCGTGTCTGAAAGGCGATTTCGCGACCGCGCTCAAGCTGCAGGACAAGCTGATGCCGCTGCATCACAACCTGTTCATCGAGACCAATCCGGCGCCGGCCAAGTACGCGCTTTCGGTGCTCGGCAAGTGCGCCGACACCGTGCGGCTGCCGATGGTGCCGCTGTCGGAGAACTCGAAGGCGGCGGTGCGCGCCGCCATGGTGCATGCCGGCCTGATCAACTGAGCCGGCGTTAGCGCTCCCTGCTCCAGCCGGGCGGGACCTCTCCGCTCTGCCAGCCGCGCCGGCGGCCGTGGCTCCAACCGGGCGGAGTGCCGCCTGAGTCCCAGCCGCGCTTGCGTCCCTGACTAAACCCGTGCGGATAGTCCGCGGATCCCCAGCCGAATTGACTAGCTTGTCCGGACGCGGGCGCGTGTCCGCGGCCGAAGCCCGAACGCCCTTGAGCGGTAGTCGCCCCGATCGTGAGGGCGGTTGCGGCAAGTAGTGCCGCCATCGGTACCAGGATGTTGCGCACGTGTCGTTCTCCTTGGACGTTGGCCTCCCGCGCTCAACCCGAGTTAGGGCAGGTGCGTTCCGGCTTTTCAACGGCGCGTGCTCGGCGTGATTTATTTTCGGTTATTTGTATTCTTCGAATGCGTTCCCAACACGAGGAACGGGTCAGCACGGAGCACGGGCAATGTTGAAGGAATTTCGCGAATTTGCCATGCGCGGCAATGTGGTCGATCTGGCCGTCGGCATCATCATCGGCGCCGCCTTCGGCGCGATCGTCAATTCGCTGGTGGGCGACATCATCATGCCGATGGTGGGCGCCATCACCGGCGGGCTCGACTTCTCGAACTACTTCCTGCCGCTTTCCGCAAAGGTCACCGCCGCCACGCTCCTCGAAGCGAAAAAGCAAGGTGCCATATTAGCTTGGGGCAATTTTCTAACGCTCACGCTGAACTTCATCATCATCGCCTGGGTGATGTTCCTGATCGTCAAGGCCATGAACCGGATGCGGGCGCAACAGGCAGCCGAACCGGACACCGCGCCGGCCCCGAGCCGGCAGGAGGTGCTGCTGATGGAGATCCGGGACGCCCTCACGCAGAATCGAAGCTGATCTATCACGTTGGAAAGTTTGATGTTTCTGCCGTCTTCCGGTGGCGCTCCAGGCGTGCCATAGCTCAACTGAAGAATTAAGACAGGACCAGCATGGCCGCCAAGCCTGAGCGCCGCTTCAAGGTGGTCGCCGACAACCGCAAGGCGCGATTCAATTATGAGATCGGCGAACGCTTCGAGGCCGGCATCGTGCTGACCGGCAGCGAGGTGAAATCGCTGCGCGCCGGCAAGGCGACCATCGCGGAATCCTATGCCGATGCGCGTGGCGGCGAGATCTGGCTGGTCAACGCCAATATTCCCGAATACCAGCAGGCCGGCCGCTTCAATCACGCGCCCAAGCGACCGCGCAAGCTGCTTTTGCATGAGCGGGAAATTAACAAGCTGGCCGGCGCGGTCGAGCGCGAAGGCATGACGGTGGTGCCGCTCAAGCTCTATTTCAACGAGCGCGGCCGCGCCAAGGTGGAGATCGCGCTGGCCAAGGGCAAGAAGCTGCACGACAAGCGCGAAACGCTGAAGAAGCGCTCTTGGGAGCGCGAGCGCGGACGATTGCTGAGACAGAAAGGTTAGATTGAGATGGCGCGGCGCATCGGCATACTGCTCTTTCCGCGACTGACCCAGCTCGACATGACTGGCCCTTACGAAGTACTGGCGCGGCTGCCCAATACGACCGTGGAGCTGATCGCGCGCACGCTCGAGCCGGTGACGACCGACCGCGGCATGCAGATCGTGCCGACCACGACCTATGCCGACTGCCCGCCGCTCGACGTGGTGATGGTGCCGGGCGGGCCGGGCCAGCAGGACCTGATGGAGGACGAGGAGACGCTCGGCTTCCTGCGCAAGCAGGCGGCGCAGGCGCAGTTTGTCACCTCCGTCTGCACCGGCTCGCTGGTGCTGGGCGCCGCCGGCTTGCTCAAAGGCAAGCGCGCGACCTGCCATTGGAACGCGCTCGAGCACTTGCGGCCGCTCGGCGCCATTCCGGTGAGCGAGAAAGTCGTCATCGACGGCAATATCGTCACCGGGGCGGGCGTTGCCTCCGGCATCGATTTCGCGCTCAGGCTCGCGGCTATTCTTGAAAGCGAGCAGGTGGCGCGCGAAATCCAGCTGCAAATCGAATATGACCCGGCGCCGCCGTTCAACTCCGGCTCGCCCAAGACCGCCGCGCGCGAGATGGTCGACAGGGTGCGCGCGCGCGGGGCGCAATTGAGCGAGGCGCGCAAGACCGTGGTGGCGCGCGTCGGCAAGAAGCTCGGAGTTTGACCGTGGCGATACCAACCAGGCTCGACCATTGCGTGATCCACATTTCCGATTGGGAGCGCTCGAACAAATTTTATTCTGAGGTGATGGGCGCCGAGCTAGTCGCCCGTCCGGCGGGATGGGCCTATCGCTTCGGCGACAAGCAGCTCAATGTGCACGGGCCGGGCGTTAGCCCTGCGGAAGTGGCGCGGCTGCCGGTGCAGCCAGGCAATTCCGATCTGTGCTTCGAATGGGGCGGGCCGATCGCGGACGCGATCGCGCATCTCAAAGCGTACGGGATTGCGGTCGAGCGCGGGCCGTTGCAACGGTTCGGCGCCAAGGGGCCGGGCACGTCGGTCTATTTCCGCGACCCCGACGGCTCGTTAATGGAATTCATGTCCTACCGCGACAAGATAGTATAGAGGGGGACGGGGCGATTGAATAATGCCGGCATTTTCGTCCGGCAGCTCTGAACCAAGCGGCGAGGAACAGCAATGGTGAAGCTAAGCCTTCTTTATGGACAGCCCAAAGATGCGGCCGCGTTTGAGAAATATTTCGCTGACACGCACATACCGCTCGCGAGTAAGGTGCAGGGCGTCAACAAGATCGAATTATCGAAGGTGGTCGGCACCCCGGACGGCAGCGCGCCGACCTTCTACCGGATGGCAGATCTCTATTTCGACAATGCCGATCACATGAAACACGTTATGGATACGCCCGAAGCCAAAGCGGCGGTCGCCGATCTTGCCAATTTCGCGACCGGCGGCGTCACCGTGATGATTTCCGAAGTGAGCTGACGGCACGCGGAGGGAAAGATGGCTGAAGCGCCCGGCACTCATAATCCGCAAGTGCTGCCGTCCGACATTCCGGTGCCGCAGGACGACGGCGCCGCGCGCCATCTCGCCGGCATGACATTGCCGGCCCTGGCGCTGCCGGCGACCGACGGCGCCCCGGTCAATCTGTCGAAGCTTCCGGGCCGCACCGTCATCTATATCTATCCGCGCACCGGCGTGCCGGGCGTCGATCCACCTGCGGGCTGGGACGCGATCCCGGGCGCGCGCGGCTGCACGCCGCAGTCCTGCTCGTTCCGCGACCATTTCGCGGAGCTGAAAAGCCTCGGCGTCGCGCGCGTGTTCGGCCTCTCCACCCAGGACACCGCCTACCAGCAGGAGGCGGCGAGCCGGCTGCATCTGCCGTTTCCGATCCTGTCGGACGAGAAGCGCGCGCTCACCAAGGCGCTCAAGCTGCCGACCTTCAGCGCCGCCGGCATGACGCTTTTGAAGCGCATGGCGCTGGTGATCGATGACGGCATCATCACCAAAGCGTTCTATCCGGTGTTTCCGCCCGACCAGAGCGCGGCGCAAGTGATCGCCTGGATTCAGGCGTCGAGCGCATGACCCCGAAAAGCATGCCCTCGACCCTGAAT
>Ga0307436_1000491_pt1 | contig 18553 bp, 17 predicted proteins | sample SalMarWE160440MG_FD_202513 | JGI IMG/M metagenome (GOLD analysis project Ga0307436, IMG submission 202513) | Salt marsh sediment microbial communities from the Plum Island Ecosystem LTER, Massachusetts, United States - WE1604-40 | ecosystem: Environmental > Aquatic > Marine > Intertidal zone >...
GACAATGACCGAGCGTTCGGAGCTGCATTCAAGGCTCGTATCCGGACGATGGGCATCCGGGACCGGCCGACATCGTTTCGGTCGCCCTGGCAAAACGGCCATGTTGAGCGCCTGATCGGGTCGACGCGCCGGGAGTGCACCGACCACATGATCGTGTTCAACGAAGCGCACCTTCGACGCATCCTGTCGAAGTATGCCAATTACTATAACGAGGATCGGACCCACCTTGCGCTGGGGAAGGATGCGCCCTGCCGGCGCCCGATCGAGCGGTTCGGCGACATTGTTGCGCAGCCGATCCTTGGCAGACTACATCATCGATACGCGCGAATCTGAGTTTTCGGAAGGGACAGGAGTCTTTTTCTCGCTCCCTCTCTTAGTAGCGATCGACGCGGCTATTGTTCCCAGGAGGTCTTCGCGGGCTGTTGAGGAATCTCTGCGGCAGCTTTCAATGTCGGGCGCCTGCAACCGAATCCACTACGACGTTGAAAGTCAGCATGCGGTCAAACAAGGCTGCCTTGCGATAAAAATGATGCTCATCGAACCGGCTATCTGAGATCTTTTCACTACGGTGTTCGAGTAGCCCGAACCAGAGTAGCGGGCGGAGAATCCTTACCTCCATCGCGTAGGACGTCCTGTCCCACGTTCCCGAAAACATTGCAGGCTCCGGGATGGTGCACAGCCGTGTCAGTTTCTCGCTTAGTTGCCAGTCGCCTGCAGAAACCGACAGCGACCACAGTACGATACCGACGTCCGCCTGAGGCCATGAGCCAAGTAACCCGCGACCGAAATACCCGAGATCCACATGCCAGAGCGCAAGATGAAACAGGATCGCCGGTAAGCTGCCCTGCCGCGCATCGTCGAGCATCGATTTCCCGAGCGGCGTCGCCACCAACTTGCCGCGCTGTGTGCGAACGAGCTTGGCCGCCTCTGCGAGCAACCGCACGATATGCAGCGGCAGAAAGTCAGGCTCGTTGATCACCTTGTGGAACCGAAACGCGTCGGCTTGGTCATAGCCCGGCCATTCGATCAGCTCGCGCATCGCGGTGACCACGGCGCGTGACAGGTTGCCGGTTGCGGTCAACGGTAGGCCGCCGCGCTCGATCGCCTGGCGCAGCAGGATGAACGTGTTGCGCGCCACTGCCGAGTCGGCAATCTCCTCGGCATTGAGATCATTGGCGATCCGGATTGCAGTGTGACCGGCCGACGGCTCTTGCCGCAGTGCCTGCAGAGTGTCGAAGGTCAAAAGCGTCCAGGCTGGCTCCACCCCTTCGAGCCATTTCCGCACCTGCGGGTCCCGCAGAAAGTCCTCTGCGACCATGGCTCAACTCGCCATGCCGAACTGTCGTGAGGTAGGCGGTTTTGGGCGCAACCACTCGCTGAGTTTCGACCAACGACGCCGGCCCGAGACGTTGCGCACCGCGATGGCGACCGCCTTCTTCTGCCCGACCAGAACGACCAGCCGCTTGCCGCGCGTGACGCCGGTGTAGAGCAGGTTCCGCTGCAGCATCGCGTAATGCTGGGTGAGCACCGGGATGATCACGGCGGGATATTCCGAGCCCTGGCTCTTGTGAATGGTCGCCGCATAAGCCGGCACCAGCATGTCGAGCTCGCCGAAGCCGTAGGTGACCGACCGGCCGTCAAAGCTGGCAATGAGCTCGCCCAAATTGGCATCGACATCGTCGATGGTGCCGATATCGCCGTTGTAGACCTCTTTGTCATAGTCATTCTCGATCTGCATGACCTTGTCGCCGGGGGCAAAGGTCCAACCAAACCGCTCCACCTTGCGATCGCCGGCGGGATTTAACGCAGCCTGCAACTCGATATTCAACGACCGTGCACCCACGCCGCCGCGGTTCATCGGACACAGCACCTGGATGTCCCGGACGGGATCGAGGCCGAACCGTTTCGGGATCCGTGTCTTTACAAGTTCGATGATGCGCGCGACGGCGGTCTGCGGATCCTCTACCTGCACGAAATAGAAGTCGCTTTCGCCTTCTGGCGGGCTCAGATCAGGGATCGAGCCCTGGTTGATGCGATGGGCGCTGGTGATGATCCGGCTCTGTGCGGCCTGCCGGAACACTTCGGTGAGCCGCACTACCGGCACGGCGCCTGACGAGATGATGTCCGCCAGCACCTGGCCGGGCCCGACCGAAGGAAGCTGGTCGATATCGCCAACAATTAGAAGGGCAGTCCGGTCCGGGATTGCTTTCATCAGCGACTGCATCAGCATGACGTCGACCATGGAAGCTTCGTCGACCACCAGGAGGTCACAGTCGAGCGGATTGTCCTCGCCACGTTTGAAGCCGCCGTTCTTGGGGTCGACCTCGAGCAGACGGTGGATGGTCTTGGCCTCGAAACCAGTCGCCTCCGTCATGCGCTTGGCGGCGCGGCCGGTCGGAGCGCACAGGAGGAGGTTGGTGCCCTTGGCGGCGAGGATGCGCAGGATGCCTCTGACGATGGTGGTCTTGCCGACACCGGGCCCGCCGGTCATCACCATGACCTTGGACTTCAGCGCGAGCCTGATCGCAGCAACCTGGCTTTCCGCAAGCGACAGACCGATGTGCTTCTCGACCCATGGCAGGGCCTTGTCCGGGTCGATCCAGGGCCAAGGCAGCGTGCCGTTTGCCAGCCGCGTCAGCCGCTCTGCGATGGTGCGTTCCGCCCGGTGCAGGCCAGCCAGAAATACACATGGCGTTTCACCGACCCGGTCGGCGACCACCGTGCCTTCCTGCAATTCGAGATCGAGCGCGGTGCGGATCAGTTGCTGCGGCACCTCGAGCAGCCTCTCGGCCAGCGGGATCAGTTCTTCCGTCGGCAGGCCGCAATGGCCCTCGTCCATGGCCTCGGTCAAAGCATAGGAAATTCCCGCGCGGACCCGGATCGTCGCGGTCTTCTCGATTCCGAGCTTCATCGCAATGGCATCGGCGGTCTTGAATCCAATGCCGCGGATGTCGCGTGCCAGCCGATACGGGTTCTCGGTCATAACCTGGATGGCGTCAGAGCCATAGGTCTTGAAGATCCGCACCGCCCGTGCCGTGCCGACACCGTGACTATGCAGAAACACCATGATTTCACGGACCGCCTTCTGCTCGGCCCAGGCAGCGAGAATGCTGGCTGCGCGGACCGGTCCGATGCCCTCGACCTCGCGCAGCCGGTCTGGTGATGCCTCGATGACGTCGAACACCTTCTCGCCGAAAGCGCGCACCAGCTTCTTGGCGTAAACCGGGCCAACGCCGCGGATCATGCCGGACGAAAGGTACTTCTCGATGCCGTCGGCCGAATCGGGGAGCGAGGTACGCAGAAACCGTGCCTTGAACTGCTGGCCGTGGGTGCGGTCGTTGATCCATTCGCCCGAGGCCGTGATCCACTCGCCCGCCGCAATCGTCGCTGCATGGCCAACAACGGTCACGACATCACGATGACCGCGCGCCTTGGCGCGCAGAACGCAGAAGCCGTTCTCGGCATTGTGATACGTGACGCGCTCGATGAGGCCGGCCAACACTTCCTGGGCTGATGGTTCCGGCTGTGGCTTCATGTCGACGATCGCTTCAATAGTTTCGGCGCTGCGCGCGCCAATCCCATGGCATTTCAAAGTCACCGGACCACATGTTAATCCGTTTCCGTCGGGCGGCGTCCTCGTCAGCGACGTAATCTGCCGAATATCGACGGTATGCGATGGCCCAACCATTGGCGACCATCCAGCGGTTCAGGTCTTCGTTTCCCTTGAAGCAGACGGCAACGACCCGGCCATAACGGTCGATGTGGCGAGGTTGGCAACGGACCGGTGCACGCCCGATCCGATCCGCCAGCGCAAAGCCTGCCTGCTGCCCGCAACGCCAATGTTCGCCATTGGGGCGTACGCAGAGCTGTCCGCGTTCTGGGGCGTCGATGCCAAAGAGGCGTACGCGCTGGCCGTGGATCTCTATGGTATCACCGTCAATGACGGAGGCAACGCCGGCGATGTCTTGTTGTGGGAGTGCCTGACCGACGGCCGAAAACACCAGCAGCAACGCAAAGACCAGTGCGAGCCATGCATTCTTCATCGACCGATCCTTGTCGGTTCCTCGACTTCCTCTGCATCGCCAGTCTCGCGGTGCACTTCCTCGCGAATGACCTTCTCGGTGATTTCAGAGAGATAAGCCACCAAGGCGGCACTCAGCTCCTGGAATTCCGGCCACAGCACCTGCTCCATGAAGCTCCTCGGTGCCTTGATCAAAATGCTTTGACGGTGCATCCGCGGATGGCGGTAGGGTCGCAGGCCATAGCGCCGGCACAGTGCGATGAATAGCTGCCGCGACCAGACATCCGGAATCGAGAATTTCAACTCGATGGACTTTTCCTTGCCTGCGGTCTGGCCGAGACGCTGGCGGATGCGTTCTGCAGCAGCCCCCGCTGCCGCCTTCTCGCCCGGTGTTGTAGCTCCCGCAAACAGCGCCTCGATCTTGCGGAGCTTGTCGCGGAGAATTTCATCAGGGGTCATTGGATTGCTCAAAACCGCTTCGATGCCCACACGACTCGACCAATGATATTCACTTCCTCGGCATTGCGCTCATAGGTCTGATATTCGGGGTTGAGCGACTTGATGATGACCTTGATCGGGTCCGAGTGCGGCACATGTTCGATGCGCTTGGCGACAATGCCCATGCCATCCCAGATCACAAAGATGCCGGGCGGCGCCGGCACACGCCGGCTGGTATCGACCATGATGCGGTCACCACTCGATAGCATGGTCTCCATCGAGTCGCCATCGATCGTGACGATGTGCAGATCCTCAGGCCGCGCGCGGAACTCATGGCAGATCACGTCGTCGGGAAACAGCCGGGTGGTCTTAGGCTCCTCGAGTCCTTCATGAAATGCCCCCGAGCCCGCCGACGCGCGCACGTCGATCTCGGTGATGGGCAAGAAGCCCGCCGCTGACCGTCGCGGACGCTTGCGGGCCTCTCCATCCACGTCGTGCTCGTCCTTCTCGCGCGGCGCAGGTTGCCGCGCGACCCGTGTCCTCCTAGACGAAATCAGGGGACTGGCAGCATAGCCCTTCCCTGGATTACCTCGCGAGGTAACCCGTGAGGTGGTGTTATGGTTTGATTGTTGGTTTGGCAGCGACGGGGCAGGGGACTAGCCGGCAGTGCGCCCGCGATCAAACCATCACACCATCGTATGGCTCCGTTACCTCTGAAGTAACCGCGTGATGGTGCGATGGTGTGTCAGCGTTGGATGTCGGTGAGTGGGCGCGTTTCGTTTGCTCCTGAAACAGAAAGACCGCCTTTCGGCACACTGAACGACGGCATCTGTCCCGGCAGGACGATATTGTCGCGGCCTAGCGAAGCGATATCGCAAACGCCGAGATTGCCCATAGTGCGGCGTATCTCGGCATCGAAAATGGTGATCGCGCGGCGCGCTCCGGGCTCACCCGCTGCACCGACGCCGTAGAGCGCAGCCCGTCCGATCGCCACCGCGTCGGCACCGAGCGCCAGACCCTTCAGGACGTCGCTGCCCCGCCGGAAGCCTGAATCTACGATGATCTTCAGTCGGGTGCCGGCCGCTGCGGCGATGTGCGGCAGCATCTCGATCGGAATGGCCGCGGCATCGAGCACGTTGCCGGCATGGTTTGAGACTATTATGCCGTCGGCTCCGCACTCGGCAGCCTTTACCGCATCGTCGGGGTGCAGGATGCCTTTGACGATAAGTGGACGCGGCCAGAGATCGCGCACCCGCCGCAGGTAATCCCAATCGAGCGTGTCGTTGCGGCTGAGGAAGCCCGCACCCTGACCAGCCATATAGTTCTTCGCCCCGGTGGCCGCCGGCGGGAAGTGGATATTGGGAAAGCGCGGCAGCCGCCCCTCTGCGAGGACGTAGCGGGCGAGCGTACCAAACAGCCAGCGCGGATGGCTGAGTCCGTCGATCGCACTCTGCAGCATGACCCGCGGCGGAAAGTTCGCGCCGTTACGAATATCGAACTCGCGGTTGTTGTAGGTCGGCGAGTCGACGGTGAGGACCAGCGCCTCAAAGCCGGCGTCACGCGCCCGCGCTACGGTGACCAGCGCGGCCTCGGTGTCGCGCCAGACATAGAGCTGGTACCACTGGGTGCCGCCGCCCTCGGCCAGCACGATCTCCATCGCGGTGCTCGACGTGCTCGCCAGGGTAAAGGGGATGCCGGCATCCGCCGCGGCCCGCGCCAAAGCGATCTCGGCGCGGTACCAGACCCAGCCGGCAATTCCGGTCGGGCCGATCAGCAACGGCAGCGCGTGCTTTTTGCCGAACAGGGTGATGCTCGGGTCGCGGCCAGAGACGTCGGTGAGCACCCGTGGCAGCAGTTTGATGCGGTCCAGCGCGGCGCGGTTGTCGCGCATCGCGATCTCGTCCTCGCTGCCGCGGTCGCAGAACTCAAACAGCGCCTTCGTCAGGCGTCGGCGCGCCATACGACGCAGATCCTCTATATTGAGTGCCTCGCGGGTCAGATCGCTCATGCGCCCCCCAGAACAGACAACCGTCGTTACGGCCCATGCGAAACGGAGCACGCGGCCAGTTCTGGTGCAAGGAGAAGCGTGCGATGCGAATCTTGCCGTTTGATCAGACTGATGTGGCAATCAGGCTGCAACAGCACGGTCCGGTGCAAAGGCGGGATGGATGACCATCTCCTGACCTTTTATGGTCACGATTTTTGGCGAAGTATCGAATGGGTCGGTACCGCACGCTGGACAGGGCGCATCAATCTTGCGAATGCCGGGGCAGTCCCCACCGCACACCACGTAACCTGACCAGAGGCTTGCCCACGATTTTCCTGGTAGCTCGTCGCACCACATTAGATGACCCCGTCGCGCAGTTCGTCAGACTGCCTTGGTGCCAATTATAATCTTTCGCTGAATAATCAAGCTGGCAATATACGACTGTGTCGTCTTCAGCCGAACCAACGTAGCGAGCTCTAAATGAATTTACAGTAGCAATTCGATTTGATCGAAGATTTTGTTGTCATTTGCGCAGTTTTGCAGCGCGCCTGGGCCTCGGACTTTTTCAAAAGAATCGGCCCATTCGCGTCGTTTCGTTGCGCCGCAGTAGTTAGGCAGCTATCGGAGGCATAGCGGACTCGGATGGGGTTGCGTTTGATCCTTTCTCTTTTCAGCAGGATTGCGCGATCTTCGCCTTCAGCTGCGCGTCGATCTTTCGTCGTGTCCTCTTCGTCATCTTCCGCTCCGTACGTTGCGACGGAACGGCCTCAAATCCAATTAGTCGACCGGTCCCAAATTCAGGGGCCACTTCAAACTAACCGTTCTCTTTACCAAGAGGCTTATTTCCGATTACACCGGCGTCGGTAAGGGAATCCAACTCGCTAGTGCTAAGTTTGAGTAATTCACCTAACACGGAATATGTGTCTTGTCCCAGTGTCGGCGTCGGCCTTGTGATATGCATGGGTGTCTCTCGAAACTGAAACGGAAAGCCCTTAACCATCTTTCCGTCAGGACTCGTTGCGAACGCATTGCTTCGCGAAAACCAAGATGCTCGATGGATGGCTTTTCCATCCAGCACAGCAGATTGTGCTAGACCGTTCGACTTAAGATGAGATAAGGCAGCATCTGCTGAGAGTTTAGAGACCAACTCTTCAAAGTCGAGTGAGCAGCTTTCAGGGATGTTTGAAGTTTTGCCCGTGTTCGTCATCGCAATCCAAGTGCCATCGGCTGCACGTGCGATCGTCTGGTAGGGCATACAAAAGTCTGCGTTGCCCTCACAGTCTGGTACTGAACCATCGGAAAGAAATTTTTCACCAAGAAGAAAACTGGATAGTTCCCGTTGGGAAATATCAAGATGAGCATCAGTATCAGATTCCTTGCGGCATAAGAGTGCGGCAGTTATCATGCCTGCTGCGAATAGAGCAACCACTTGATCGGGATAGTTTAGCTCGCGTCCGGTAAGTACAGGCGGTCCCTCGGGCGCCCCTGTCAGAAAAGCCATCCCCGACGTCGCTTCGAGCGTAGACCCAAAGCTCGATACGTCACGTTCAGGCCCTGTTTCACCCTGGCTCGAAATTGCCGCTACAATTAGACTGGGGTTGACTTTATGGAGGGTTTCGCGACCGAGCCCGAGACGGTCCATTACGCCCCGCCGAAAATTTTCAACAAGGACGTCCGAGACGGCAACCAAGCGAAGGAAGATGTCTCGTCCGGTAGGTTTCTTCAAATCGATACATAGCGATTTTTTGTTTCGATTGGTGAAATTGAAGTACGGTGAAGAATTCCACCAATCTCCAGTCTTTTCGAAATCTACCCAAACCCTAAAGGGGTCAATGTAATTTGGCGCTTCGATTTTGATTACTTCAGCGCCCAAATCGGCAAGCAGCGCTGAAGTTGCGGCACCAGCCGTGATGATCCCTAAATCCAGTACACGAATATCTTTTAATGGTAGACCAGATTCAGACACCGTGCGATCTCCCGCTCGGTGACTGAATGCATTCAGTAGACCGTGGACGACGACCGTTCCACAACACTGGTAAGCTAGGCATGATGCCAGCGGAAGTCAGAGCTAGGAAATCTCGCTCCAGATATTGTGAATCTCGAAGAAGATCAGAAATCGACCACACGGGCCCCAAGGGAATGCCGCGCAATTGAGCTTCACGGTAGATATCAGCCTTCCGCCGCATCGCGAACCAAGGTCGGAGCACTTCCATCAATTCTTCCAGGTTCTCCAATCGACCCTTTCGCGTAGCAAAGCGCTCTTTATGCAATCTGGCGTCTCCGACTAGTTCGACTAAGGATGGCCAGTCCCTATCCAAATATACTAAAGCCACATGACCATCGATTGCCGGTACGGCTTGCCACTCACAATCCGTTTTGTCTGCGGTTGAGGTCTTGAGTATTGGCTCGAAAATGATTTTCCAATTGATCCATAGGAGCGCGTCCAAGAGGCTCACATCTGCCACCTTGGGTCTCCGAGAAAGAAGCGCGGCTGTCATTGCCAGGAATGCGGCCAACCCAGCAGCGTAAGAAGGTTGGTGCCCCGGTAACCGGAAAGGTTGAGCTGCTTGCGTACCAATGACGTGTAATACACCACTCATCGCCATGAGTGTCAGTTCGCTTGCTGGTTCGCGCAGATCCAACTGTTGTGGTCCGAAAGTGGATATGACCACGGCACTAACATTGCTTGGCAAAGGAACAGTGTCATCGACGAGAATTGCATCGGCCTTTGCAGCAATCTCGCGGAAGTCGAGGCGACTGTCTGCGGGGATAACAGTTTTCGCTCCGTTTAGGAATTCAAACAGGGCGCTACGTTTTGTCGACCCGCGTAGGAAAGGCGGCAGTTTGCGCATTGGGTCGCCACCTTCCGGCTCAAGAATCGTGACTTTAGCACCGAGCTCCGATGCGACCTTACCCGCCATCGAAATGGCCAATCTAATGTGAAGTGGGGCAGAGACATGTGCGGCTTCAAGGATACAAGTTCCTTCGAGCGGTAGGGGCATGCTACCACCATTTCTGAAATTTACCGGAGACCCAAATAAAAGCATGTGATAATTTCGCTCAAACGATTAAGTTTCATAATTAGCCCGACAAATTGTATCGCATGGCTATGGCAATGGCTCGTCGGATCCCTCCGTTGAATCCGTTGTATACTTTCGAAGCAGCCGCGCGGCGTAGCAGCTTTAAGCTCGCAGCAGAAGAACTTCACGTGACGCAAGGGGCGGTAAGTAGGCAGGTTCGCGCTTTGGAGAAATATTTGGGCGTCGATTTGTTCGAACGGCATCATCGTTCGGTGAGAATTACTCGGGTCGGCAAGAGCTTTCATGATGATCTAATAGGTGGGTTCGAAAAGATCGAAGCAGCAACGGAACGTTTGGCTGCTAATCAGTCGCGCACGACATTAGTCGTGCGCGCTTACGGCACCTTCGCCAACCGCTGGCTAATACCTCGTCTTGCCGGGTTCCATAAGTCAAATCCAAACATTTTTGTTGATTTTACCGCTTCAATGCGCGCAGTCGATTTTGAACATGAGGATGTCGATGTCGCCGTACACTTTGGCGTCCCGGGAGAGAGAGAAGGTCTTCATCAGGATTTTCTAATTCCGGTCAATATCGTCCCGGTCTGTAGTCCCGCTCTGATCAATCCTACCCGACCACTTCGCCACCCGCCTGACCTTCAGCGCTATACATTATTGCATACCTTATCTCGTCCGGAAGATTGGCCAAATTGGTTACGGGCAAACGGGATAGTGGCGGACTGGGCAAGCCGCGGATATCGATTCGAAAGTTCGAGCATGGCTTATGAAGCAGCGATCAATGAAGTAGGCGTTGCCGCCGCAGTTGCCGCATTGGTTCAATCCGATCTGAAAGAGGGGCGTTTGATTACACCCTTTCCTATGACGCTTTCGACACCGTACGCATATTGGTTGGTTCACCCACCAACGAAGGCTCAGAATCCAGCCGTGGTGGTATTTCGGAACTGGATTGTTGAAGAAGCCAAGCGGTTCAATGAGGGAAATTATGATCTGACGAATGAGTAATTGTATTTCAAGTCCGGAAAAATAATCGTTTGAACGATATTTTTGCATTTCTTTTAATGGCCCTCTCCATTGGATAGCTCGTCCAGGAGAGGAAGATGGGCGACCGCACTGTCGACGCTAAGCCGGTGACGTTTTACCACCCGGATCTCCTGGAAATTCCTGCTGATGGCTCGCCGCCGTACCTGAAGGGCTACCGGTGCCGCGCATGCGGCCGCCTGGATTTTCCAAAGCTCAGTCCATGTCCAAGTTGTTGGGGCGACGAGTTCGAGCTTTTGCCGCTCAGTCGCCGAGGGAAGCTTTACAGCGTAACCGATGTGTTCATCGGCCCCGCCGGGATGAAAACGCCATATACATTCGGTTACGTCGATCTGCCTGAAGACATCCGCATTTTTTGTCAGCTTGAGGGTCCAATAGGAAGTTTCCATTGCGATCAAGATGTCGAATTGACCGTCGGAACAATTCGAGAGAATAGCGATGGTTCATCCATCAGAAGCTACAAGTTCAAAAAAATCGAAAGCTAGTGGGGGTCTGAAATCTCCTTCAGTGCGAGCAAGTCATGCTACTGCAACGCGACGTTTACATTGCTGGGGTGGGCGAAACAAAGTTTGGTAAGCACAAACTAGAGTTCGATGCGCTCGGTAGAATCGCTGCGCTCGAGGCGCTCAGGTCATCAAACATCAATCGACCTGATGTTATTCAAAGTGCCTATGTGGGAAACGGCACGAATGGATTAGTTACCGGCCAGACAGTGCTCAAAGATCTTGGCATGTGCGGGCGCATGCCAATCATCAATGTCGAAAGCGCATGCTCTTCGGGCGGCATGGCGGTTCATTTAGCTGCACGGGACGTCGCCTCCCATTGCAGTGAAGTATCGCTAGCAATCGGCTGCGAAAACCATTCCTTGCATATGCAATCGGGCACTGCTTTTTCACCAGCGATGACGGACATTGAGACTGTGCATGGCGCAGTAATGACCGGAAAATATGCGCTCCGAGCACAACGATACATGTACGAGACAGGTGCAACGATTGAAGATCTCGCATTGATTACTGTTAAAAACCGACGTCACGCAACGAATAATCCACACGCCTGGTTCAGGGGCGAAATTAGCGTTGAAGAAGTCGTTAAGTCGCGCATGGTTGCCTCACCCCTGACCCTGCAGCAGTGTTGCGGTATAGCGGATGGGGCAGGTGCGGTCGTTGTTTGCTCCGAGGATATGATCACTAAACTTGGCATCGAAAAGCCGATCAAGATAGCGGGCACTGTCGTTCATTCTGGGCCTTATCATAACCGTCCCCGCGATATTACGGGAGATGACATCATAGAGGCTTGTTCTCACCAATTATACGAGGAAACTGGGATTGGGCCTGAAGATATAGACATCATCGAATTACATGACGCATTTACAATTTCTGAATTACTTTATTACGAATGCCTTGGCCTTTGCGGAAAAGGTGAAGGGCTAAAATTTTTGCGTGATGGGAATTCTACACATGGGGGCAAATGCGTTGTGAGCCCGCGTGGGGGGATGTTGTCTTACGGTCACCCGATCGGTGCGTCCGGCGCCGCACAAATTGCGGCTTGTGTGAAACAAATGAGAAATGAGTGCAAGGGTTACCAGGTTGATCCCGTACCCAGGATTGCGATGACGCTCGTAACCGGAGGTGGACTTTCAGGCACAGAGCATGCAGCCTGCACCATGCATATGCTCATGAGTAAATGAGATGAATGTCGAACAAATCGGTGATTTTGGACGAGCGAGGGCTTCGGATTATTCCGGTCAGGTCGTTTTGATTTCCAATGTTTGCGACGAAATTGGCGCTGGTGTAGCACGTGATCTTGCCTCGATGAACGCAATAGTTGGGTTATGCGGCGTAGATAAAAAGGCATTGCAATCGCTGTTCACTGAGATCACTGATCGGGGTGGCCGAGCAATCGCGTTGCCAATATCGACTGCGGAGGCAGTCTCGGAGGTTGTTGATGATGTATATACAAGAATTGAAAACATTGATATTCTAGTGAACAATTTAGGTGCCACTGCCGACTGCGGTATCGCCGAATTATCGGTACATGATTTCAAAAACAACATCGATTCTTCGCTAGTAAGATCATTCGCATTCTTGCGAGAAGTTGTGGCCCGCATGCGTTCGCGCGGCTACGGACGGATTATAAATATCACTGATTTGTCATACTTGGGTTTAGCAAAAAAGGGCAATCTTGCCGCAGCGCACGCTGCTATTTTTGGCCTCACGAGATCCATTGCCTTAGAAACGGCACCGGCCGGAATCACTGTCAATACGTTGGTAAAAGGTGACATGTCTGCGGCGGATATGTCGGTTTCTGATGCTGAAAAGATTGCGAAACGTATTCCGGTCAAGAGAATTGGAACGGTCGCCGACGTTGTGCATGCGATCAACTTTTTTTCGGCGAAGTCAACCGCCTACGTAACCGGACAAACGCTATTTGTTTGTGGGGGGATGAGCGCATATTTTTCGATGTCAGTGTAGCGGGTCTGATCACTAGGGACTGCAAATGGGATTCGCAGATAGAGTCGCGATCGTCACGGGCTCCGCAAGCGGGATCGGCCGACAGACAGCCTTGCGGCTGGCGGAACGCGGCGCGGCTGTGGTCATAAACGACATCGATGGCGACAAGGTGCGGAATACCGTTGATGAATTCAGAAGAAATGGGTGGCGCGTTACTGGTGTGGTGTCAGACGTCAGCAAGAAGGCCGAAGTGGAGAATATGGTCAAAGAGACCATAGATAAGTTCGGCCAGATCGACATCTTGATTAACAACGCGGGATTAGAACGTGCTGGTGCATTACGCAAGCTGAGCGAAAGTGACTGGGACCTCACAATCGACGTAAACTTAAAAGGCGCATTTCTGTGCACTCAGGCAGTGCATGGCTACATGGTTGAAAAAAAGTATGGCCGCATAATCAATATCTCATCACGGGCATGGTTAGGGGGGCCAGGACAGGCGCCTTACGCTTCGGCAAAGGCGGGCTTGGTTGGCTTGACTCGAACTCTGACGCTTGAGTTGGGTCGAAACGGTATAACCGCTAACTGCATTGCGCCCGGACTAATTCACACGCCATTGTGGGAAGAATTGCCTGAAAAAGACAAAGCTTTTTTGCTTTCAAAGGTTCCCACGGGGCAGCTTGGGAAGGCTGATGATGTAGCGGAAGCTGTCTTGTTTTTCGCGGACGATGCGGCGGGCTTTATTAGTGGGCAAGTTCTCTACGTTTGCGGTGGGCGCAGTCTATTTTCAGGTTAGGAACCGCTGGTAGGCCGGCTTGGATAAGGGGGGTCATCTGCTTTCCTAGGGGGCATGAAGAGATGAAATTGGTGATTTCGATAAAATCGCGAAAATCAAGGGGGCGACAAGCGTTCATCCACCAGCATTATTCTGTAAAACGGTCGAACACGGTTTAGTCCCATGTTGACTAGATCGCAGATCTGTACAGGGAGGAATTGGAAATGCCGGTCGACTTCGAAGTGAAAAATCACGTCGCCTATGTCGTGATCAATCGTCCAGACGCTATGAATTCGCTCGATCCGGCTAGCATAGAAAGTCTTGATCGTATTTGGCAGGAGGTGAAGGATAATCCGAATATTCGCGTATCGGTGCTGACGGGCGCTGGACCAAAAGCGTTTTGTACCGGGTCGGATATGAAAAACTCGCCGACGCCAAAAGAGTGCATGGCCGCCATCTACCTCCGCGACGGTCAACCAATTCTGCCGCGCATGAAAATGTGGAAGCCGATCATAGCCGCTATCAACGGTTACGCCGTGGGGGGAGGTTTAGAGATTGCGTTGGGATGCGATATGAGAATCGCGAGCGCAAATGCAAAATTTGGATTAACTGAGGTGAAAGTAGCGAGCCTCGCAGGACTGAACGGCACGCAAATGTTGCCGCGAGCGCTGCCGCACGCGGTTGCTATGAAGATGCTGCTCACGGGAGACATGATTTCAGCAGACGAAGCATTGAGATATGGATTGGTGAGCGATGTAGTAGACCAATCATCATTGATAGATACCGCGTGCGTGTACGCAGAGAAGATTGCTCGCGCTGCTCCATTGAGTGTCCAGGCAGCAAAGCAGGCAGCCATTTTGGGCCGCGACATGCCGCTCGAACACGGAATCCTCTTCGGACATCTGATGTGGGGTATCCTTAGGGATACGGAGGACCGAAAGGAGGGATTTAAGGCTTTCGCAGAAAAGCGCGATCCGCAATGGCAAGGCGCTTGATCGGTAGGCCGAACGAGACAGTCGGGGAATTCCAGTGATTCCGTCTTAAAAAGATCGTCGTGAAACGGAGGAAACAATGAAACCGTGTTTTGGAATTGGACGATTCGTTACGGCGAGCATTTTGGCCATCGGCATGCTCGCGTCGGCAAGCGCTAGTGCGCAAGAGCAATGGTCACTCGGCACTTCGAGCACTGGTTCGGGTCCCTATCGGTGGGGCGCGACAATAGCGGAAGTTGTCAACGCGGCTCAAAAAAAGCTGGAAATACACCCGCAGGCAACTGCTGGATTTAACGAGAATTTGCTCTTGATCAGCGATGGAAGCCTCTCGCTTGCGTTAAGCGAGGCCTCTACGGTGGCGGCCGCTTATCAGGGGCTTCCGCCTTTCGGCCAGACGGGGAAGGGGTTAAAGAACCTCCGCTGGGTAGCCGGCGCAATAATTGGCGTCGGGCACTGTTTTGCGCGCACGGATGCCAATGTCAAAACGCTTAAGGATGTGCGCGGCAAGGCCTGGAATCTCAACGTCAAGTCCACCGCAACGCGCGCCATCAATGAGGCTCTGATTAAGGCTGCCGGCTTGTCCGATAAGGATTTCAAGGGATTCGAACTATCTACCGGAGAAGTATTCGGCGCGATACAGAATCATATCGTGGCTGGCTCTTGCAATATTTTGGCTTTGGGCGCCGCCCCGCTTCAATCACTTGCGGCTTCGACTAGTTATCAACTAATTCCCGTGACCGGCGAGATCTATGATCGGTTCAGCGATCAGATGCATCACAGTATTGTGCAAGTTACAATCCCGGCGGGAACATATCCGGGTCAAAAGAAAGACGTACCGACTTTCGGGCTTGTCACCCCAATTATCACAAACGCAAAAATGGATGATGACAAGATCTACACATTTACCAAGGCGTTTTGGGGGAATCTGGCTGCTCTCCATAAGAACCGCGCCTTTAAAGGTCTAAAACTTGATAAGACCATGGCCTTCGGCGCGGGAATCGTGCCGGTGCATCCGGGGGCGCTGCGTTATTACCGAGAAACGATCGGCGAGCCAAAGTGAATGAGGAAAGGTTGGACAATCGAGTTTAATCCGGCCTTTGAGCCTGGCTAACGTCTTGGGGGTAAGGGATATGCCATATGGATTGAGCTCGTAGAAGAAACTATTGTGTCATTCGGCTATGGCCGTTGAGAACTCCAGTGCGAGGTGGAACTGTATTATCTGTTTTCACCTTCGCACTGCGACTTTAAAACCGCCGTGCGTGCATAAATAAGCATGAGCAGAAGCGTGAGTACTGGTGGATCAGAAACCATCGATCCGACGGACTCACCGTCACGACCAGCTTTGTTTAAACATTTAATCACGCTAATTGGGGTCGCGCTGGCGGTTTATCTCTGTTACGCAACGGTGTTTGGCCCCTACCGCGCGACGCTTGTGCATTACGCGATTTTTCTTGGTGCGTCGCTTGTCATCTATTTTTTAGGCTGTCGGCCGTTGTCAATTAGAGGTGGATGGTTGATCGACCTCACCCTTGCGGCGGTTTCGGTCGCCGCGACGGGCTATATCGTGGTGCGTTACGATCATGTTGCGGGCATTATAGGTGCACCATTTCTCACCCTGCCAGACACGCTCGTCGGCGTCGCACTGATCTTGCTCGTTCTTGAGGCGGTTCGAAGGCAGAGCGTTGCCTTCTTGTTGCTGGCTATCATTTGTATCGCTTATACGTTAGGCGGAAAGTATATGCCTGGTTTGTTTCAACATCCAGGCATCGGGCCCGAGCGCTTCATCTTTCTCAACGCGTTTGGATCCGAAGGCATTTTCGGCATCGGACTTTCCGTCGCGACAAATTACCTGTTTATGTTTGTGCTTTTTGGGGCAGCGTTAAAGGCGGCCGGTACATCTGATTATCTGCTTCAACTCGCACGTCATGCTGTCGGGCGCTTTGCGGGTGGCCCCGCTAAGGTTTCTTTGTTTGGTAGCGCATTAATGGGGACGGTCTTGGGCAGTTCGATTGCCAATGTAGTCATGACAGGGGCAGTCACAATTCCCATTATGGTGAAATCTGGTTACAAACCTCATGAGGCCGCGGCGATCGAGGTCCTAAATTCCGAGGGAGCCCAACTTGTCCCGCCAGTGTTGGGCGCGGCCGCATTTATCATGGCGGAAATTACGGGTGTACCCTATCGCGAACTAGTTATAGCCTCTGTCATTCCTGCCGCCCTCTATTATCTGTCGGCGTTTTTTGTGATTCATTTCGAAGCACGGAAGTCCGGCATCGGCGGCATGGAATCTGTAAGTATCTCCCTTTGGCAAACCTTTAAACAAGGCTGGCATCTCCTCATCCCGATCGTCACGATGTTTTGGTTAATCGTTGAGATCGAAGTCACGCCGGCTATGGCGGGTCTAGTTTCTATTTGCACCGCCATCATCATCGCGCAGCTGAAGCGGAATACACGACTTTCCTTGAAACAAATTGTTGAGGTGTTGTCAGATGGCGCGCGTAACGCTTCACTTCTGACTGGCCTTATCGCGTCGATCGGGCTCGTCCAGCAAGCTCTGACTATAACTGGTCTTGGAGCGCGAGCAACCGAGATTCTTCTTGCATTCTCTGGTGGCACGAAATTCGGTGTTGTGTTGATTGCTACAGCAATAACGATCCTACTTGGAATGGGGTTGCCGACTCCAATCGCGTACGTTCTCGCGGCTATTTTTGTTGCGCCGACGATGACCAATATCGGATTTTCTCTCCTTGCGGTGCATATGTTCTTATTCTTTTTTGCAATCAAATCGGGTTCTACACCCCCAGTAGCAATTGTTTCCGTGGTTGCCGCGGCAATTGCAAAGGCCGATTGGTGGAAAACCGCGTGGCTGGCTTTTCTCTATTCGGTCCCGGGGTGGATCGTTGCATTTGCTTTCCTTTATTCGCCCACGTTACTCCTCCAGGGAAATCCCGAATCTGTTGTGGAGTCTGTAATAACCGCCTCGATTGGCGTGGTGGCGATTGCTGCGGCGTTGAGCAGTTATCTGAACAGGAGATTGGGAATATCCGAGAGAATTCTTCTCACCGTTGGGGCTCTGTGTTTGATTGCGGCAGGACCTATTTCGGATGCGGTCGGTATCGCTTGCGTTATTGTGGCGATTAGCGTCGGTTATTTTCGGCAGCGAAACCAACGTGAAACCCTCATGCCATAACCAGATCCTTTAGACGCACTACTGGCTTCCAACATTTGTTTTGACGGCTTATTGCAAATTCTGGCTGTCAATCGGCATTGAATTGGGGCTCCGACGCAAATCCGATGATGAAGCGCTGCGGTTAAGCGGTGCCGATCAGTCGTAAGCGGAACTTGGACCCCATTGATTTGAGGGCTTCTGACGGGCCGAAGACGTTTCATTCTGCGGCTGAGTCACGTCGGAGGATGGAATGCGTTTAGAGGGGCAGGCGCCCGCAGATCGGGTAGATGGCTTTGCTGGGCGTCTTGAGGTGATCGAGGGTCCGAGCGGACGCCGCAGTTGGCCTGATGAAGTCAAGGCTCGGATCGTGCGCGAGAGCCTTGAGCCTGGGGCGAGGGTCAGCCAGGTGGCGCGCCGGCACCGGATGTCACCGCTGTCCCTATCGGAAACCTAATACGGTTGGCTGGAGGCGGCGAATCGGGTGAATCCTCCGCCTGATGGTCGAGTTCTGCAGACTGATCTGGTGCGCGCTGATCGGACTGTTCCGGCCGCGAAGCTCGCTAGAAGATGGGGTAATCGGCCGGCGTTGTTGTGGATAGCGGAAGAATTTGGGTGCTGCGCTTCAGGCTGATGGTGAAACGAGGTCACC
>Ga0307436_1000493_pt1 | contig 18551 bp, 15 predicted proteins | sample SalMarWE160440MG_FD_202513 | JGI IMG/M metagenome (GOLD analysis project Ga0307436, IMG submission 202513) | Salt marsh sediment microbial communities from the Plum Island Ecosystem LTER, Massachusetts, United States - WE1604-40 | ecosystem: Environmental > Aquatic > Marine > Intertidal zone >...
GGCAAGGGCTTTGCGGTGGTGGCCTCCGAGGTCAAATCGCTGGCGGTGCAGACCGCCAAGGCGACCGAGGACATTTCGCAGCTGATCGCGTCGGTGCAGGGCGCGACCACCGGCGCGGTGGCGGCGATCGGACGCATTGCGGGCCGCATGCAGGAAATCGACAGCTGCGCCACCGCGGTGTCGTCTGCGGTCGAGGAGCAAAGCGCGGCGACGACCGAGATTTCGCACAACGTAACGAGCGCCGCGCAGGGCGCCAAGCTGGTGGTGTCGGTGCTGGGCGAGGTGGCGGGTGCGGCGACCAACACCAAGCAGTCGGCGGAAAGCGTGCTGTCGGCTTCGCAGGCCGTGGAAGCCGCCGCCGCCGAGTTGCGCCGCGAAGTGGAAAGCTTCCTCGCCGGCGTCGCGGCCTAACCGCGCAGCGCCTCAGAAAAAGCCGGACAGCCAGTAGAACAACGCGGCGATCGCCGCCGTCGCCGGAATGGTGATGATCCAGGCGATCACGATGTTGTTGGCGACGCTCCAGCGCACCGCCGACACCTTGCGGGCGGCGCCGACGCCGATGATCGAGCCGGTGATGGTGTGGGTCGTCGACACCGGAATGCCGAGCCAAGTGGCCGCGAACAGCGTGATCGACCCGCCCGCCTCCGCACAGAAGCCCTGCATCGGCGTGAGCCTGGTGATGCGCGAGCCCATGGTGCGCACGATGCGCCAGCCGCCGATCAGCGTGCCGAGCGCCATGGCGACCTGGCAGGCGATCACCACCCAGAACGGCACGTAGAATTTGCTGCCGAGGACGCCTTGCGAATAGAGCAGCACGGCAATGATGCCCATGGTCTTCTGCGCGTCGTTGCCGCCGTGGCCGAGCGAATAGAACGAGGCCGAGATGAATTGCAGCCGCTGGAAGGTGCGGTCGACCGCAAACGGCGTGGTGCGCACGAACATCCAGGAGAGAATCAGGATCATCAGGAGGGCGAGCAGAAACCCGATCAAAGGCGAGCCCGCGATCGCGATGGTGGTCGGCACCAGGCCGCGCCAGACGATGGCCGAGATGCCGGCCTTGGCGATGCCGGCGCCGACCAGGCCGCCGACCAGCGCGTGCGATGAACTCGACGGGATGCCGAGGGCCCAGGTGATCAGGTTCCACAGGATCGCGCCCATCAGCGCGCCGAACACCAGGCGCGGATCGATGACGTCGGCGGCGATGATGCCGGTACCGAGCGTGTTGGCGACGTGCAGGCCGAAAAACAGGAAGGCGATGAAATTGAAGAACGCCGCCCAGGCCACCGCGTATTGCGGCCGCAGCACGCGGGTGGAGACGATGGTGGCGATGGAATTGGCGGCGTCGTGCAGGCCGTTGAGGAAATCGAACGCCAGCGCAACCACGATCAGGCCGACCAGAACCGGCAGTGACAGCACGGCTTCCATGCGGCTCAGGCTCCGGCGCTAGACATGTTCGATGACGATGCCGTGCATGACATTGGCCACGTCGTCGAAGCGGTCCACCACCTTCTCGAGATGATCGTAGACTTCATTGCCGACGAAGAAGGCCATGGGATCGGATTTGGACTTGGCCTGGTAGAGCGCCTTGAGGCCGACATCGTGCAGATCGTCGGCATGCCCTTCGATCCGCGAAATCTGTTCGGTCAAGGCGCTGATGCGCACGGCTTCCCGGCTGATCGCGCGCAACAGCGGCACGGCTTCCTTGGTGAGCTCGGCGCTCTTCACGATGGCGTCGCCCATTTGTTTCATCTCGGGCGTGAAGTCGCGCACGTCGAACAGGATGACGGTCTTGGCGGTCTTATGCATCTGGTCGATAGCGTTATCCATCGAGGTGATCAGCTCGCGGATGCTGCCGCGGTCGAACGGCGTGATGAAGGTGCGGCGCACCGCGATCAGCACCTCGCGGGTGACATCGTCGGCTTCGTGCTCGTGCTCTAGGACGAGACGGCAGTTCTGTTCGACCTGCTCGCCGCCTTCCATCATGGCGCGCAGCGCCAGCGCGCCTGCCAGCACGGCCTCGGCATGGCGCGCAAAAAGCTCGAAAAAGCGCTCCTCCTTCGGCATCAGAGCGTGAAACCAGCGCATCATGGCGGCGTCTCCCTCGGCCCCGAATCCTACCCTTATGGCATAGCCGGACGCGGTGCGGGCCGCGGAAGAATCAGGCGCCGCCCGCCCTGTGGAAACATATGGGACCGCTAACCGGCGGCCTGCGCCGGGCCGCTGCCGCACCAACGCCCCGGGGAAAGACTTTCGCCCTCTCAAATATTGACGATCGTCATTGCATCGGGCGGCCAAATTCGCTTTGCGGTGCCGCGCGGGAACCGTCCTGCACATGGGAAGTTTTGCTGCGTCGGCGCGCCGGGTCGTGTTATTGGCGCCTGATCTTTTCCGAAAACCGGTGCCCACTTTTTGGGATCATGCGCTAGTTTGCGTCCCAAGCGATAATGGCGAAGAGGACGAAGAATGCGGTTGGGTTACTTCACCATGCCGGTACATCCGATGGGCCGGGACTGGTCGCAGACGCTGCGCGAGGACCGCGAGGCGATCATCCTGGCCGACCGATTAGGCTTCCATGACGCCTTCGTCGGCGAGCACTTGACCGACGCCTGCGAGAACATCACCAACAGCATGCTGTTCCAGGCAACGCTGATCCACGAAACCAAGACCATCAAGCTCGCCACCGGCACCACCAACCTGTCGCAGATGCATCCCGTTCTGATCGCGGTCAACGCGGCGATGCTCGATCATCTGGCGCAAGGCCGCTTCATCCTCGGCGTCTCGGCCGGCGCGCTCCCCTCGGATGCGGAAGCTATCGGCCTACTCGACGCCGACCGCAACAAGCTGTTCGCCGAGGCGATCGACGTCATCCTGGCGATCTGGGAGCGCGAGCCGCCCTACGACATCGATTTCCCCGACAACCGCTTCAAGGTGGCGATCAACCGCGCCGCCGCCCATCATCTCGGCGTCGGCATCATGGCCAAGCCCTTGCAGAAGCCGCGGCCGGAGATCGTCGGCACCGTGGTGGCGCCGTTCTCGCCCGGCGTCGTGCTGATGGGCAAGCGCGACTTCCATCCGCTGTCGGCGAACTTCCTGCTGCCGCAGCATCTGAAGTCGCACTGGGTGAATTACGCCAAGGGCAAGGCCGAGATCGGGCAGAAAGCGAATGTCGCCGACTGGCGCATCGCGCGCACCATCTTCGTCGCCGACGACGACAAGGTGGCACGTCGTTATGGCCGCGACGACGAGAACAGTCCTTACCGGTTCTATTTCGGACAGATGCGCGCCAAGATGAAGCGCGGCGGAAGGCTCTATGTGTTCAAGAACCACAAGGAGCAGCCCGACGACGAGATCACCGAGGAATTCGTCATGGACAACTGCGTCACCTTCGGCAGCGTCAACAAGGTGGTCGACGAAATTCTCAAGCTGCGCGAAGAAACCGGCGAGTTCGGCGAGCTGGTCTATGCCGGCATGGACTGGGTGGACGAAGGCCTCGCCAAGCGCTCGATGCAGCTGATGGCCGAACAGGTGCTGCCACGGGTGAACGCGGCGACGGCCAAGAGCGCGCGCGCGGCGGCGGAGTAGGGTCCCTCTTTTTACCTCCCCCTAAAAGGGGGAGGTCGGCGTGCGCAGCACGCCGGGTGGGAGTCATCCGCGTAAACAATTATCGCTCTGGCAGGACCGCTACCCCTGACCCTCCCCCTTGCAGGGGGAGGAAAAATTTGCGGCAAGGCTTTTGCCTAGCGGACCCGCGGCAGCGGCGCGCCGGAAATCGCGGTGCCGCTTTCGCGCGGCGCCGCATGCACGGACCCGCTCGCGGCGCCGGCCTGGACATTCGCGACCGGCGGCGGATTGCCGCGCTTGGCGATCTCATCCGATGGCGGCGACTGGCCGGGCAGCACCACCACGCGGTTGCCAACCTGCACGCGGCTGTAGAGATCCTCGATATCCTTGTTGAGCAGCCGGATGCAGCCTGACGACACGGTCTTGCCGATGGTCGAGGGCTGGTTGGTGCCGTGGATGCGGTAGAGCGTGTGGCCGAGATAGAGCGCGCGGGCGCCGAGCGGATTGCCGGGACCCCCCGCCATCATGCGCGGCAGATAGGGCTGGCGCTCGATCATCTCCGGCGGCGGGAACCAGTCCGGCCATTCCTTCATCTTGGAAATGCGCTCGGTGCCCGACCAGGTGAAGCCCTCGCGACCGACACCGATGCCGTAGCGGATCGCCTTGCCGTGGCCGAGGATCAGATAAAGATAAGTGTGTGGCGTATCGATGATGATGGTGCCGGCCGGCTCCTTGGTTTTGAAGTCGACCAGTTGCTTCTGAAGATTGGCCGGGAGTTCCTGCGGCGGGCCTTGCTCGGGCTGATCCTCCGGCGGCAGCACCGCGGTCGACGACGGCGGCACCGGCTGGGGCGTGCCGCCGGGCAGAGCCCCGACCGCGCCTGGCGGACGCATCGCATTGGGTTCGTCAGCGGCGGCGGGCTGCCGCGCGTCGAGCTGATGGCCATGGGCCGGCGCGCCGGATGGCACAAAATTAGGCGGCGGCGCATCGGCTTCGCGCTCTTCCGGATAGGGCAGGCCTCGGCTGGGTTGCTGCGGTGCCTGGCGCCGCGGCCGCCGCACCGCCAGATCGGGGTTGTTGGGGTCGATCTGGTAACCGGGCGGCGGGGCGCTGCTGTAGTAGGGCTGCTGATAGGTCTGCGCGACCGCCGAAGCGGCCGGCAGAGCTGCCGCCAGCGGCAGCGTCAGCAGGAAAACGCCGAAACGTCGGATCATCATCTACCTGTAGGCTGGCGGGCAGCCCAGCGCTACCCGCCCCTGAATTGCCCCCAGATGGCGGCACATTCAAGACCAGAATACGGCTATCTCTGTATCGTAATTCTGGGGTGGCGGCTCAGGTTTTCTTGGGCGCATCCGCCAGCACCTGCTTGGCGACGCGGTGGGCATCGACCGCAGCCGGGAACCCGCAATAGACCGAAATCTGCCGCAGGATGGCGCTGAGTTCCTTGGGCGTGAGCCCGTTGCGCAGCGCGCCGCGGAAATGCGCCTCGAATTCGTGCATGCGGCCAAGGCAGGCGATCATGCCGAGATTGAGAATGCTGCGCTCGCGCGGCTTAAGAGCGTCGTCGCCCCATACCGCGCCCCAGCAATATTCGGTGAGCAGCGCCTGGAAGTCGCGGTTGAAGTCGTCGGTATTGGCGACTGCGCGGTCGACATATTCGTCGCCCAGCACTTTGCGGCGCATCTGCATGCCTTTGTCGTAGCGGGCCTGGTCCATGGATTCCTCCTGTTTGCAACGGCAAATGCCGCCGTTTCGTCCCCATGTTGGCAGAGATTGCCCGATTTCGTCCATTCTCGCCGCCCCGGGTCGTCATGGCCGGGCTTGTCCCGGCCAGCGAGCGCGCGCCGGACATCAAGCCACTGGGCGTCGGCATCACGCGGCTGCCGCATGCCATGCGTGAATTCAGCGCGCTCGGCATCGGCGACGCGCTCACCGCCGCCGGCATTGAGAACCGTGAGAGCCGCTTCTACAACCGCTTCGGCCAGCTCATCTACAAGCAGCCGCGCGGCAAGTTCGCCGGCTATCAATATCCCGAAGTCGGCATCCGTCGCGGCGGCCTGCACCTGATCCTGTACGAGAACGGCGCTCGGGCGGCTGAAACGCGAGGCGGTGCGCGCCGACCATGGATGCACCGGCCTCGAGCAGGGATAATCCGCAGATTAACGTCCGAAACCGGCCGCCCAGCCGGCGCCCCCGTTGCAAAACCCCGATAGTTCAATACCTTAGTGTCGGCCGCGGGGGCCGGTCCGGCGCGCCCCGGCTTTTCTCCCGGCACAGGATTCGCCATTCTGGCGCGTTGATTAGACAGACCACGGGCTCCAATGGATCGGCAATTGCGATGCCAACCGCGCACTCGCGATGGATGACAGCGACGAAGCGCTCATGGCCCGGGTTGCGCGCGGCGACGAGCGGGCGTTCCGCGAGCTCGCGCGTCGTCACGTGCCGGCCATGCTTGGGCTTGCCCGCCGCATTCTCGGCAACGCGACCGACGCCGAGGACGTGGCGCAGGAAGCCATGCTGCGGGTCTGGACCCACGCGCCGCGCTGGCAGCCGCTGGCGCTGCTGCGCACCTGGCTCAGCCGCGTGGTGGTCAATCTCTGCCTCGACCGCAAGCGGCGTGCGGCTTGGGTGGAACTGGAGGCGGCCGGCGAAATCGTCGATCCCGCGCCGCTCGCCGGCGAGAGCGCGGAGGCGGCCGAGCGCGAGCGGCTGCTGGCCGCGGCGATCGCCGACCTGCCAGCGCGCCAGCGCGCCGCGATCGTACTCAGCTACACCGAGGGCATGAGCAATGCCCAGGTGGCGGAAATTCTCGACACCACCGTCTCGGCGGTGGAGACCTTGCTGGTGCGCGGCAAGCAGAACCTGCGCCGCACGCTGGCCACAGTGATCGATGGGGACAAAGAAAAATGAATAACGAGCAGTTTCAGAGTTTTCTCGACCGCCACGGCGCCGACTTGGGCCGCTGGCCGGAGGCTGAGCGCGCGGCAGCCGAACGGCTGATCGCGAGCGACCGCCAAGCCCGCCAAGCTTTCGAAGCCGCACGCCGGCTCGACGCCGCGCTCGCGCGCCACCTGCAGGCGCAAGCCACCGACGCGGCCGCGGCGGCGCGCGTGCTGACGCAACTCGGCGGGGAGCTGCCGCGCCAGAAGATGCCGCTCTGGCGGCTGCCGGTGGTGCTGCTCAACTGGCAATTCGCGCCGGCCTGGCCGCGCTTGGCCGCACTCGGCGCCTGCGCCGTGATCGGCTTCGCCATCGGCATAACCGGCCTCGACCGCCGCATCGACCGCCTGGATGGCCAATCCGCGGCCGCAAGCAGCGCCGGCATCGGCCCGCTCGTGTTCGAGCCTGAGGAATTGACCGGAGCCCGGCCATGAGCATCGCCCACGCCCTGCCCTCGACCGCGCGCGGCGGCTCGCGCTGGCTGCTGCTCGGCTCGCTTGCGCTCAACCTGTTCTTCATCGGCGTCGCGCTGGCGATGGCGATCCGCGCGCCGGCGCCGCCCCCACGCTGGGACCCAAACGTGTTCGTGCGCGTCGAGCGGCTAGCCGCCACGCTGCCGCAGGCCGACGCCGACATCCTGCGCGGCGCCTACCAGGCCAACCATGACGCCATCGAGAGCGCGCAGGACAAGTATTACGCCGCCCGCGACCATATCCACGAGACCCTGCGGCAGGACCCGTTCAAGATCGAAAACCTGCGCGCGGCCATGGCCGAAACCCGGGCGGCGCGGCAAGCCTACGATCAGTTGATCCAGCGGGTATTCGCGGACATTGCGGTCAATATGTCGTCGGCCGCCCGCCATGCCGTCGCCGATTGGCACAAACCCAAAACCACGAGCAAGAACCGATAAAAAGGGGTATTGTCGCGCGCGTTTCGTAGGGGTGTTGAAAGTCGTCGGTATGCGTCGCAAGCAAGGTTGGGGAATGAAAGGGCGCGCGCGTCCGGTTGTCACCATGCTGCAAGGACTTTGCCTGATGCTGCCGCTCGGCGGATGCTTTCTCGCGAGCGACCTGCCGGAGCCCGGCCTCAACATTCCGGCCGCTTACAGCGCCGGCCCGCGCAGCCCCGCGGCGGCGCAAGCGGCGTTGCCGCCGCTCGACTGGTGGCGCAAGTTCCGCTCGCGCGAGCTGACCGCCATCATCGAGCAGGCGCGCGCCGCCAATCTCGACATCGCCGCGGCGATCGCCCGCATCGAGCAGGCCGACGCGCAGGCGCGCGTCACCGGGGCGCCGCTGCTGCCGCTGATCGATTTCAACAGCAACGCCACCCGCACCCAGTCGTCCAAGACCACCGGCACGACCACCACCAGCACCCGCAGCCTCGGCTCGACCAACATCATCCACGACGACCTCAAGCTCACATTCAACGCCAGCTACGAGATCGACTTCTGGGGCAAGAACCGCGCGGCGCTGCAAGCCGCCGAGCAAACCGCGGTCGCCAGCCGCTACGACCGCGAGGTGGTGGGGCTGACCACCGTGGTGGCCGCCGCCAATGCCTATTTCCAGGTATTGGCGTCGCAGGACCGGCTGCGCGTCGCCAATGAGAACCTGCAAGCCGCCACCCGCGTGCTCAACCTGATCAAGCAGCGGGTTGCCGCCGGCACCGCCTCCGCGCTGGAGACCGCCGAGCAGGAGAGCGTGGTCAACGCCGTGCGCGCGACGATCCCGCCGCTGCGACAGACGCTCAGGCAGAACCGCACCGCGCTCGCCGTGCTGATGGCGCGCTCGCCCGAAGGCGTGCAGGTTCGCGGCGGCTCGTTGCGCGCCATCGCCATACCGCGCGTGACACCGGGACTGCCGTCCGAATTGCTGACGCAGCGGCCCGACATCCGCAAGGCCGAGGCCAACCTCGCCGCCGCCAACGCCGATGTCGCCAATGCGCGCGCCCGGTTCCTGCCGAGCATCTCGCTCACCGGCAGCGGCGGCTACGAGAGCGCCGTGCTGAAGATCCTGCTGCGGCCGGAGTCGGCGATCTACTCGGCCGCCGCCAGCCTGGCGCAGCCGATCTTCCATGGCGGCCAACTGCTCGGCAATCTCGACCTGCAGAAGGCCAAACAGGACGAGCTATTGCAGAACTACCGCAAGGCGGTGATCGCCGCCTTCGGCGACGTGGAGAACGCGCTCGACGCCATCCACCAGACGGCGCTGCGCGAGCAGCGGCAGGCCGACGTGGTGGCGAGCTCGCGGCGCGCTTTCGATATTTCCGAGGAGCGGCTGCGCGAGGGCACGATCGACCTGGTCACGGTTTTGCAAACGCAGCAGACGCTGTTTAACGCCGAGGACACGCTGGCGCAGGCGCGGCTGGCGCGCCTGCAGGCGGTCGTAAGCCTTTATCAGGCGCTCGGGGGCGGCTGGTTGCCAAAATCGCCGCCGGTGGAAGCTTCCAATGCACGGTGAACTGCCGAAGCAACTAACCAAAGCCGCCGGCCGCAAGCGTCGCATACTGGCGAGCGGGCTGGTGCTGATCGCGGTCGCGGCGGCGTTGATCTATGTCTTTGCCGCGCCGACGCCGCAGCCGCGCCGCTTCAACCGCTTCGCCGCGCAACGTCCGGTGCCGGTGCTGGCCGCACAGGCCGCGCGTGCCGACGTGCCGGTCTATCTCGACGCGGTCGGCACCACCCGGCCGCTCAACACCGTCACCGTGCGCCCGCAGGTCGACGGCAAACTCATCGCGGTCGCCTTCAAGGAAGGTCAGGACGTCAGACGAGGCGACGTGCTGGCGCGCATCGATCCCACCATTTTCAAGGCCCAGCTCGACCAGGCGCTGGCCAAGAAGGCGCAGGACGAAGCGCAGCTCGCCAATGCCAAGAACGATCTCGACCGCTACCAAAAGCTCGCCGCCGTCAACGCCATCAACAAGCAGCAGGCCGACACGCAGAAGGCGCTGGTCGCACAATATAGCGCGCTGGTGCAGGCCGACCAGGCGGCGATCGAGAACGCCCAGGCGACGCTGAGCTACACCACCATCACCGCGCCGATCTCCGGCCGCACCGGTATCCGCATGGTGGACGAAGGCAATTACGTGCGTGCCTCCGACGCCTCGTCCGCGATCGTGGTGATCACCCAGCTCAAGCCGATCGCGGTGCTGTTCAACCTGCCGCAGCAGGATCTCGACCGGGTGAACAGCGCCTTCGCCAAGGGCCCGCTCGCGGTCGACGCGCTGCGCTCCGACAACAATGCGGTGATCGAGCGCGGCAAGCTCACGGTGGTCGACAATCAGGTCGATTCGTCGACCGGCACGGTGAAGCTCAAAGCCGAGTTCCCGAACGCCCAGATGCAGCTGTGGCCGGGCCAGTTCGTCAATGTGCGGCTGCTGATCGACACGCTGAAGGACGTGGTGGTGATTCCGACCGGCGCGGTGCAGCGCGGACCGCAAGGCACCTTCGTCTATGTGGTCACGCCCGGCAACACCGTGGCGATGCGCGGAATCGTCGTGCAGAAGCAGAACGAGACGCAGACCGTGGTCAAGAGCGGCCTTGAGCCGCCCGAGCGCGTCGTCACCGCCGGCTTCGCGCGGCTGACCGACAACGCCAAGGTGACGATCGGTGGCGGCGCCAGGCCTGCGGGCGCGCCGGGCACGCGACCGCGCAATGGCCGGCGGCCGGCGACGGTCGGCCAAGCGGGCGAAAAGCCGCGGGGCGGCGGGACACCGAACGCAACGCGATGAGCGTTTCCGCGCCATTCATCCACCGTCCGATCGCCACGTCCCTGCTCGGCGTCGCGGTGATGCTGGGCGGCGCGCTCGGCTACTGGTGGCTGCCGGTCTCGGCGCTGCCGCAGGTTGACTTCCCCACCATCCAGGTCACCACTCAACTGCCGGGCGCCAATCCCGACACCATCTCCGCCCTGGTGACCGCGCCGCTCGAGCGCCAGTTCGGCCAGATCCCGGCGCTGCAGGTGATGACGTCGTCGAGCTCGTTCGGCGTCAGCCAGGTCACGCTGCAATTCGATCTCAACCGCGACATCGACGCCGCCGCCCAGGACGTGCAGTCGGCGATCAATGCCGCCGCCTCCAGCTTGCCGCGCAACCTGCCCTACCCGCCGCTGTATTCGATGGTGAACCCGGCCGACGTGCCGATCATCACGCTCGCGCTCACCTCCAAAACCATCAGCCAGCGGCGCCTGAGCGACATGGCCGACACCATCATGGCGCCGCGGCTGTCGGAAGTGACCGGCGTCGGCCACGTCTCGGTGCAGGGCGGCATCCGGCCGGCCATCCGCATCCAGGCGGATTTGTCGCGGCTCGCCGCCTACGGCATCGGGCTGGAGGATTTGCGCACCGCCATCGTCGGCGCCAACGTGGCGGGCCCGAAGGGCGCGCTCGACGGCGCGCAGCAGTCCTACACCATCGCCGCCAACGACCAGATCACCAGCGCCGCCGCCTACAAGTCCGTCGTGGTCGCCTACCGCAACGGCGCGCCGGTCGTGCTGTCGGACGTCGCCGACGTGATCGACGGATTGGAGAACAACAAAGTCGGCGCCTGGTACCAGGGCCGGCCGGCGATCGTCATCGATGTGCAGCGCCAGCCCGGCGCCAACGTGATCGAGACCGTGCAGCGCGTGCGCGCCGAACTGCCGCGCCTCAAGCGCGCGCTGCCGGCCGCCGCCCAGCTCACCGTCGTCAACGACCGCACCGACACCATCCGCGCCTCCATCCACGACGTGCAGTTCACGCTGATGCTGAGCGTGGTGCTGGTGGTGCTGGTGGTGCTGATTTTCCTGCGCACCATCCGCGCCACGATCATCGCCGGCGTGGCGCTGCCGCTGTCGCTGATCGCGACCTTCGGCGTGATGTGGTTCTGCGGCTTCTCGCTCGACAACCTGTCGCTGATGGCGCTGACCATCGGCACCGGCTTCGTGGTCGACGACGCCATCGTGATGATCGAGAATATCGTGCGCCACATGGAGAACGGCGAACACCCGCTGCGGGCAGCATTGCGCGGCGCCGGCGAGATCGGCTTCACGGTGATCTCGCTGACGCTGTCGCTGGTCGCGGTGTTCATCCCGCTCCTGTTCATGACCGGGCTGGTCGGGCGCATGTTCCGCGAATTCGCGCTGACGCTCACCATCGCGGTGGTCGCCTCGGCCGTGGTCTCGCTGACGCTGACGCCGATGATGTGCGGCCGCCTGCTGCGCGAAGGTGGCGGCGCCCATGCGCTAACGCGTCATCTCAACGCATTGGTCGAGCGCACGGTGGAGTTCTACGAGCGCAGCCTGCACTGGGTGCTGCGCCACCGGCGTGAGACGCTTGTCCTGACGCTGATAACGCTCGCCGCCACCATCGCGCTTTATGTGGTGATCCCCAAGGGTTTTCTGCCGCTGCAGGACACCGGCCTGATCACCGCGGTGACGGAAGCCGAACCCGACGTCTCCTTCAGCGAGATGCAGCGCCGCCAGCGCCTGGTCGAGGACGCCGTGCGGGCCGATCCCGACGTCACCGGCGTGGTTTCGGTGCTCGGTGTCAGCCCGCTCAACGCCACGCCCAATGCCGGTCGCCTCGCCATCGCGCTCAAGCCACGCGATGAGCGCCACGACCTGGTGGGCGCGATCACCGCGCGGCTCGAGCGCGCGGTCGCCGGCATCCCCGGCATGACCGTCTATTTCCAGGCCGCGCAGGACATCCAGATTTCCACCCGCGCCAGCCGCGCCCAGTACCAATACACGCTGGTGTCCACCGACCGCGCCGAAGTTCTGCAATGGGCCGGCAAGCTGACGGGCGCCTTGCGCCAGGCGCCGGCGCTGCGCGACGTCGCCTCCGAAGCCCAGCTCGGCGGCCCGCGTGTCATCGTGCAGGTCGACCGTGAGCGGGCCGGCCGGCTCGGTGTCTCGATGCAGAGCGTCACCGACACGCTTAACGACGCCTTCGGCCAGCGGCAGATTTCGACCATCTACGGCCAGGCCAACCAATACCGCGTCATTCTGGAAGCGCAGCCGCGCTACCAGCAGGACCCGTCCGCGCTGAACCGGCTGTTCGTCACCGGTTCCAGCACGTCGACCGGCACTGCCGCCACCGCGGGCAATACCGCGGCCGGCAGCACCAACACCAACATCACCGCGACACCCAATACCGTCACCGGCAGGGACCAGGTGCCGCTCGCCGCATTCGCGCGCTTCGTGCAGACGACGGCGCCGCTGGCGATCGCGCACCAGGCGCAGTTCCCGGCGGTCACCATCAGCTTCGATCTAGCGCGTGGCTACGCGCTCTCCGACGCGGTCGCGGCCATCGCGCGCGCCGAGCGGACGATCGAGATGCCGTCGTCGGTGAACGGCAGCTTCTCCGGCGACGCCGCCGAATTCGCTTCATCGTTACGCGGCGAACCCTGGCTGATCCTGGCGGCGGCGATCGCCATCTACATCGTGCTCGGCGTATTGTACGAGAGCTTCATCCATCCGCTCACCATCCTGTCCACTTTGCCCTCGGCCGGCGTCGGCGCGCTCTTGGCGCTGATGCTATTCGGTTATGACCTTTCGGTAATCGCGCTGATCGGCATCGTGCTGCTGATGGGCATCGTCAAGAAGAACGCCATTCTGATGATCGACTTCGCGATCGATGCCGAGCGCCACCGGGGCCTGAGCCCCGAGCAATCGATCACGCGGGCGGCGCTGCTGCGTTTCCGCCCGATCATGATGACGACGCTGGCCGCATTGTTCGGCGCGCTGCCGCTGGCGCTTGAAAGCGGCACCGGCTCGGAGCTGCGCAACCCGCTCGGCATCACCATCGTCGGCGGGTTGCTGCTTTCCCAATTGCTCACGCTCTACACCACGCCGGTGATCTATCTCTACATGGAGCGCCTGCGCGCCCGACTGTCGCCGACGCGGCCGCGCAAGCTGACGCATCGCCCGGCACGGGGCCGCTGATGAATTTCTCGCGGCCCTTCATCCGCCGGCCGATCGGCACCGCGCTGCTGGCGATCGGCTTGTTTCTGGTCGGCGCGGTGGCCTACGCGTTCCTGCCCGTCGCCAGCCTGCCGGCCGTCGAACTCGCCACCATCAGCGTCTCCGCCATCCGCCCGGGCGCCGATCCCGACACCATGGCGGCGACGGTGGCCGCGCCCCTGGAGCGCCGCCTCGGCGAGATTTCCGGCGTCACCGAGCTCACCTCGGTGTCCTCGCTCGGCAATACACGCATCGTCGTGCAGTTCGACCTCTCGCGCAGCATCGACGGCGCGGCGCGCGACGTGCAGGCGGCGCTGAACGCCGCGCTCAGCGACCTGCCTTCCGACATGCCGACGCTGCCGCACTTCCGCAAATACAACCCGGCGGCCGCACCCATTCTGATCCTGGCGTTGACCTCGAAGACCCTGCAAGCAAGCGCGATCTATGATGCCGCCGACAGCGTGATCGCGCAGCGCCTGAGCCAGGTCGAAGGCGTCGCCGACGTCACCGTCGCCGGCTCCGAGCAGCCGGCGATCCGCGTGCGCGTCGATCCGAACCGGCTCGCCGCCATGGGTCTCTCCATGGAAAGCGTGCGCGCCGCCATTGTCAACGCCAACGCCATCGGCCCGCTCGGCGCCTTCGACGGGACGCAGCGCAACGTCACCATCGGCATCAACGGCCAGCTGCGCGCGGCGAGCGACTACAATCCGGTGGTCGTCAAGACAGTTGACGGCACGGTGATCCGGCTCGCCGACATCGCCACCGTGCGCCCGAGCGTGCGCAACAGCCGCTCCGCCGGCTGGTACAACAAGCAGCCGTCGGTGCTGCTGATCATCACCAAGCAGGGCGACGCCAACGTCATCGACACGATTGACCGCATCTACAAGCTGCTGCCCGAGCTCAAGCAATGGGTGCCGGCCGGGCTCGACATCAAAGTGCTGGTCGACCGCACCCAGACCATCCGCGCCAGCGTGCGGGACATGCAGCTTACGCTCGCGGCCAGCGCCGTGCTGGTGATGCTGGTGGTGTTCCTTTTCTTAAGGCGCGCCGCGCCGACTGCGGCCGCCGGCATCACGGTTCCGCTGTCGCTCGCAGGCACCTGCGCGGCGATGTGGGCCGTCGGTTTCTCAATCAATAATCTGTCGCTGATGGCGCTGGCGGTCAGCGTCGGCTTCGTGGTCGACGACGCCATCGTGATGATCGAGAACGTGTTCCGTAATCTGGAGCAGGGTTACTCTCCGTTGCGCGCGACGCTCAAGGGCGCCCGCCAGATCGGCTTCACCGTGGTGTCGATCAGCGTCTCGCTCATGGCCGCCTTCATTCCGCTGCTGTTCATGGGCGGCATCGTCGGCCGCTTTTTCCGCGAATTCTCGGTGACCCTGGCGTTCGCGATCGTCGTCTCCACCGTGGTGTCGTTGTCGGTGACGCCGATGATCTGCGCCTATTTCGTGCGGGTGGCGCCGAGCCGCGACGCCACCTGGCTCGACCGCTTCATGGAGGGCTTGGTCTCGCGCATGGTGCGCTTCTACGACCGCAGCCTCACGATCGTGCTGCAGCACCGCGGACTGGCGATGATCGTGTTCGTCGCCACCATCGCGCTCACGGTCGGACTCTACATCAAGACGCCGAAAGGCTATTTCCCGCAGGACGACACCGGTTTGATCTTCGGCGGCACCCGCGCCTCTACCGACATTTCCTTCGACGCCATGAAGGCCTTGCAGCTCAAGGCCATGGACGTGGTGCTGTCCGATCCGGCGGTATCAGGGCTTGGCTCGAATATCGGCGGCGGCTTGTTTGGAGCCTCCGTCAACCGGGGGCGAATGTTCATCAGCCTGAAGCCGCTCGACCAACGCAACAATGTATCCACGCAGGCCATAATCGCCCGGCTGCGCGCTAAGCTCAACAGGATCCCCGGCCTCCGCATATTCCTGGTGCTGGCGGCCGGCTTCCGCCACGGCGGTCGCCGGAGCGACTCGCAATACCAGTTCACGCTGTGGAGCGCCGACACTGGCGCACTGCAGCGCTGGGTGCCGCGCGTGCTCGAGCGGGTCAAGCAGGTGCCGGGCGTAGTGGACGTCACCACCGACCGCGAGCAAGGCGGCTTGCAGGCCACCGTCGTAATCGACCGGCCGGCGGCCGCGCGTTTCGGCGTGCGCATGCAGGACATCGACAGCGCGCTCAACGATGCCTTCTCGCAGCGGCAGATCTCGACCATCTATTCGTCGCGCAACCAGTACCGCGTCGTCCTGGAAGTGAGCCGCAAGCACCAGCGCGATCCCAATGACCTCAGCCAGATCTACGTCTCGGGGCGCGGCGGCACCCAGGTGCCGCTGTCGGCGGTGGCGCATGTCGAGCGCGGCATCGCGCCGCTGGTGGTCAACCACCAGGGCCAGTTCCCCGCCGTCACCATCACCTACAATCTTTCGGAGGGCACCACGCTAGGGGGCGCCACCGCGGGAATCGAGCAGGCGGTCGCCGAAATGCACCTGCCCGACACGATCCACACCGATTTCGCCGGCGATATCAAAGCCTTCAAGAGCAGCGCGGGCGCGCAGCCGATCCTGCTGATTGCGGCGCTGATTGCGGTCTATATCGTGCTCGGCGTGCTGTACGAGAGCCTGGCGCACCCGCTCACCATCATCTCCACGCTGCCGTCGGCGGGCCTGGGCGCGCTGCTGGCGCTGGAGCTGTTCCACACCGAGCTGACGGTGATCGCCTTCATCGGCATCATCCTGTTGATCGGCATCGTGAAGAAGAACGGCATCATGATGGTCGACTTCGCGCTCGACGGCGAACGCCGGCGCGGCCTGTCGCCGCAGCGTGCCATCCACGATGCCTGCCTGGAGCGCTTCCGTCCAATCCTGATGACGACGCTCGCCGCCATGCTGGGCGCGGTACCGCTGCTGATCGCCATCGGGCCGGGCTCCGAATTGCGCCGCCCGCTCGGCATCACCATCATCGGCGGCTTGCTGGTGTCGCAGGTGCTGACGCTTTACACGACGCCGGTGATCTATCTGCTGCTCGACCGGCTGCATCGTAAATGGGGCGGCATGCACGCTTCCATCCTGCGCCGCCCGCGTCCACAGCCGGCGGAGTAATTTTCAACCGCGCGACACCCACTCTTCCCCTCTCTCCTGGGGGAGAGGGAAGAGAGTTCGCCGCAAGTGGCAGCTAAATCCCCAAATATCGATGCTGCACGTCCGGCGCTGCGGCCAATTCGCGCGAGGCACCCGACCACACCACGCGGCCGCGCTCGATCAGGAAATGGCGGTCGGCGACGCGAATGAGCGTCTCGACATTTTTGTCGATCACCAGGATGGCGAGCCCGGTTGCCTTCAGCCGCGCCAGGCAGCGCCAGATCTCGGCACGGATCAGCGGCGCGAGACCCTCGGTCGCCTCGTCGAGAATGAGCAGCCGCGGATTGGTCATCAGCGCGCGGCCGATCGCCAGCATCTGCTGCTCGCCGCCGGAAAGCTGGTTGCCCTGGCTCGCCTTACGCTCGGCCAGCCGCGGGAACAGGCCGTAGACGGTCTCCAGCGTCCAAGGCGTGCCGGCGCGCTTGACCGCCGTCGCCAGCAGATTTTCGCGCACGGAGAGGTTGGGGAAAATCTGCCGGCCCTCCGGCACCAGCCCGATGCCGCGCTGGGCAACGCGGTAGGACGGCAGCCCGCGGATGTCCTCGCCGGCGAAGCGGATGCGCCCGGCGCGCGCCGGCGTCAGCCCCATGATCGAGCGCACGGTGGTGGTCTTGCCCATGCCGTTGCGCCCCATCAGCGTCACCATCTCGCCGGGCGCGATGCTGAGCGACACCCCGAACAGTACCTGCGAAAGCCCGTAGCAGGTCTCGATGGTTTCGAGCTCGAGTACGCTGTCAGCCAATGTCTCAACCATGGGCGGCCTCCGCCTCGGCCTCGCCCAGGTAAGCCTCGCGCACCTGGACATTGGCGCGGATGTCGGCGGGCGCGCCCGACGCGATCACCCGGCCGTAGTCCAGCACGGTGATGCGGTCGGCGAGCGCGAACACCGCTTCCATGTCATGCTCGACCAGCAGGATGGTCACTTCCGACTTCAGGGCGCGCAGCATCGCCACCATACGCGCCGATTCCTCCGGGCCGAGGCCGGCCATCGGCTCGTCGAGCAGCAGCAGGCGCGGCCGGCCCACCAGCGCCATGGCCAATTCCAATTGGCGGTGCTCGCCGTGGCTGAGCGCGGAGGCCGGCACGTCGGCGCGCGCGCCGAGCCCGACGCGCTCGAGCGCCGCCTGCGCCGGTTCGCGCAATTCCGCCTCGCTGCGGGCGTCACGCCAGAAGCGGAACGAATGCCCGGCATGCGCCTGCACCACCAGCGCCACATTATCGAGCACGCTGAAATCCAGGAACAGCGAGGTGATCTGGAACGAGCGCGCCAGCCCCAGCGCGCTGCGGCGGTATACCGGCAGCGTGGTGATGTCGTTTTCAGCGAAGCGCACGCGGCCGAAATCCGACGTAAGTTGCCCGGATAGCTGCGCGATCAGCGTGGTCTTGCCGGCACCGTTCGGGCCGATCACCGCGTGCAGTTCGCCCTCGACGACGTTGAGCACGACGTCGTCGGTGGCGACGATGCCGCCGAAGCGCTTGGCCAGATGCTCGACCTGCAGCAAGGGCGCGCTCATGGCCGCAGCCTCGCGCTCGCTTTGAATTTGACGCTCACTTGCGCAAGCAGCCCGTCGATGCCGCCGCGCGCGAATAGCACCACCAGCAGCAACAGCGGCCCGAGGATGATCTGCCAGTATTCGGTGATGCCGGACAGCGCCTCCTCCAGTACCAAGAGCGCCACCGCGCCGAACACCGGGCCGACGACCGAGCCCATGCCGCCGAGGATCACCATGATCATGAGATCGCCGGAGCGGGTCCAATACAGCATCGCGGGGCTGACGAAATCGGCTTGGTTGGCGAGCAGCGCGCCGGCCAGCCCGCACAGCGTGCCGGCAATGACGAAGCAGGCGAGCTTGTAGCGGTAGGTCGGGAAACCGATGGCGCGCATGCGCGCCTCGTTCGAGCGCGCGCCCTGGATCACCAGGCCGAAGCGCGAATTGACGATGCGCCACACCAGAAAGATCGCGGCGAACAGCAGCGC
>Ga0307436_1000494_pt1 | contig 18524 bp, 15 predicted proteins | sample SalMarWE160440MG_FD_202513 | JGI IMG/M metagenome (GOLD analysis project Ga0307436, IMG submission 202513) | Salt marsh sediment microbial communities from the Plum Island Ecosystem LTER, Massachusetts, United States - WE1604-40 | ecosystem: Environmental > Aquatic > Marine > Intertidal zone >...
TTCGCGGCGATTGTAACCGTCGAGAGTATAGGGGCTGCTTACGGCGCCGTACCTGCCGTCCTAGTCGGTGTAGTCACCTACCTGGGGGCGATTAGAGCATTTGGCGGATTACCAAAACAGGATCTTGAGAGGTTCTTGCCTGCTACCGGCTCTCTGCCTCGACCACTTGGCGGTGTCAGCCGTCGAGTACTGAATTCCCTAGCAAGGTAGGCGTGTGCTGCTCTCAAGGTCGCATCAAGAATCCTTGTAGCATTCCTCTCGCCCAAGTAATTCGGATTCGAGAGTTCCAGAAGTCTCCCTGAACGACATTGAGCAGCGCGCCACCGATTGAACGGCAAAGCCGATAACTGAGATAGCCTATGCCGAAATGTCGACGGATAATGTGGCCAAAGGCTATTGAGTAGGATTTCGTCCGGTTGACGGTCTTCCGCGTGCGTTCCTCACCAACCCGATCATGAAAAATCGTGAAGTCTCGTTTGTATTCTGCGTGGACCTCGCTTCGAACACATCGAACCAAAAAGTCAACATCCTCGCCTGCCTGAGGTGCATCTTGTACACCTGGGCCCAATTCCTCGGCGAAGCCACCAACAAGTAGCGCCGCTTGGCGCCTCACAAAGAAGGTATTGGCGTTTCCAACTCTAAAAGCGTCGTCATCCCGCACCAAGCCGCTCTCTGTGCGAAACTCGCCGGTTAGGGTTCGCCCATCAGGGCCAATGGTTCGCCCCGTGAGAAAATCAACATCAGGATGAGATGAAAAGAATTTTGCCACTTGACGGCAGACATCCTGACCGTACCAGCAGTCATCATCAGGAAAGCCGACAAGGGAACCTCGGGCATGCCTTAGGCCAAGATTCCGCCCCCGCGATACACCGCGCCCGCTTCTAAAAACACGAACGTCAAGAGACGGAGGTTTGCGTTCGAGAACAGAATCAAGAAAGCCCGGCGGATTTTGGTCGACAATAATGACCTCGAAGTCGGGATTCGTCTGAGAGGCAAGAGAGCGCAGCAATCTCGTCAACTCGAAGCGACGCCCAAAGGTGGAAATGACAAGTGAGATCATTGTCAGACACCCCCTGTCTTCGTTGCGATGTTGACTATGTGTGTAGGCTCATGGATCGCAGCCTATGCGTGTAGGCTTACGAGACTACAGCACGAGAGGCGAACGGATTGCCTTCAGATAGTTAACTGCGGGGTTTTCCAGGGATCGTGTTCGCCGGGCCGCTACGCGCCGAGCTTCGCCAGGCCCGGGCGCAGCTTGCGAGAACCTCGGTCTGCTTGCGCGGACCCGCAGACGTCGGTTCGAGGTTGAACATGTAGTCCTCCGGCCAGAACGGGCCGGCCGCCCACGCGGTCCAGCCCAACCAGACATCGGCGTTGGCTCTCATCTGCCGGCAGATGTCCGCCAAGGCACGCAGCGCCGTGGGATTGTCAGCGGCGCCGAACTCCCCGAGGAAGGCTTTCAAGCGGTTCTTCCGCGCCCAATCTTGGAACGCCTTGATGCGGTCCGACCCAACGGTAGCCGACACGGCCAGCGGGCTCGTTCCAGAAGAGTTCCGGTCGAAATACTGGTGCACCTCAATGGCGAATCTGTCGAGCGGATCAGCCACGCTCGCCAGCACGGTGTTACCGGACGAGAGCCACGAGTGAGCGCCCGTATAGGCCGTTCCCGGAACCATGATCCAGTTCTTCGCGCCGATCTTCCGGATCTCGCCGATGACGCGATTTGCGATCCCGAGCCATTCCTCCGCGGAAATTCCAAACGGCTCATTCATGAGGCCGAAAGCCGTGAGGTCATTGTCCTCGAACATTGCCGCGAGGCGGCGCCAAAAGTCGACAAATGCCTCCGTCGGCACGGCCTGAGAGCCGATCAGATGATCGGTCGACCAACCGTCTGCGCGCAGCCTTCGCCTGGCATAGTTGTGCGGGTCGATGATGGTGACGAGCCCGCGCCTTGCGATACCGTCGACCAGGCTCGCAAGCCGCTCCCGTTCCGCGGCGTCGAAGTTGCCATAGAGATCGGGTTGCAGCCGTTCCCAGCGAAACGGGAGGCGCACGCAGTTGAATCCGAGCGCCGCGAAATACGCCACCTCGGCGAGCGTCGGATACATGTAGTCGGCCGCATAGGTACCTGGCACCGTTCCGAACTCGGCGCCGGCCAAGTTGACGCCGACCAGGGGCAGAAAATCCGAAAGATCGCGCGCCGCTAGCTTGCCCCTGCCGAAGACGCCAGCACCGGCGAAGGCCAGCCCGGCCCCGATGACTGCGCGCCGACTATACAGACCGGTTCTCGGGGGCCTTGCTGTCACTCGGCCCCGGGTGCGGACGTTGCTGGCTTGTCGTGACGCCAGACGCGTGCCATGGCCGCGTTTCGCGCATCCTTCATCGTCGCGGCCTGACCGAGGACCTTGGCGCAATGAAGGGCGACCATTCCGGTACACGCGAGCTTTTCGGCGCTGCTGATGGGCTTCCCTGATGGCGCTCCGAAAAATGCCCGCATCTGTCGGGCACGCCGCGAGTACGCCTTGTCGGCCGTGCTAAGGAAGCCCCTCAGCTCCTGCTGGTTAAGAGCCCACGAGACCTGACGATGGAACCGCTTCTTGAATAGCCGCTTATCGCACGCCTGAAACCGGCCGAGCAGCGCCAACTCGGCCAGCAGTGCTCGATCGCTACTGACGAAATTTTCGAGCAGGTGCGTCTGGTCGAGCGCTCGACGTCGGATCACGCCGAACATGTGAGTGCCCCAAAGTGCGCCAGAGAGAACCTGCCAGAATCGCTTGACCGAACTTGCGCTACTGCCGATGTCCCGACAGTCGGGACGTTGGTGAACGCCGGTCAGCGGATCGACATAAGTCGCCGTCACCCGGTCCCACGCGAACTCCGCCCCGTCCTCGCCGATAAACGCAGAATCGCTGTGGGCAAGGACGACTTGCGGTTCACGGTCAAGGATCTCCATGCACTCTGCAAGGTAGGTTGGATCATAAAGATCGTCATGCGCGGCCCACTTAAAAAACGGCGTGCGCCCAAGGTCCACCGCACGATTAAAATTGGGGATAGCGCCGAGATTACGCGCGTTGCGGACGTAGCGGATGCGCGGGTCACGGGAGGCAAAGTGGCGGCAGATATCGCTCGTTCCGTCAGACGATGCATTGTCGCAGACGATGAGCTCGAAGTCGCCGAATGTCTGCCCCAGGAGACAGGATAGAGTCTGGGGTAGGTACCGCTCCCCGTCATAGACGGGAAGGCCGATCGTCAGTCTCGGCACGCGTGGGCTGGCTTTGCTCATGGGACTGGCTTCATGCTCGCTGGTTTGTCTGGGGCGTCAGCGCAAGGTTGCCCGACTTCATCAAGCCCCGCAGAAGATCGAAATAGAAGTCCTTCTGCTTCATGACGAAGAGGAGGACCCAAAGGTAGACGGTCATCATCGCCATTCCCGCGATGGCGAGGCGCACGATTGGATAGTCGATCGATCCCACGAGATGCTGAACGACGGCCGCGGCGCCACCCGCAGCAATGCCGGCGATCAGCGGTCGTACGATCGTGGGCAGAAGGTCGCGCACCGAGATGGGCGTGCCGTGCAGGCACCACAGAACATGGGGCACGACCCACAGCGTCATGGCGACCGAGTAGGCGAGCGCGACGCCATTCGGCCCGTAGGGAATGCCAATGAGGTAGGACACCATCGCGAGCGGAGCGATGACGAAGGCAAGGTGGAGACTACGCCGGTGCAGCCCCGACGACTGTAAGAGCCACGCGAAGGGGTTGATGATCCCAAAGACGAGAATGGTCGGCGCCAGAAGGCGGAAGATCATCGCACCGTCCGTCCACTTCGGCCCTAGCAGAACGAGAATGAGGTCGTCGGCAAGAATGGCGCATACGATCGTAGCGGGGAGCGTGATCGAGAGGACGAGGGAGTATCCTTTCAAGAAGTAGCTCCTAAAACGCTCCGGCTCCGACTGCACGCGGGAAAGGGCGGCGAACGTGACGCTGCCGAAGGCCGAGTTGATAATACGGGTCGGCAAATTAATGAGCTCGTAGATCCTGCTGTAGAGGCCGAGAGCATCGGCGCCAAAGTAGCGACCGAGTAGCAGCTTTTCTGAATTGTAGCCGCCGTAGACCACCAGATTGTTTGCGGTCAGCGTTCCACCGAAGCGCAGCATCGAGCCTATGTCGGTGCCGCGCAGAGCAAAGCCGGGAACCCAACGGGTCGTCGCCCACGCTCCAATCGTCACCACGAGCGGCAAAGCGAGAGCAGCGCCGACCAGCGACCAGTAACCCCATCCGGCGAGCGCCATGCCGATGCCGATGAGGGCCGAGACGGCCTCACTTGCGACCTCGATCGCCGACAACGTGGCATGCCGCATATGCCGCTGTAGCAGCGCCACATGCTGAACGCCGGCAGCTGAGAAGAGGAACGCGGGGGCCATGGCGGCGAGCACCAGTCCGGACCGCGGCTCTCCGTAGAATTCTGCGACGAGCGGTGCGGCGGCAAAGCAGAGCAGGGCGAGCATCACGCCAAGCAGCATGTTGAACCAGAACAACGCGGAGACCTGCTGGTCTGAGATTTGCGGCTTCTGGATGGTGGCCGCAGAAAGTCCGCCGCTCGCGAAAATCTCGAATACGCCCGTGAGCACCGTGACCATGGCTACGATGCCGAAATCGGTCGGATCAAGCAGCCGCGCGAGAACGATAATCGAACCGAGACGAAGGACAGACCGTCCCAGTTGTCCCGCCAGCCGCGCCGCTCCGGCTCTGATCGTCTTTTCCTTCAACGCCTCCACGGGGCCGCACTCCACGTCTCAAGTCGGGGGTGTCTTTGTCGCTTTCGCTCTTCACGCCACCTCCCCTGTGTCAGGCACGACGGCGCGCGCATCGTCACTCTGCCGCCACCGGCGCATCCAAGTTGCGCATGCGTGCCTGCAATTCCTTCACCGCGCAGACCCTCTCGCCGGTTTCCGCGACATCACTTTCCGAGACCCGCTCCAGCCACACCTCGCGCCACCAAGAGTGAAGCCCTCGTGGGCAATACATGCGCCGCTTGCTGAACTTGGACATGCAGAAAACGCCTTCGAGGATGACGGCCGGCGTCTTGAGGGACTTCATTCGGCCCGTCTTCTCGTCGATGAAACGCTCAAGGCGCGTCCGCACCCGGAAGATGTTGCCGCAGAACGGAACCATCTCGACGTCGAAGAACAGGCCGCGATTCTTGTTACGCCTACCGAGCGTGTCGAGAATCTCCGCGTGCGATTTGATCCGCACGAGATCGCCAGGCTGAAGATTCAGGTTCGAACTGGGCTGTGGCGCGCCGCGCGGAATGTGACCCCAGTTGACCGGACTCGGCTTGCCGCCGATCAGCGCCTGGAAGGTGTTGTAGATGACGCGGAACGGAAGAAGACGGGTCGGGTAGCGGACAAACACCGAGTAGAAGGCACCGCGAACCATGTCCTTCAGCGTGGTGTTGCCGGACTTGTAGTCCTCGACGTACTGGCGTGGGCTCCACCACGGAAGGGGTGTGGTGAATTTCGGCAGCTCCGTTGTCTGGCAGACATAGCGGACGTCGTTGGCGTCGCCCGTGTCGTGGACACGAGTCGCCGCGAGCACGTCCTCCTCCGTGCAGACCGCCGTCGAATTGCGCGGCTCGAGGGCGGCGGCTCCATTGGACACGGGCTTGCCGTCGGGACCGATCGGCTTGAGCCAAGCCTCCTTCCAGAACAGAAGGCATCCGACCTGGCATCCGCCGTGAGCCTCACCGTTGCATCTCAGGTTGAGGTGTACCCCGCCGGGGAGGCGGCGCGAGGCCATGGAGTAGATCGGGTCGCACGTCTTGTGGGCGCTCTTGTAGACTTTGAACCGCATGCCGCAGTAACGGAACATCTGCGGCATGAAGGGCATCCCGTCGAGACGGCCTTGCTCGTCGAGGGTCGCGAGGACCTCGTCCTTGCTGCGAACCTCAACCAAATCTCCTGCTCGAATTGCGCTCATGACTGCCTCTCAAATCACAGGCTCTCGCCGCTAAAGGCTGAGTCGGTCCAGTTACACGTCCGCAGCTGACAGCTCGCGCGTCGACCGTGTGGCAACGCCGCCGGCACTTCGAACGCTCGGCTCACCTATGGGGACGCACTCCATGCGCAGCTTGCGGGCGACGAAAGCCTCGGCAAAGCGCTCAGGCGCCCTACATTCAATGCCTCTGAGCCGCGCCAGGGCGCGGAACGTGTCGGCGTCGAACCAGTCCTTGGAGCGCTGCGTGCCGAAGCAGGCGGCGAGCAGCGCGATCTTCCGCTCCATGACTGCCTCGGACATCGCGATATAGAGGTTGGGCTGTCCGAGATCGCCGTCCCATTTGGGAATCTCGTATTCGAGCACCGTGTGGTCGCGGAAGGCATTCCACGTCAAACGCGAGACCTCGCGATGATCCTGGTGCGCATCGTCGCCACGATGGGTGAAGACGATATCGGGATCGACGCGCGTCTTGAGGTCCTCGATCCATGTTTTGACCTCGGCGCCCTGATACGGGAAATAGCCATCGCGGAATTCCGCGCATTCGACGCGCCGGGCCGCTACGCCTTCGAGGACTGCATCGGCCCCGGCAATCGCCTCGGCATGCCGCGATCCCCGTGCGCTCAGCACGCACCAATGAACGTCGAGCCGGGCACCGGCTGCGATCCAGCCGAGAAGCGTTCCACCAATGCCGATTTCAATGTCGTCGGAGTGAGCGCCCAAGCACAGGACCTTGAGGGGCTGACCCGGCTTCGCAAGGGTGAGCGGTTGCATGAGCGTCGCCTCACTCCGCCGCGACGCGGCAAGCAAGCGTCTCGCGCCGGTTCCAAGGCATCCGGCCCTGCTCCACCATCTCTTCGAGAAGCTGCCGATCCCGCAGCGTATCCATAGAGCGCCAGAAGCCATTGTGCTTGTAGGCGAGAAGCTGCTCGTCCTCGATCAATCGAGCGAACGGCTCGATGACGAGTTCCTCGCCAGGCCGCATATAGTCGAAGATCTCGCGCCGGAAGATGAAGAAACCGCCATTGATCCAGAGGTCGGAGCGCACCGCAGGAGTCATCTTGGAGACCTGCTTGTTGTCGGCAATTTCGGCCAGATGGAATGTCACCGGAGGCCGCACCGCCAGGAAGCAGGCGAGCTTGCCGCTTGCCTTGAAGTCCGCGACCATCGCATCGAGGTCGACGTCGGAGAGACCATCACTGTAATTGGCGAGGAACATCTCCTCGTCCTGAACCTGATTGCGCACCGCCCACAGGCGCTCACCGATATTGCGCCAGATGCCCGTGTCGATCATCGTCACGCGCCAGTCGTCCATCGGCTGGCCGAGCAATTCGACATTCGCGCCGTTGTTGGAGACGACGCAGTCGCTGAACACTTCACGCCGGTAGTCGAGGAAGAAATCTTTGATGGTGCTGGCTTTGTGGCCGAGGCACAGCGTGAAATCCCTGTGCCCGAACGAGCTGTAGTACTGCATGATGTGCCACAGCATCGGCTGGCCGCCGACCGGAATCATGGGCTTGGGGATCGCCTCCGAATACTCGCGGATGCGCGTTCCAAGGCCACCACAGAACAAAACAACTTTCATCCCTAACTCCGACTGGTTTGACAGCACGTCAGGCCAGGAAGTGCATGATCGATGCCAAGAAGAGGGATGATTAATTGCGGGCGCCGAGGTGCGACTTCGGAGATGGTGCGGCGGCGATCGTTCTCTGATCGGCACAAGACAACAACTGCCGTTGTCCCAGAGCGGTACGGATTAATAAAGTATTTACGCTAGCCGCCGCCGCGCCGCTTCAGCCTGCCACTCCGCTTACCATAGCCAGTCCACGCCTGTGGCCAACCGCGAATCTGGCCCGGTACATGCAGCGCCCCCACCTGAAAATGACTTACGCGAATTAACCACATCGGATCCGCCTCGCGGCCAGGTCCGGTGAAACAGCAGGAGTGAACGGATGCTCTTCTCGGAGACCGAGCTGCCCGGTGCCTTCATCATCGACCTGGAACGGCGCGAAGATGAGCGCGGCTTTTTCGCCCGTGAGTTTTGCCAGGAGGAATTCAAGGCGCACGGACTGAAGCCAGTCGTGGTTCAGGCGAATCTCGCCTTTAACGCCAAGGGCGGCACGCTGCGCGGCATGCACTTCCAGTATCCGCCGGCGGCCGAGACCAAGCTCGTGCGCTGCGTGCGTGGCGCGATCCTCGACATCATCGTCGACATGCGTCCCGAGAGTCCGACCTACCTCCAGCACATCGCAGTCGAGCTGAATGAGGACAATTGGCGCGCGCTCTATGTCCCCGAGCGCTTCGCCCACGGCTATCAGGCCCTGAAGGACAATACCGTGACGAGCTATCACGTCGGCGAGTTCTATACGCCAAGCGCCGAAGGTGGGCTTCTGCACGACGATCCGGCGCTCGGCTTGAAGTGGCCAATGCCGGTCTCGGTGATCTCGGAGAAGGATCGCGCCTTTCCGCCTTACGCACACATTGAGGATGAGCTGCGGCACCGCATGAGCCTCCGGCCAGCGGCAGCAGCCTAGGAGGCCTTGATATGATTATTGTCGATACAGCTTTGAAGGCACGCCACGAGAGCGGCAATCCCATCCGCGTCGGGCTCATCGGCGCAGGCTTCATGGGCCAGGGCCTCACCAACCAGATCCTGAACAGCGTGCCGGGCATGGAGGTCGTTGCGATCTACAATCGCACGAGCGACAGAGCTCTGAAGGTCTTCAACTACGCCGGACGCGACGATGGGATCGTCACCAAAACGCAAGGACAACTCGACGACGCGATCCGGTCCGGCAAGCCGGCAACGACCGAGGATGCCTTTCTGCTCGCCCGCTCACCGCTGATCGACGTGCTGGTCGATGTCACGGGCGCCGTCGAGTTCGGCGCCCACGTCATTCTCGAAGCATTCGCGCACGGCAAGGACGTCGTGCTCATGAACGCCGAGATCGACGCGACTATCGGCCCGATCCTGCAGGTCTACGCCGACAAGCACGGTGTCATACTCTCGGCCTGCGAAGGCGACGAGCCCGGGGTGCAAATGAACCTCTATCGCTGGGTCAAGGGGCTGGGCCTTACGCCGCGCGTGATGGGCAACATCAAAGGCCTTCAGGATCCCTACCGCACACCGACGACACAGCAGGGCTTTGCCGAGCGTTGGGGCCAGAACCCAGCCATGGTGACGAGCTTCGCCGACGGATCGAAGATCAGCTTCGAACAGGCCATCGTCGCCAACGCAACGGGCTTCGGCGTGGCGTCGCGCGGCATGTCGCGCGGCAAGGAATATCGCGGCGACGTCATGAAAATTGGCGAGCTCTACGACATCGAAGACTTGCGCCGGCGCGGTGGGATCATCGACTACGTCGTGGGTACGCCGCTGACCAAGGTCTATTGCCTGGCCGAGCACCCGGATCCCAAACAGCAGCACTACCTCAATCTGTACAAGATGGGCGAAGGGCCCCTCTATTCCTTCTTCGTGCCCTATCACCTGGTGCATTTTGAAGTGCACAACGCCATCGCCCGGACCGTCTTGTTCCGCGACAACGTCGCCCGTCCACTTGCCGGACCGGTGGTTGAGGTTTGCGCCGTCGCCAAACGCGACCTGAAGGCCGGCGAGATCCTCGATAGCTACGGCATGTACATGACCTACGGCGAAGCCGTGAACGCCGACGAGATGTCCGAGGGCCGCTATCTCCCCGAGGGACTCGTCGAGGGGTGCCGGCTGCTACGCGACGTCAGCAAGGACGCCGTCCTCACCTACAACGATGTTCAGTTGCCCGAAGGAAGGATCGCCGACCGGCTACGCGCCGAACAGTATTGTCATTTCCGCGGCGAGACCTGGCTCGAGGAGCGCCAGCTGAGAACTGAGGCAGCCTAAGAGCGGCGCTCGATGTTCGGCATGCCATTTGCTGAACACCGTGTGCCCCATCACCAACTGTGTCTCAAACCGTCAAATCAAGGGAGCAAGCTATGAAAGTCTTGGTTACAGGCCATCAGGGCTACATCGGCACTGTCATGGTGCCCAAACTCATCGAGGCCGGACACCAAGTCTTTGGCTGCGACACGAACCTCTATGAGCGATGCACCTTTGCCGAGGGAGGCCAGATCGCATCTGTGCCAGCTCTGCGTGCGGACGTGCGCGATCTCAGACTTGAGGACGTCGCGGGCTTCGACGCCATCATCCACCTGGCGGCTTTGTCCAACGATCCACTGAGCGACCTCGACGCGCAGCTGACCTACGACATCAACCACCTCGCCAGTGTGCGCCTCGCCGAGCTTGGCAAGAAGGCGGGCGTTAGGCGGTTCCTGTACGCCTCCTCGTGCAGCAATTACGGGCTGGCTGGCGAGAACATGGTCGACGAGACGGGCGAGCTGAAGCCGCTCACGGCATATGGCATTTCGAAAGTGCGCACGGAGCAGGACGTGTCGAAGCTCGCCGGCGACGACTTCTGTCCGACCTACATGCGTCCCGCCACGGCTTACGGTGTTTCGCCGCGGCTGCGGTTCGATATCGTGCTCAATAACCTCGTCGCCTGGGCTGTCACTAAGGGCAGCATCTACCTCAAGTCCGACGGCACACCGTGGCGTCCCATCGTCCACATCGAGGATATCTCTCGGGCGTTCATTGCTGCCCTCGAAGCGCCGGAAGAAGCGGTCTTCAATCAGGCGTTCAACGTGGGCCAGACCGCACACAACTATCGCATCCGTGATATCGCCGAGATCGTGGCCGAGGTCGTGCCAGGTTGCCGCTTGGAGTACGCGCCTGACGCAGGTCCCGACAATCGCTCCTATCGGGTGAACTTCGACAAGATCAAGCGCGTGCTCCCGAACTTCAAGCCGCAATGGGATGCGCGCAAAGGCGCCGAGCAGCTCTATCACGCCTATACCAAGGCCGGCGTCACCTTGGAGGATTTCGAAGGCCCCCGGTACCAGCGCATCGCTCACATCAGGAAGCTGCTGGCTGACGGAATCCTCAACACCGACCTGCGCCACGCGCAATCGGTTGCAGCGTAAGTCTGGCGACGCCAGCGGACCGTGCTGGTTCAATCCGGTACGCGCGTTTCAAATTGACCCATTCGGACGGGGCACGGGCATCACAGCCCGTGCCCCCGCAACCGCGTTCGGCGCTCTTTCGAAAGACGCGGTGAACGGGAGGTTAACGTAAAAGCTCGCAGGGAATTTGAGCTTCGAATTTGCCCCAAAGAGTTCTTGGTTGCCGTGTTTGTCCGCAGGAGCGTCGTTTGACCTCAGGCCCTTGGGCCGTGCCGGGCGCCCCCTAGAGCACAGATTTTGCAAAGTCGCAAAGGTCTCCAATTAACGGCGTGTTGTGCCACCAAGAAGGATTATGGAGCCATGGAAGCTGAGCCCGTCTATGCCCCTGCACCCACTTTGGCGGAGCTCCTCCGCATATTGCGCCGCAGGCTGCCCCTGATCGGACTGACCATTGCCATCGTCATGTCCCTCGCGGTTGGCTACTTGCTCGTGGCGAAGACCTACTACACGGCTTCGACTGAAATCCTGATAGACCCCCGTAAAAAGAAGACGGTTGAGAATGAGGTCGTGCCGTCCGGCCTCGGCACCACCGTCGGCGAGAACTTCGCCCTAGTCGACAGCCAGGTCAAAGTGATCCTTTCGGACGCGGTCCTTCGTCCGGTGGTACGGTCCCAGCACCTCACAACCGATCCTGAGTTTGGCGCCAAAGCCCCAGGCTTGCTCGCAAGCATTCGGAGTCTTCTGCTCGGCAATTCCGCCTCACCACAGGTTACTGCCGAAGATCGGGCTCTGCTGAAGCTCAGGGAACTGCTCGAGGTCACGCGCGAGAGTCAGACTTACGTCATCAAGATCGCCGTCGCCACGACAAATCCCGTCAAGTCGGCGCACCTTGCTCAGGCGATTGCCGAGTCTTACTTGGAGGACCAGTCGGAGGCCAAGGTCGAGACCACGCAACGCGTGAGCTCGCAGATGGATGGTCAGCTCGCAACCCTGCGGCAGCGGCTTCTTGAGGCAGAAAGCAAGGTACAGAAGTTCAAGGCGGAGCATAATCTCCAACAGGCCGAAGGCGAGTTGATCGGTACGCGTCAACTCAAACTGCTCAATGAGCAGTTGACCGCCGCCAGGGCAGATGTGGCCGAGAAGAAAGCTAAGAGCGAGCAGGTGAAACGCCTGCTCAAGAACGGCGTCGATCCGGAAATGCTCGGGGAAGCGGTCAAGTCGGACACCGTGGCAAAGCTCCGTGACCAGTTCGCCATCGCGTCGCGCAGAGAGGCCATCCTCGGCGCCAGTCTTCTACCCTCCCACCCGGAGTTTAAGCAGGCCCATTCGGAAGTGGAGCGGCTCCGTGGATTGATCCGGGCAGAAGTGGAGCGGATCTCCGATGCCATAGAGCTGGACTACGAGACCTCCAAAGAGCGGCTTGCCGCCGCCGAGTCCGCCTTGGAGGCCTCGCGTCACGAGGCCAATACCAATGATCGCGCCCATATCGAGTTGAGCGAACTGCAAAGGGAAGCCGAGACGACGCGCGCCGTCTATGAGAGCTTCTTGGCCCGCGTGAAAGGCTTGAACGAAGCGCAGCGCGTCTATGCACCCGACGCACGCATCATTTCTCCAGCGTCCATACCGGAAAAGCCAAGCTGGCCGAAGAAGACGCTGATCCTCATGTTGGCACTGGCCTTTGGCACCGTATTGGGTGGCGCGATCGCGTTGCTCAGGGAGCACTTGGACCCCCGCATCTATTCGGGGACCGAGCTTCTGACGTACACGGGAATTAAGCCGCTAGTGTCGATTCCCGCATTGAATGGCAGGCACAGCCTAGTCGGCCGGTTCACCAAGCACCAGAATCACCGGGCGAGCTTCTATGACCTGGTTGTCGAGACCCTCGATGGGAATCCGCGTTCCGGATTTCGGGCGGCGGTGCTCCGCTTGCTATCCTACCTGGTCGACTTCGACACATCCGGAAAACCACGTGTCGTGCTACTGACGTCCGCTCTCGCAGGTGAAGGCAAGAGCGCGCTTGCCCTGAGCCTCGCGGTCGCTGCTTCATCCGCGGGCATTCGCACGCTTCTGATCGACGCGAGCGCCACCGACCCGGCGCTGACCAAGGTTATTGGCAAGGGCGAAGCCGGCCCCGGTTCCACGCTTGAAGAACGGGTCATTACCGATCAGCGTCTCGGCCTTTCGTTCCTATCGCTGAGCGACGACGACAGTGAGCTTTCCGGCTGGTCGAATCGCCACACCCTGTCCAACGAGCTGAGCCGTCTGACGAAGGACTACGAGCTCACGCTCATTGACGGAGGACTGCTGTACTACGAGCGCAACGCCGCGGCGCTTGTCGCCGTAGCGCAGGCTATCCTGTTCCTCTCAAGGGCGTCGACCAGCCAGGAGGCGGCCGCCTCCGCCGCCTCTGACCTGCTACAGATGGCCAATGGACGACGGTGCGCCGGGGTTTTGACCATGGTCGGCGCCGAACAGATTTAAGGGGAACGGACGGATCGGATCCGTCTCCATTCAATGCGCGTTGCGGAATGCTCTCGGTGACAGCACCGTAAGCGCGAGGATGTAGAGGTCGAGCAGGATCGACCAATTGTCGATGTAATAGAAGTCATGCTCGACCCGCGCCCGCATCTTCTCCTCGGTGTCGGTCGGACCGCGGTGCCCGTTGACCTGGGCCCACCCCGTTATGCCAGGCTTGATATTATGGCGGCGTGCATAAAACGCAACGCGCCGCTCAAAGTCCTGGTCGTGCGTCAGCGCGTGCGGCCGCGGGCCAACAAGCGACATGTCGCCCGTCAGCACGTTCACGAGCTGCGGCAGCTCGTCGATGTTCCACCGCCGCAGGTAGCGGCCAATCCTGGTAATGCGCGGATCGTCCTTGATCGCTTGTGTGAAGGCAATTCCATCCTCGGCAACCGTCATAGTGCGGAACTTGAGAATACGAAACCGTCGCTGATTGAACCCGTGGCGCTGTTGCCGGAAGAACACCGGACCTGGCGAATCCAGTTTGATCAGAACGGCGACGATCAAGAGCAGCGGGGCAATCGCAATAAGCAGCGCCAATGCGCCACAGAAGTCGAATAGACGTTTTGACAGAACCTCGATCCGCGTGAGGGGCGGACGGATGAGGTTGAGCATGGTGGCCGGCCCAAGCCGCGACAAGTGAACCTGACCGAACCGGTCGAAGATCGCCTCAGGCCCGAGCTGCACCGACACCGGGAGCGTCATAAGCCGGTCGGCGCAGGCGTTAACCGCATGTGTCGCGGACCACGGCAACAAGACCACCACATCGTCGAGAGAAGATCGGCGCAGCAGGTCGATCGTCTTGCCGAGGACCTCATTGAGCACGACGTCACCCCCCGGCGTTTCATCAAGCGCTTCCTCAGGCAGAATCACCGTGTCGCTGACGATCATGCCAGACTGCCCGGGTCGATATTTCCGCCGGAACTCTTCGACTTTGGCGAGGGTCCCCAGCAGCAGTCCGTGACGCACGGCAAGCCGGCCCGAGTGGAGGCCTTGGCGAACGAAGCGTTTCCACGTCTCCTGCCACAGGATGAGGATCGGCAGGCCCGAGAGATAGAACAACAGGATGGTGCCCCGCGAGTAGGCATCCGAGATCTTGCCGAGGAAGCCGAAGGCAAGCAGGCACAGGAACGCGGCGTTCCAGAGATAGAACTGGTGGCGCACCGACCCTCTGGGCCGGGCCGAGATGGTGGAGACCGGATGCTGGAGGATCCAACGGAACAGTGCGACGGTCGCCCCGACCTTGGCGAAGTCGATAACGGGACCCACCTCGCCATAGGCGACGAGGTGGTAGACCGCGCCGGCGATGACCGCCATCACAACCACCACCAGCGCATCGGCCACCGGCCACGACGCCCTAAGGATCCTACCCAGGAGGAGAGGGATGTTTCGCCGGGACCCGACCTTGCCCGGCGTGATTTGGGTGATTTCCACCATGTATTGACCCACTCGCTTTTTGGCCCAAGGCTCCCCCAAGCCAGGGCAAACACACCGCATCCTAGCGAGCGAGGTGCAAGGCACGTGCCCCCCGCAGGCCGCGTTTAGAGGCGGTTTACCCTAGCGGCCAGACTGACCAGAAGCCTTGAAAATCAGCGATTTTTTGAGGTCAAACGACCCGCCGCGCTGGCGGCTTGGAGGCGGGCGAAAAGCGCACCTTCCGTGCGGTCCCAGACTGGCCGCGGAACCGCCAGCGTGGCTCGTTTTGGGACACCGGCGCGTACGAACGGGTGCCGGAGATGAGTTCGCGGGCGAGGATATAGGCGAGTGCGAGGAGCGCGGTAGCGGCCATGACGAGGGCGGTGAGCGGGCCGCGCTTGGGGAAGGACGGCAAGACGGACGCGTGCGCGCGTGAGACGATGGTGGCTTGCGCCGGCACCGCGCCCATGTCGTGGCGGGCGGACGCGTCGCGGTAGCGGGCGAGATAGGATTCCAGGAGATCGCGGTTGGCCTTGGCCTCGCGCTGCAGGGCCCTGAGCTTGATCTCGGAATCGCCCAAGCCGGCGGACTTGGTCTTGGCGGCGTTGAGGCTGGCTCTCAGCGAAGCCTCGCGGGCGGCAGCCACATGGGCCTCGTTCTCGAGGCTGCGGACCACCTTGCCCGCCTCGTCGCGGATCTGGGCGCGCACGTCGGCGAGTTCCGACTTGAGCTGCTGGATGCGCGGGTGTGACGGCAATAGCGTCGCCGACAGCGTCGCCAGCTGGCGCTGCACCTCGACCCGCTGCTCGATCAGGTTGATGATCAGCTGCGACTTGATCACTTCCGGCGTGGCGTCGATGTCGCCCTTGTCGGCGAGCATCTTCTTGATGAGGCGGGCTCTCGCTTCGGCTTCGGACTTCTGCGCGTCGGCCAGGATCAGCTGGCTGTTGAGCTCACTGAGCTGCTGGGCCCCCAGCGCCACGTTGTTGGAGCCGGCATAGAGCCCCTCAGAGGCACGGAACTTCTCCACCGCCTCTTCCGAGGTGGCGACCCGCTTGCGCAGCACCTCGATCTGGTCCTTGAGCCAGGCGGTGGCGTCTTTGGTCTGGGCGATCTTGGCGGTACGCTGCCAGCCGATATAGACGTCCGCCAGCTTGTTGGCGACTTGAGCGGCCAATTGCGGATCGCCCGAGGTGTACTGCACGGCGATCACGCTCGACTTCGACAGCTGGAACACCTCGAGATGGTCGACGAGCGCGTTCGCCGCCTTCTCCTCTTCCGATTGCGGCGTGCCGCGGCCGAACCCGATTCGGGCCAACAAGCGCTTCAGCACGGTCTGCCCCTCGTCCCGGGCAAAGGCGGCGTTATGGGTGAGGTCGAGATCCTTGACCACCTGCAAGATCAGGTCGCGGGAGGTGAGCACCTGCACCTGGCTCTGCACCGCCTGCTCGTCGAGGCTTGTGCGTGGCTCAGGCTGGCGGTCGGTGGTGGGCCGGGTAAAGGCCGACTCGTCGTTCTGGATGAGGATGCGCGCTTCCGAGGTATAGAGCGGGCGCACCATGGAGAGCCCGATAAAGGTGACCGCGCCGGCGAGAAGCGCCAGCCCTAAGATCCAGCCCTTGGCCCGCCAGAGCGCAGAGCCCAGCGTGGCGAGGTCGATGTCGTCGGCGGCGGGGTAGGCTCTTTTGGACTTGCTCACCGGCTTTGAACTCCTGAACGCTAGCTGCCGCCATTAACGCAGAGTGCCGTAACCAAATGCTTAAATTGCGGCCCGCTTCGACACGGACGCTCAGCATTCGTTAACCATGCCCGGCTTAGCTTCAGGTCATGTGGAGCACACGAAGCGTTCGTCTTGCGAGGATTGCGATCCTCCTGCTGGCAGTGTTCGCCGGCCTCCTCGGCGGCTGCAAGCGGAGCGCCGTGCCGGGGTTAACGACGCCGGACTTCGCGCTGTCCACGCCGGCCCCGCTGCCGGCCCCGGGCCACGCGCTTCCCCCAGGCGCCGGCTCGAGCCCGCCCGGCGTTCCCGTCATCCCCAACGAGACCTACACGCTCGATTCGGGCGACAAGGTCCGCGTCATCGTGTTCGGCCAGGCCAATCTCTCCAACGTCTATAGCGTCGACGGCTCGGGCGCCGTGGCGCTGCCCCTGATCGGGCCGGTCCGCGCCCGCGGCCTCACCACGAACGAGCTCGCACACGTCATCGCCAAGGATCTCAGGAAGAAATACGTCAAGGACCCCAAGGTCACCGTCGAGGTCTCGACCTACCGGCCGTTCTTCATCCTCGGCGAGGTCAAGAAGCCCGGCCAATACCCCTACGTCAGCGCCATGACCGTGGAGGCCGCCGTGGCCATCGCCCAGGGCTATTCCGACCGCGCCAAAAAGCGCTTCGTCCGCCTCACAAGGCGATTCGGCGGCGTCATGTCCACCGTCATGGTCCCAACCGATTATCCCGTCCAACCCGGCGACACTATTTACGTCCTCGAACGCCTATTCTAGGGGCGCCCGCCGTACTTCCGGCCGGCATAGACCCATTGCACTGCGGCGAACACGAGCGCCGTCGTCCAGCCGAACATCAGAAGTCCGTTCGCCGCTTCGAACGAGGACAGGAGCCGCCACTCCTGGTCGAGGGTTATGTCGCCGAAGCCAAGCGTGGTGAAGGTGACGGTTGAGAAATAGACCGCCTTCTCCAGCGTGGTGATCGCGCCGAGAACGAGATAGAGCAGCGCCCATATCCATACTTCAATGATGGTGGCGAGAAACATCCACAGCACGAACACGGCGAGCTTCAGTGTCGAACTCACCAGATGCTTCGTGGTGCGCGTCTCCAGATGATCGCGCAACTTCTCGATGCCGAGCACAGTGAACACGCCTTGGATCAGCGTTGTGACCGCAATCATCGATGAGCCGAGGACGATTTGAGCAAGCATGGGATCTACGTCTGCTGGGTCTTTGGCGGTGCGGGCTCGGCGGCTTTGCTGTGCTTTGCCGCCTCGCGAAGGCGTTGGAACTGGACATAGAGGAAGGGCACGAACAAGACGCCGAGGATCGTCGCGAGCAACATGCCGCCGAACACGGTGAGACCGACCGAGACGCGCGCCGCGGCACCGGCACCTGTGGCGAGCACCAGCGGCAGCACGCCAAGGATGAACGACAGGGCCGTCATCATCACCGCTCTGAAACGCAAAGATGCAGCATGCTCCGCCGCATCGACGATCGGCTCGCCCGCCTCGCGTTTCTCTTTGGCGAACTCGACGATGAGGATCGCATTTTTCGCGGCGAGCCCGATCAGGAGCACCAGACCGACTTGGGCGTAGGTGTTGAGTGCGACTCCCGTAAGCTTGAGCGCGGCGAGCGCGCCGAGCACGGCGAACACCACCGACAGCATCACCGAGATGGGGATGCTCCAGCTCTCGTATTGCGCCACGAGGAAGAGATAAGCGAAGACAATGGAGAGCACGAAGACGGCGGCGCCGGCCTCGCCCGCCTTGATCTCTTCATATGACATGCCGGTCCACTCGTAAGTGTAGCCGTCCGGCAGATCGCTCTTGGCCGACGCCTCCATGGCCGCGATCGCCTGGCCCGAGCTATAGCCCGGCGCG
>Ga0307436_1000495_pt1 | contig 18500 bp, 12 predicted proteins | sample SalMarWE160440MG_FD_202513 | JGI IMG/M metagenome (GOLD analysis project Ga0307436, IMG submission 202513) | Salt marsh sediment microbial communities from the Plum Island Ecosystem LTER, Massachusetts, United States - WE1604-40 | ecosystem: Environmental > Aquatic > Marine > Intertidal zone >...
GCGATGACGCCCCCGAGGATCACCAGCACCGCTATCGAGCAGCCGAAGGTCAGCGCCTTGAAGAGACGGTCGTTGCGGCGCAATCGTCTGATGAGGACGGCGCGTTCGCTGTCTTGCGCACTGATCGCCGAGGCCGTTTCGATCACCGTATCGACCATGTCCCTGTGCTTGCCTTGTCGTTCAAGACAGATCGCACGAAAGCGGGCGGACGGACAAGCCGCCCGCCCGCTGTCTGTTGCGGCGGATTACATCGCGGAATAGACCGCATTGCCGCTGGCATCCTTGACTTCGGCGGCCCAGGTCTTCTCGACCTCCTTCACCACGGACTGCGGCATCGGGACATAGTCGAGGGATTCGGCCATCTTGGCGCCGTTCTTGTAGCACCAGGCGAAGAATTTCAGGGCCGCACCCGTGGCGGCCGGATCGCTCGGCTTCTTGTAGACCAGGATCCAGGTCGCGGTGGTCATCGGCCACGAATTGGCGCCAGGCTGGTTGGCGAGGATGACGCCGAAGCCGGGCTCGGACTTCCAGTCGGCGCCGGCGGCGGCGGACTGGAAGGCCGCCGAGGTCGGGGCGACGGTGTTGCCGTCCTTGTTCTTCATCTTGGTGTAGGTCAGCTTGTTCTGCAGCGCATAGGCATATTCGACGTAGCCGATCGAATCCCTGGTGTTGCCGACGTTGTTGGCGACACCCTCGTTGCCCTTGGCGCCGATGCCGACCGGCCATTCGACCGAGGTGGCATGGCCGACATTCGACTTCCAGCCGGCGCTGACGTCCGACAGGTAGTAGGTGAAGTTGAAGGTCGTGCCCGAGCCGTCGGAGCGATGCACGACGGCGATCGCCTTGTTGGGCAGCTTGGCGTCGGGGTTCAGCTTCTTGAGCGCCGGATCGTTCCACTTGGTGATCTTGCCCATGTAGATGTCGGCGAGGGTGGGGCCGTCGATGACGAGCTCGCCCGGCTTGATGCCCGGCACGTTCACCACCGGCACGATGCCGCCCATGACCATGGGGAACTGCACCAGGCCGTACTTGTCGAGCTCCTTGCCCGGCCGCGGCGCATCGCTGGCACCGAAGGTGACGGTCTTGGCGTGGATCTGCTTGATGCCGCCGCCGGAACCGATCGACTGGTAATTGAGGCCGATGCCGGTCTCTTTCTTGTAGGCGTCGGCCCACTTGGCATAGATCGGATAGGGGAAGGTGGCGCCGGCGCCGGAGATATTGCCGGCATGGGCCATGGGGATACCAGCCAGCGCGACGGCGCCTGCCAGCATGGAAATGGTTACGGGTTTCATACTGCCTCCTTGGGGTCAGTTGGAATGGACGGAGCTCTCTGGCGTTCTTTATCTCTCGATCGCCGCCCTGAGGGCCTACTGCGCTTGGGTATCGGGTGTATGACAGCGAGGCGACAGTTTTATGACGACATAAGAGATTGAAAAATTTGCGTTATTTGTCTTGCAGCTCATGCCGTCGCGACCACGTCGCGAAAGTTGGCAGGCTGGGCAAGGGCGAGGCACTTGCCCCCGCAGTGGTCGGGCACGACGAATCTATGTTTTCCTTTTATTATGCATTTTTCCCTTGACATAACGTATTTGTTCCTGTAATGTTTCACCACCTGCCCCCAACCTGAGGGAGAGTGCACTCACCGTCGGTGCATGGGGGTAAAACGGCCCCTGAGCCGAGTACCAGCCTTGACGTGTGGCTGCGAATGGTCCGGGCGGTCCTGCGCGTCGACCCTGGGAGGGAAACCCCCAGCGCGCCATATCAGCAAGCCGGGCCGGCCCGAGGTGGTTTCCAGCCTATCGGGAAGCCATTGCGTCTCCATAAGACCGGCCTTGGCGAGAGCGACGGCAGTGACCGATAAAGAGACCGGGTGCGGAGCGCCTTTGCGGTGCCCGTTTAGATCTAGCGTAGCACTCGCAAAGGCGCTCCGCTCTTCCCCTCCAACTCCGCCACGGGAAAGCCCGCCGGAGCCAAAGGTGTTTGCGACGTAGCCCGGATGCAGCGCAGCGAAATCCGGGGCCCAAGGGCTCCGCACACCAGATCCCGGATTTCGCCGCGCTACATCCGGGCTACGCGCCGTCAACAACGCCGCTCATTTCTCTACCGGCAGCCTCACCGTGAAAGTCGAGCCTTTTCCCGCCGCCGACTCGATCTTCAGCTTGCCGCGGTGGCGGTTGAGGATGTGCTTGACGATGGCAAGACCCAGCCCGGTGCCGCCGCGGGCGCGGCTGTCCTTGACGCTCACCCGGTAGAATCGCTCGGTGAGACGGGGGATGTGCTCAGGGGGAATGCCGGGGCCATGATCGGTGACGGCGATCAGCGCGTCGTTTCCCTGGCGCCGCACCTTCACCTCCACCCTTTTTCCGGACGCGGCGTACTTGATGGCGTTCTCGATGAGATTGGCCACCACCTGCAAAAGCTCGTCGCGGTCGCCGGTGATGGTGACCGGCTCGGATGCATCGATCGAGACGGCAACGCCGGCCTCCTCGGCCAGGCCCGCGAGGAGGTCGCAGGCCTGGCGGGCGGTGGCGCCGAGTTCCACCTTTTCGGTGGGGCGGCGATGGGCGTTCATCTCGATACGCGACAGGCTCAGCAGATCGTCCACCAGCCGGCGCATGCGGTCGGCCTGCACCTGCATCAGGTCGAGGAAGCGCTCGCGCGCCTTGGCGTCGTCATGCGCGGCGCCTTTCAGCGTCTCGATGAAGCCGATGACCGAGGCAAGCGGGGTTCTGAGCTCATGGCTGGCATTGGCGACGAAATCGGCGCGCATGCGCTCGACCTGCTGCTGGCGCGTGAGGTCGCGCAGGATGACGAGCACGGCAGCGCCTCCAATCGCGGGGCCCCTTGAGCGGATGGGCGCGATTGTCGCCTCGAACAGGCGTTCGATCGGCACCCGCTGCTCGTAGTCGACCTCGACCGGGGCTGCGCCCGCCGCCACCTGCTGCACCGCCTGCAGAATGGCGGGAGCGCGGATGGCGGCGGAGAGATGCTCACCCGTCGGGTCGTGCTCGAAGGCCTCGCGCGCTTTCGGGTTGGCGATGAGGACACGGGCCGCCGAATCAAGCACCAGCGCCGGGTCGGGCACGGCATCGGTGAGCGCGGTGAGGGCGGTGAGAGCCTCGGGTGTCGCGGAGGTGGCAAGCGATGTCCCCTGCTCGTTTCCGATGTCGTCTGCCGAATTGGCGATCCAGCGCCAGATCACTGCCTCTATTCCTTCTCAGCCCACGTGGCGAAGCCTACACGATGTGACGGCTGCATGGCAGGGCGACGACGGTGCTTGCAGGGGTTGGGCAAAGGCCGCAGATTGCGGCCCCGTCAGATCAGCCGCCGAGGCAGCCCATGCAGACAATCGACCAGTTTCCCCATGCCGTCATTGAGCATCCCAATGTCTGGATCCCGTTGAGCGACGGAACGCGGCTTGCCGCCCGCATGTGGCTGCCCGAGGGCGCCGAGAAAAAGCCGGTGCCCGCCATCCTCGAATATCTGCCTTATCGCAAGCGCGACGGGACCGCGGTGCGCGATCAGCTCACCTATCCCTATTTCGCCGGCCACGGCTATGCCTGCCTCAGGCTCGACATGCGCGGCAACGGCGAATCGGACGGCGTGATGCTGGACGAATATGCGCCTCAGGAACAGGACGACGCAGTGGAAGTGATTCAATGGATTGCGGCACAAGGCTGGTGCTCGGGCAAGGTGGGGATGATGGGCATCTCCTGGGGCGGTTTCAACGGCCTACAGGTAGCGGCAAGGCGGCCGCAAGCACTGAGGGCCATCATTACCCTGTGCTCGACCGATGACCGCTACGCCGACGACATTCATTTCAAGGGCGGTTGTCTCATCAACGAGAACCTTGGCTGGGGGGCCACCATGCTCGCCTATTCCTCGCGCCCGCCCGATCCGGCGCTGGTGGGTGATGCCTGGCGCGGGATGTGGATGGAGCGCCTCGAGATCGAGCCGTTCCTTGCCGCCCGCTGGCTCAGGCACCCCTTGCGCGATGCTTATTGGCGGCACGGCTCGGTGTGCGAGGATTTTGCCGCCATCGAGGCGGCGGTGCTGGCGGTGGGCGGCTGGAACGATGCCTATTCCAACGCCATCCCGCGGCTTGTGAACAAGCTGCGCTCCCCGGCGCGCGGCATCATCGGACCGTGGGCGCACAAGTATCCGCATTTCGCCGTGCCTGAGCCGCGCATCGGCTTTCTGCAGGAGGCCTTGCGCTGGTGGGATTTCTGGCTGAAGGGCGAGGTGACGGGCGTGATGCGGGATCCCGCCTTGCGCTACTACGTCATCGACGCCTATCGCCCCGAAGGGTTGCCGGTGCGGCTCTCCGGCCGCTGGCTTGCCGACGGCACCTGGCCGCCGCCGCATGCCGAGACCCTGAAACTGCATCTCAATCGTGCAGGGCTTTCGGAGACGGAGGAAAAACCGGGCAGGGCCGACATCTGCTCGGCGCAGACGGTGGGGATGGACGCGGGCGAGTTCTGCATCATCTGGCTGGGGCCGGAGTTTGCGGGCGACCAGCGCGCCGACGATGAGGGCTCGCTCACCTTCCAGACACCGCCTCTCGGGGTCGAGATGGATATCGTCGGCCAGCCGGCGCTGGATCTCGTCTTCAGCGCCGACAAGCCGGTGGCGCAGGTGGCGGTGCGGCTGAACGATGTGTGGCCGGACGGCGCCGTGACCCGCATCTCTTACGCGCTCATGAACCTCACCCATTTGCACGGCCATGATGAATCCGTGCCTTTGCAGCCGGGCAAGCGCTACCGCGCACGCATCGCTCTCGACGACATCGCCTGGCGCGTGCCGAAGGAGCATCGCCTGCGGGTGGCGATCTCCACCACTTACTGGCCGCTGATGTGGCCATCGCCCAAGCCGGTGACGCTCAGCGTCCTGACGGGCGAGAGTGCCATTGAGGTCCCGGTCCGTCCTGCAGCCGCGAGCGACACGGCGCCGCAGTTCCCCGAGGCGGTGGCAGCCCCGGCGCTGCGGCAGGAGGAGCTGCGCCCGCCTGCCAACAAACGCGAGCGCGGCGTCGATCCCGAGACCGGTGCGGTAACCCTCACCATCGAGGACGATTTCGGCAAGTACCGCAACGCCGAGCATGGTCTCGTCACCGGCTCGGTGGGGCGCGAGTTCTATTCCATCATCAAGGACGACCCGCTCTCGGCTTACGCCCGCTGTCACTGGAGCGAGGAGCTGGAGCGCGAGGACTGGCGGGTGCGCACCGAGACCTATTCCGGCATGCGCGCCGATGCGACCCATTTCCACCTTACCGCCCGCATCGAGGCTTATGAGGACGATGAACTGGTGTTCGAGAAGGGTTTTGCCGAAACGATCCCGCGCGAGGGCAACTGAGCGCATCGGCACGCGCTCCCCGTTGATCCAAATCAAGGACTTCATGCAAGCGACGCCCGACCAATGGGACTGCTCAAGTCGGCAGGCAGTGAGCCGAAACGGTGTGTGCCGGGATCGATGCGCTCGCAGGAGGGGTCGAGATCATGGACACCACAGCCCGCAGACACAACCGCCGTCGCAACACCACCGTCAACGAAGGCATCGCCGCCGGCGTCGATGCCTTTCATGAGTTCGCCGCTGCCGCCCCGCGTCCGGGCTTTGCCGTCCTCGACGAAGCCAGCTTGGCTCGGCTGAAGCAGGCTGCCTTCGATCTTATCGCCGATCACGGCGTGGCCATCGCCCACCAGGCGGCCGCCCGTCGCCTCCTCGCGGCGGGAGCGCGCGAGGGCCGTGAGGCCGGTCGCCTGTGTCTGCCGCGCCCGTTGCTGGAGGAGGCGCTCGCCGCCACCCCCAAGAGCGTGACGCTGTGCGGCAAGCGCCCCGAGCGCGACATCCATCTACCGCGCCGCGACGGCGGCTTCGTCATGCGCACCGGCACCGGCGCCCACGGCTTCATCGACCCAGCAACCGGCAACTACCGCAATCTCCACCTCGACGACATGGCGACCATTGCCGCTGTCGGCAACGGCCTCGACGAGGTGGGCTTCATCGCCCATGCCTTTGTCGCCGGGGTGCCCGAGCTCACCGCCGACATTCACGGCCTTGCCGCCCTCATTGCCCGCACCGACAAGCACTGCTGGATCCAGCCCTACAATAAGGAGAATATCGAATACCTCATGCGCGTATGCGTGATCGCCGCGGGTGGCGAGGCGGCCTTGCGCGCCCGCCCCATTGCGAGCTGCATCGCCTGCTCCTTCTCGCCGCTGGAGTTCAAGGTGATGGATATCGAGGCGATCATCCAGGCCGGCCGCTACGGGCTGCCCATACACGCCTGCAGCCTGCCTTCGGCCGGCGGGACGGCACCGCTCACCACGCCAGGCCTGGTGCTGATGGCCGCCGCCGAGATCCTCGCCATGGTGGCCATCGCCCATGTCCTGGCGCCCGCCACGCCGGTGATCGCCACGCCCTTGATGTTCACCCTCGATATGCGCACCGGCAGCGCCATGCAGGCCTGCGTGGAATCGCGCCAGGCCGCCGCCATGGCCATCCAGGTGATGAAGCAGGGTTTTGGCCTCATCGCTCACACCTACGGCAGCGGTGCCGACACTCCCGATGCCGACCTCCAGTCCATGGCCGAGCGCGCGCTGCTCGGCGAGGCGGTGGCGCTCGCTGGCGCCGACATCCTGGGCGGCGTCGGGCAACTGCAATGCGCCACCGTGTTCTCGCCCGTGCAGGCGGTGCTCGACAACGAGCTCGGCGCCATGCTGCGCCGCTTCCTGCGGGCGCCGACGGTGGATGCCGAGAGCCTTAACTGGGCGGAGATCTGCGCCATTCGCCCTGGCGGGCATTTCCTCGATTCCCGTCACACGCTCAAATACTGCCGCGACCAGTTCGTGCCGCGCGCCTTCCTGCGCGACAACCGCGACAGCTATGAGGCATCCGGACGCCGCACCGCCTTCGAGGCGGCACGTGATTTGTGTCTTGAGTTGCTGCGCCGGCCACCGCCTGCCGGCCTGCCGGACGCCGCCCAGGTGGACGAGATGGCGCAAACTGTCGCGACCGCCGACCGCCATATCCTCGCCGCCGCGGCACGGCCCGGGGCCGTCATGGAGATATAGCGCCGTATCCTGTCGCTGCAGTCGGTCGCTGCCTTGCCGCAGGGGGCGCACTCGTGAGGAAAAGGATGTCGCAGCGCGAATGCGAGATGTCGTAGCCTTCCTCTTGTGTCTACAGGGGTTTGTGCGACTATGCGGGGGTCAGACATGCGGACGGGCGGAGCTTTCAGCTTATTGCCAGGCTGCCCTCGCCCGCCGGACAAAAGATGTCCTTGGCCTGATCAAGGGAGGAACCCATGCGACTTGACGATATGAAAAAACTCGCTGCTTCGGGGCGCATGTCCCGGCGCGACTTCGTGCAGCTTTCGCTCGCTGCCGGCCTGACGGCTTCGGCCGCCGAAGGCCTGTTCACCCAGGCCGTGCAGGCTGCGCCCAAAAAGGGCGGAACCGCCCGCTTCGGTCTTGCCCACGGCTCCACCACCGACACCCTGGATCCGGGCTCATGGCCTGATACCTTCACCCAGACCGCATTCTGGGGATCGGCTGCCAACAGCCTTACCCAGGTGGACAACAAGGGCGATATCAATCCCGATCTCGCAGAAAGCTTCGAGCCCTCCGACGGCGCCAAGACCTGGGCGTTCAAGCTCAGGAAGGGTCTTGAGTTCCATAACGGCAAGACGGTGACCTCGAGCGATGTGATGGCTTCTTTCCACCATCACATGAAGTCCGATTCGAAATCGGCCGCCAAATCGCTCCTGAAACCCATCACCGACATCAAGTCCGATGGACCTGATACGGTCATCTTCACGCTGAAAGCCGGCAACGCCGACTTCCCCTATATCGCCAGCGACTATCACCTGCCGATCATGCAGGCCAAGGATAATGGCGACGCCGACTGGCAGTCGGGCATCTTCACCGGTCCCTTCAAGATCGAGAAGTTCGATCCGGGTGTCAGTGCCAGTCTCAAGCGCAACCCCAACTACCACTGGCCCGACCTGCCGCATTTCGACGCCGTCGAGTTCCTGGCCATCCCTGACGTAGCGGCACGCATGAACGCGCTGACCAACGGTGATGTTCAATGGATCGGCCGCGCCGATCTCAAGACGGTGGCCATGATGAAGCGCAACCCGCGGCTGGAGATCACCGAGGTGACCGGCTTCGGGCACTACGTGTTTTGCATGAACACCACCATCCCGCCGTTCGACAACAACGATGTGCGCATGGCGCTCAAATGGGCGGTGAACCGCCCGGAGATCGCCAAGAAGATCTTCCTTGGCCATGCCACGCCGGGCAACGACAACCCGATTGCGCCCACGGTGAAGTTCGCCTTCGATCCGAAGCCCAAGCACGTCTATGATCCCGAACGCGCCAGGAGCCACCTCAAGAAGGCGGGCTTGTCAAAGCTCAAGGTCGACCTGTCGGTGGCCGATGCCGCCTTCGCCGGTGCCGTCGACGCAGGGGTTCTGTTTAAGGAATCGGCGGCCAAGGCCGGCATCGACATCAACATCATCCGCGAACCCAATGACGGCTATTGGGACAATGTGTGGCTGAAGAAGGCGTTCTGCGCCTCCTACTGGAGCGGCCGGCCGACACCGGACTGGATGTTCTCAACCGCCTATGCGCCTGGTGCGGCATGGAACGAGACCTTCTGGAAGAACACGCGGTTCGACGACCTGCTGGTCATCGCCCGTGCCGAGACTGACGAGAACAAGCGCGCCGGCATGTATGCCGAGATGCAGCAGATCGTGCACGATGACGGCGGGGAGATGGTCCTCGTGTTCAACAACTATGTCGATGCGTGCTCAAAGAAGCTGGCGCACGGGCCGCTGGCCGCCAACTGGGAGAATGACGGACTGAGGATCGCCGAACGCTGGTGGTTCGCCTGAGCCGTCATCGAGTCGTAACACAAAGCTGCCACGCAGGTGAGGCCGGTGCGCGCACCGGCCTCATTATTATTGACGCCAAATAGGCGAAGTGACAGGCTGCCGCGTCAGTTCCGGCCCCATACGAGCGCCGGGGGTGAGGTTGCACACCGGTGAGGGCCCGTAGCCGGTTGCCATATCAAAGCAAGGGACGGAACCAGGGGAGGTTTCCATTCATGTCAGAACTCAATCACAAGCTCGAGGCCGCCAGGAAGCTGGCCGGCAAGGGCAAGGTTTCGCGTCGCGACTTCGTGCAACTGGCACTGGCTGCGGGCTTCACCGCGGCAGCGGCCAACACCATGTTCGTCGATGCCGTTCGTGCCGAGCCGAAGAAGGGCGGCCATTTCATCCAGGGCCTCACCGGCGGTGCCACCACTGATGTGCTCGACCCGGCCCAGACGCTCGACACCTACATGGAGCAGGTCTCCTTCGGCCAGTTGCGCAACAACCTGACCGAGATCGGACCCGATGGCCAGCTTCGTCCCGAACTGGCCGAGAGCTACCACTCTGATGATGCCAAGACCTGGATGTTCAAGCTGCGCAAGGGCGTCGAGTTCCATAACGGCAAGTCGTTCGAGGCCGAGGACATCGTCGCCACCTTCAACCACCATCGCGGCAAGGACGCAAAGTCCGGCGCCAAGGGCATCGTCAAGCAGATCGTCGACATCAAGGCTGACGGCAAGGACACGGTCGTGTTCACGCTTCAGGGCCCCAATGCCGACTGGCCGTTCATCGTCTCCGACTATCACCTTGCCACCTGCCCGGCCAATGCCGACGGCAGCATGGACTGGCAGTCGGGCAACGGCACTGGCGGCTACAAGCTCAAGCATTTCGATCCCGGTGGAAACACCCAAGTGGTGCGCAATCCCAATTACTGGAAGGCGAATGCCGCTTATTTTGACGCCATCGACAACATCTTCATCCCCGATGTCGTGGCCCGCACCAACGCGGTGCGTTCGGGCTCCATCTACTCCATGTCGAACCTCGACCTGAAGACGATCTCGCTGCTGAAACGGGACACCAGCATCAACGTGTTCCCAATCACCGGCAACAAGCATGCCGTCTTGCCGATGTTCTGCGATGTGAAGCCCTTCTCGGACGTCAACGTGCGCCTGGCCCTCAAATACGCCATCAACCGCGAGGAATGGGTGAAGAAGATCATCTTCGAGCAGGGCGAGATCGGCAATGACTCGCCCATCGGCCCGGCCAACATCTATCGCGCCACGGCCGAGGAGATGCCGCAGCGCCACTACGATCCTGACAAGGCCAAGTTCCACCTGAAGAAGGCCGGCATGTCCAGCCTCAAGGTGGACCTGAGCATCGCCGATACCGCCTTCGAGGGCGCGGTCGATGCGGCCCAGCTCTACGAGGCGAGCGCCAAGGACTGCAACATTGAAATCAATGTGGTGCGTGAGCCCGACGACGGCTACTGGAGCAATGTGTGGCTGAAGAAGCCCTTCATCGGGGGCTATTGGGGCGGCCGGCCGACCGAGGACTGGATCTTCTCGCAGATCTATTCCAAGGGCGCTGACTGGAACGAGTCGCACTGGGACAATGCCCGCTTCAACGAGCTCCTGATCAAGGCCCGCGGCGAACTCGATCCCAAGAAGCGCCGTGTCATGTATGTGGAGATGCAGAAGCTGGTGCGCGACGACGGCGGCACCATCATCCCCATGTTCATGGCCTATACCCATGCCGTGTCCAAGAAGATCGGGCTGCCCAAGAAGATCGCCAACAACTGGGAGCTTGATGGCCAGAAGAACGGCGAGCGCTGGTGGTTCGCCTGATCGCTGCCTGACTAAAGTCCTGAGACCAAGGGTCGCCGTTGCACGGCGGCCCTTTGTCGTTTTTCGCTTGGCAAGGCTGGCGCAATTTTGCCACTATGATCAGCGGAGGGAGAACGCCGAACGGCACCCGTACACGACTTACAAGCTGTCAATCGGCAGTACGCGCGTATCGGTCGTTTGACCGCGGCCTGAATGCAAGCATCCAGTCAACCGCGGCAAACGTCGATGAAGGGGAGGGCCCATGCATCCTGTGTTGCGTACAGTGATCCAGCGTCTCGGCCTGGGCGTCGTCACCCTGTTCTTCGTCTCCTGCATCATCTTCTTTTCCATGCAGCTCCTGCCGGGCAACTTCGCCTATGCCATTCTCGGCCAGTCGGCGACGCCGGAGACGGTGAAGGCGTTCGAGCACGAGGTCGGCCTCGATAAGCCGGCGCTCACCCGCTACGTCGACTGGATCAAGGGTGTGGCGCACGGCGATTTCGGCAAGTCCTATGCTGATTATGGCTCCTCCAACCCGCGCACGGTGGCCACGCTCATCGCGCCGCGGCTGTGGAATACCCTGTTCCTTGCCGTCATGGCGGCGCTCATCGCGGTGCCTCTGGCGGTCAGCCTGGGATTATTGGCTGCGCTCTACCGCAACAGCTTCTTCGACCGAGCGGTCAACGCCCTCACTTTGACCACCATCTCGTTTCCGGAATTCTTCGTTGCCTATATCCTGATGATGTTTCTTGCGGTAAAGGCCTTTCCCGGGCTGGGGCATCCGCTGTTTCACTCGCTGTCCAATGTCAGCCGTGATACGCCGTTCCTTGAGCGCGTCTACCGTTGCGCCCTGCCGGCGTTCACCCTGACGCTGGTGATCGTCGCCCACATGATGCGCATGACGCGCGCTGCCGTCCTCAACCTGCTCGCCAGTCCCTATATCGAGATGGCGCAGCTGAAAGGGGCAACGCGCAGGGACGTGATCGTGCATCACGCTCTGCCCAATGCCTGGGCGCCCATCGTCAACGTCATCGCCTTCAACCTCGCCTATCTCATCGTCGGCGTTGTGGTGGTCGAGGTGGTCTTCGTCTATCCGGGCATCGGCCAACTCATGGTGGACTCGGTCACCAGCCGCAACATTCCCGTCGTGCAGGCCTGCGCCTTGATCTTCGCGGCGACCTACATCCTGCTCAATCTCTTCGCCGACATCATATCCATCGTCACCAATCCGAGGCTGCTGCATCCGCGATGACTGCCGGTATCGACAAGGGACCTGCCGCCGTCGGTCAGCCGCGGGCCCGCCGCACCTTGCTCGATCGCGCCTGGCGCGAGCTGAAGAAGGCACCCCCTACGGCGTGGTTCGGCATGATCGTCATCCTGGGCTATCTGATCCTTGCGCTGTTCGCGCCGTGGATTGCGCCTTACGGCCAGTCGCAGGTGTTCGACATGCCCTATTCGCCCGCCTTTTACGAGCCCGGCTGGGATCCGCACTTCCTGCTCGGGACCGACCAGCTCGGCCGTGACATGCTCACCCGGCTCATCTTCGGCGCGCGCAACACCATCGGCATCGCCGTTGCCACCACCATGCTGTCGTTCTCCATCGGCGGCTCGCTGGGAATCCTGGCGGCCATCCTGCGCGGCTGGTTCGAGCAGCTCCTGTCGCGCGTGGTGGACATTCTGATGGCCATCCCCAGCCTCATCTTCTCGCTCATGCTGTTGTCGATCTTCGGCTCCAACATTCCCAACCTCATCGTCATCATCGCCGTGCTCGATGCCACGCGCGTTTTCCGCCTGGCGCGCGCGGTGGCCATGAACGTGGTGGTGATGGACTATGTCGAGGCGGCGCGCCTGCGCGGCGAGGGCCTCGGCTGGGTGATGCGGCGCGAAATCCTGCCCAACATCCTGCCGCCCCTGGTGGCCGAGTTCGGCCTGCGCTTCTGCTTCGTGTTCCTCACCATCGCCTCGCTCTCATTTCTCGGCGTCGGCATCCAGCCGCCCACCGCCGACTGGGGCTCGATGGTGCGCGAGAACGCCACCCTCATCACCTATGGCAGCTTCACCCCGCTCTTACCGGCCGGCGCCATCGCGCTGCTCACGGTGGCGGTAAACTTCGTGGTCGACTGGTTCCTGCACAAGACAAGCGGGTTGCGCGATGAGCACTAGGAAAAAGACGCCGTCCAAGGCGGGCCGCGAAAAGGGCGAGGTGCTGCTCGAGATCAAGGGCCTCAAGATCGAGGGCTTTGCCGATGATGAGTGGCATCCCATCGTCAACGGCGTCGATCTCACCCTGAAGCGCGGCGAGGTCTGGGGGCTGATCGGCGAATCGGGCGCCGGCAAGTCGACCATCGGTCTTGCCGCCATGGGCTTTGCCCGGCCCGGCTGCCGCATCTGCGGCGGCTCCATCGTGTTCGACGGGATCGATTTGCGCGCCGCCAGCGAGGACACCAGGCGCAAGCTTCGCGGTTCGCGCATCTCCTATGTGGCGCAGAGTGCGGCGGCCTCCTTCAATCCCGCCCACAAGCTCATCGACCAGACCATCGAGACGGCGCTGACGCACCATATTTACAGCCGCGAAAAGGCGATCAGCGATGCAATCGACCTTTACGGCCGCCTGCAGCTTCCCTCGCCCGAGACCATCGGCGATCGCTATCCGCACCAGGTCTCCGGCGGCCAGCTCCAGCGCGCCATGACTGCCATGGCCATGTCGTGCCGGCCCGACCTCATCATCTTCGACGAGCCCACCACCGCGCTTGACGTCACCACCCAGGTGGAGGTGCTGGCCGCCATCCGCGACATTGTCGACCAGTTCAACACCGCGGCCATTTACATTACCCACGACCTGGCGGTGGTGGCGCAGATGGCCGACCGCATCATGGTGTTGCGCTACGGCGACACGGTGGAGGAAGCCGATACCAGGAGGATGCTCAAGCACCCCGAGGAGGAATACACCCGGACCCTGTGGGCGGTGCGCAGCCTCTACAAGGAGGAAGAGCCCGGCGAGGACGTCATCCTGCGCGTGCATGACGTCGATGCCAGCTATGGCGGGGCGGTGAAGGTTTTGCAGGATGTGACGGTGCAGGTGCCGCGCGGACGCACGGTGGCGGTGGTGGGGGAATCGGGCTCGGGCAAGTCGACGCTTGCGCGCGTCATCACCGGCCTCCTGCCGCCGTCGAAAGGCGAGATCTACTTCGATGGCCAGCCCTTGCCGCGCGCCCTCAAGGAGCGTGACAAGAAGACCCTGCAGCGCATCCAGATGATCTACCAGATGCCGGACACTGCGCTCAATCCGCGCCACATGGTGCGCGATGTCATCGGCCGGCCGCTGGAGTTCTATCTCGGCCTCAGGGGCGCGGCCAATGACCGCCGGGTGAGCGAGCTGTTGCAATTGATCGAGCTCGACGACAGCTTCATCGACCGGTTGCCCTCGGAGCTGTCGGGTGGCCAGAAGCAGCGCATCTGCATTGCCCGGGCGCTGGCGGCCGAGCCGGAGCTCATCATTTGCGACGAGGTGACCTCTGCCCTCGACCAGATCGTGCAGGAAGGGATCCTGCGCCTGCTCATGAAGCTGCAGGAGGAGCTGAACGTCTCCTATCTCTTCATCACCCACGACATCGCCACCGTCGAGGCGATCTCGGACGAGATCGTGGTGATGTATCAGGGCAAGCTGGTGCAGCAGGGCCTCAAGACCAAGGTGTTGAAGCCGCCGCATCCGGCTTACACTGAGCTCCTCTTGTCGTCGGTGCCGCAGATGGACCCCGACTGGCTCACCAACCTCTTGGAGCACCGCGAAGAGACCGGCGGTATGCGGGCTGCCGGGAACTGAACGCGCACCGGAGCCCGCGCGATTGCCCGACAGACCTGCTCTCGTTTGGTTCCGCAATGACTTGCGACTCCGCGACAATGCCGCCTTGCGCGCTGCCACCCGTGGTGGGCGACCAATTGTTGCGCTCTATGTGCTGGACGATGGTGCACCGCCCGGGCGCACGCCGGGAGCGGCCAGCCGCTGGTGGCTGCTGCACAGCCTGAAGGCGCTCAGCACCGATCTCGCCGGCGTGGGGGTAGAGCTGGTTCTGAGGCGCGGGCCGGCCGAGGAGGCGATTGCGGACCTGATCGGGCGCACCGGCGCTTCCTCGCTGCATTTCAGCCGTGCTTACACGCCATGGGGTGCGGCGCTCGATGAGCGCGTGAAAGCCGCTGCCAAAGCGCTCGGCGCTCAATGCCACCGCTATCGCGGCTATCTCCTGTTCGAGCCGGAAGACGTTAGGACAGGCGCGGGTGAACCCTTCAAGGTTTTTACGCCTTTCGCGCGGGCCTGCCGCCGGCAGGGCGTCGAGCGAGCGCCGCAGGATCGGCCTACCGCTCTCAGGGCGTATCCTGAACGCGTTGCCGCTGACCGGCTGGACGACTGGTCGCTTTACGACGGCCGGCCCGACTGGGCGCGGGAGTTTGGCTCGCATTGGGCGCCGGGGGAGGCGGGGGCTGAGGCCCGGCTGCGCCGTTTCATCGATGCAGCGTTGGGTCATTATGCTGAAGGGCGCGACCGGCCGGATGAGGCGATGACGTCACGGCTTTCGCCGCATCTGCATTTCGGTGAGATCAGCCCCTTGCAGGTGTGGCACGCCATCATGGCAGCCATTCCACGGCGGGAAGGGCGGATGGATGCGGGTGGCGAAAAGTTCCTCAGCGAACTCCTGTGGCGCGAGTTCTCCTGGCACCTTTTCGCCCAGGCCCCGGCGCTGCATGATGAACCCTTCCGCCCGCAATTCGCCCACGTGCACTGGCTGAAGGACGATGCTGGACTGGCGGCATGGCGGCGCGGGTCAACCGGCGTTCCCATTGTCGATGCCGGCATGCGCGAGCTGTGGCAGACCGGGTGGATGCACAACCGGGTGCGCATGATCGCCGCGTCGTTCCTCGTCAAGAACCTGCTGGTCGACTGGCGCCAGGGCGAGCGCTGGTTCTGGGATACCCTCGTTGATGCCGATGCCGGCAACAACCCGGCCGGATGGCAATGGGTGGCAGGATCGGGCGCCGATGCGGCGCCTTATTTCCGCATCTTCAATCCGGTCGCGCAAGGCGAGCGCTTCGACCCGGAAGGCTCTTATGTGCGCCGCTTCGTGCCGGAACTGGCGCGGCTTCCCGCCCGCTTCATCCACCGCCCCTGGGAGGCGCCGGGCGAAGCGCTGGCGGCGGCTGGCGTGGGGCTGGGTGAAACTTACCCCCGCCCGCTCGTCGATCTCAAGGCCAGCCGCGAGCGTGCCCTTGCGGCCTTTGGCGCGATCAAGGCGCGGTGAATCCACCCATCCCGGCCTCGTGCGCTCGAATGGATGGTGACAGCGCGCCGGCTGGCGACTATCAAGACGCTTCAGTCATCACTGCGTGGGGGGAAACAAGCATGAATGCCATCGATCTCGCGGGCGGCATCGCCATGGTGACCGGCGGGGCACAGGGTATAGGCCTCGCCGTGGCCGAGCGCCTCAAAGCCTCGGGCGCCAAGCTGGCGCTGGTCGACCGCGACGCGGACCTGACCCGGGCGACGGCGGCCGGGCTCGGCAGCGACGTGCTGGCGCTTTCAGGCGATGTGCGCGACGAGGCGGCCATGGCTGCCGCGGTCGCCGCCATCGGTGAAGCCTTTGGAGCGGTCTCCATCCTCGTCAACAGTGCCGGTATCGCCGGGCGCAACGCCACGGTCGAGGACTATCCGCTGGCCGACTGGAAGGATGTCATCGACATCAATCTCACCGGCACTTTCATCGTCAACAAGGCGGTGGTGCCGGTGATGAAGACGGCGGGCTACGGGCGCATCGTCAACATCGCCTCCATCGCCGGCAAGGAAGGCAACCCCAACGCGGCGGCCTATTCCGCCTCCAAGGCGGGCGTCATCGCCCTCACCAAGTCGCTGGGCAAGGAACTGGCGGGTCACGACATCGCCGTCAACTGCATCACCCCGGCTGCGGCCCGCACCCGCATTTTCGACCAGATGAGCGAGGAGCATATCGCCTACATGCTCTCGAAAATCCCGCGCAACCGCTTCGTCGAGGTGGACGAGATCGCCGCCATGGTGGCCTGGCTGGTGTCGAAGGAAAACTCCTTTACCACCGGCGCTGTCTTCGATCTCTCCGGCGGCCGCGCCACCTATTGAGGCAAGACTCCCTTGCGACCGGCAAAGGCAAGACGATGACGAAGCCGGCGCTCGGATATGTCGGGGCCGCGCACGACCGGGCGGCCGAGCGGCGTGGGCGAGCCGAATGGCTCGGCCGACGGCTGGCCGATCCCTTGAGCCGCATCGTCGACTTCCACGGCGACCGGCCGGTGATTACCATGGATGGACCCGGCACGCCGGCCATTGCCTGGACGAGGGGCGGGGAGGTGGCAGCGCCGGTTGAGGGCGTGCCGATCGTCTTTCTCGGCCTCGGCGATGACGGGGGCGCGCTCTTTGCCCGCATGGTAGCCGAGACGGCGGAAACTTCGCCCGATGCCGGCAAGGCCAAGCTCATCGACTTGCGCAGCCTCGCCATGCAGGGGGTGTTGTCTCCCGCCGATCTCGGCCTCGTGGCGCAGGCCCGCACCTTGCTCGCCTGGCATCAGCGCCACCGTTTCTGCGCCAATTGCGGCGCTGCGACGGCGGCAGCGGATGGCGGCTACCGGCGCCATTGCGCCTCGTGCGGCCTCGATCATTTCCCCCGCACCGACCCGGTCGCCATCATCGTGGTCAAGGACGGCGAGCGGCTGCTGCTGGGGCGCCAGGCGCGCTTTCAGCCCGGCGTCTATTCGGCCCTTGCCGGGTTCATGGAGCCGGGCGAGACGATCGAGGACTGCGCCCGGCGCGAGGTGTTCGAGGAGGCGGGCATCCGGGTGGGCAAGGTCGTCTACCACGCCAGCCAGCCATGGCCCTTCCCCGCCAACCTGATGATCGGCCTCATCGGCGAGGCGCTCAACCGCGACATCGTCGTCGACCGGGTCGAGCTCGAGGACGCACGCTGGTTCACTCGGCAAGAAGCGCTCGCCATGCTGGCCGACACCCATCCTGACGGCCTGAAGGTGCCCACCCCCATGGCCATCGCCCATCATCTGGTGCGCGCGGCGCTGGGGATCGATTAGTCTTCAGGCGCAAAAGCTTGCCCCATATGTCATGCCCGCACTTGTTGCGGGCATCCATGACCACCGTCTTCGCAAAAAGGGCACCGCAGGGGCTATGCCGGAACACGTCCGGCAATGACGCTTGGGTAATTGAGCCCCTAATTTTCAATCTTGTAGGCGATGAGCGGGCCGTGGGCGGTGGCAGGGACTTCGCGCAGCCATGAAGGCGTGCGCCCGTCCTTCAACGCCTCGAACAGGCTTTGCGACAGGGCCCTGTCGCTGATGGCGGCCGGCGCGTATTTCGGGCATAGGACGATCCAGTCGACGCCGTTACCGCGGGCGAGCTTGTGGGCTGCATCGGGGGCTGAGGCCATGATCGCATGGCTGACGATGATGCCGCGCGACAGCCGGTGATAGGGCGCCGAGAGCACATCGTGCGGCGTGAGCGCCAAGAGGTGCGCGCCGATGTTGACGTTGGCCGCCACCAGCCCCTTGGGCAGCGCCGCGATCGGCTTGTAGCTGGCGGTGGCGAGGCAGGCGTCGTTGGGCAAGGCGTGCGCGGTGTGCTTGACGGGATCGACCGCCTTGACGGCCATGACCGCCAGCATGGTGAGGACGAGCGGCGAGCACATGACAGCGGGCACCGCTTTCGCCCAAGTCCGTTCGAGCGCCAGCCCGTCCCACAGCGCCACCACTCCGGCAGCGGCGAGCGGCATGGCGAACCA
>Ga0307436_1000496_pt1 | contig 18492 bp, 16 predicted proteins | sample SalMarWE160440MG_FD_202513 | JGI IMG/M metagenome (GOLD analysis project Ga0307436, IMG submission 202513) | Salt marsh sediment microbial communities from the Plum Island Ecosystem LTER, Massachusetts, United States - WE1604-40 | ecosystem: Environmental > Aquatic > Marine > Intertidal zone >...
GAGATATCGCTGGCCCATTTCTCCCCGTGGCGAGCTACTGGCCTCCACCTTCTTGATGGTTGAATCGGGCATAGCCGGGACCTCTTGGCGGATGCTGAATTGGAAGTATAGCAGCATCCAGACGGAACCCTCTATGCTTCCGTAGGGTGCAATTGAACTTTTCCCGTTGAGCGTGTAGGTTGGTTCGATGGTGCCGCGTCCCACGGCGGGGGGACCGACCTATGGGCGCTGGGTTGCGGCAACGACGACTGTTGCTGTCTTCCACTGGCGAGCGCGCTCACTGGTTATGGCAGTTGCCTCCAACAGGTCTGCATTCAGCAAGGGCTCACCGCAAAATCTTTGTGCGACAACGCAAGCGGCGACACTCAGGATCTGACCTTCGCCACGACGAGCGTCAACAACATCAACGTCATCACGGGCGCAACCTTCGACGTTGACACGGTCGCCGACGACGTGACGCCTGACGCTGCGCTCGCCTTCGCCACCACCGGCATTGGTTTCACCGTTTACGGCGTGCGGCTCGCACAAGACTCGGCGCTGGTCGACACCGGCCTAGACTTCGCGCTCGGGCCGAATACGACGTCCGACGTGTCCTATTCAGGCCACTTCGGCGATCATGTCGCCGACAACGCCATCAAAGGCCGCTTCACCTGGCTGTTCTACTCCGGCCATGGCGAAAAGAAGACGTGCTTAGCAGCCCGCTGGGCAGAAGAGGGTGAACGGATGGATAGCTCCTCGATTATCGTACTCAGTGGCTTCGTCGGCATCTGCTTCCTCGCGGCAATGACCGGTGCGATGTTTCGTCCGGGCGACTGGTACGAGCGGTTAAGCAAGCCGGCTTGGCGTCCGCCGAACTGGGTGTTCCCCCCAGCCTGGGCATTTCTCTATCTGACCATCGCTGTTTCCGGCCGGCTGGTATGGCGGACGTCTGGTTTCGCCGGCGCCGCGTTTCCGTTCGCGATCTATCTTGTGCAATTGATACTGAATGCTTCTTGGCCGCCAATTTTCTTTGGAATGCGCCGCCCCGACCTGGCTTCATTGAAGTCGTTATGCTGTGGTTGTCGATCATCGCGACCATTGCGGCTTTCCATAGCGTAAATGCAGTGGCTGCCTGGCTACTGCTGCCTTATCTCGCTCGGGTCACTTTTGCTGCCGCACTCAACCTCACCATCTGGCGTCTTAATCGTGGGCCAGTTTGGCGAAGCTAGCAGGAGTGTCCTCATGCTCATGCGGGCATTCCCTGATACGCTGGGGAAATTCGCTGTTCTCTCGAGAAAATTCCCTGTTCTTTTGCGTAGGGAATTTCGCGGCTACCACCTGATTTATCGTGCGGAAAACAGAGCCCGATCCCGTTCCTGGGGCTGAATCAGCGGAAATTCCCTGTATTTTCCCGCGAAACAGGGAACAGACGCGCTGAGACGAGTTCGCCGAAGACTGCCTTCACCGCCACACACTTCAAGACGCTATAGCCGGGTCATTTCTGCCGAGAGGTTTTCCGGCCTCGCGGTTTGCCCCTTGAATTTTGTCGTATTGCCACGTTGACAACGTGTTTGGCGTGTATCTTTTGTGCAGCGACCGTGAGCAGTGTTGGAACGGGGGCGCCGATGGCCGATACCATTGATGTTGGGCGAAGCCGTGTGCTCAGCCGTTCTTCCCTGCTCCCGCTGGTGTGCTTTCTAAGTCCCTTCGTGACATCGGCAGTACCGCGCCTAACGTGGCTCTTTCTTCCGCTTCTTGCCTTGTCATTTGCTATGGCCGCGGCCAGACGGGGCAGCGATTGGCGGCAATTGATCAAACCCAACGCCGCGCTCTGGGCCCTGCTGCTCGTGGCGGCTTACGTCCTGCTTGGCGCAACCTGGGCAGACAATCCGGCTGCGACGCTCATCAAGGGCGCGCTGCTCTTCGCTGCGACTGTCATCACCTTCGCCGCAATCGCGGCGCTCGCCGAAGGCGATGCGGAGCAGCTCCGCCGCGCAGCCTTCGCTTTCGCCATCGGAGCCTTCCTTGGCGGGCTCTTTATGCTGTCCGAGCTCCTCACCGACGGTGCCATCACGCGTGGATACGCCGACGTGCTCAACTGGCTGCGGCCGGGCACAACAATAATGCATATGAAGTTTGTCGACGGCCAGGTCGTTAAGATGAAGGTCTCACAACTCAACCAGAGTATCGCCATAGTCATGTTCAATCTGTGGGCGGGATTGCTGGTGTTGCAAATGCTCGAGGACCGGACGCGGCGTGTAGCGTTAGGCCTTCTCTTTGCTCTGGCAATCGCGGTTCCCGTCGTCATCTCGGAACATCAGTCCTCCCAAGTAGCTTTACTCTGGTCGGTTCCGGCGTTCTTCCTCACGCGGCTTTGGCCAAAGACTGCGTTTCGCGCGCTTGCCGTCATCTGGTGCCTCGGCTTCATTCTCGTGATGCCTCTTGCGTTCCTCACTTACGATGCCGGTCTGCACCTCGCGACTTGGATGCCCAACTCGTTCAGAGCCAGGATCATCATTTGGGAATACACGTCCGAGCGCGCGCTCGAGCATCCTTGGCTCGGCATCGGAGCGAGGTCGACGCGCGCCGAAAGAACGCCGGCAGAGCTGTCAGAGAAACCCAAAGACTTTATCTATCCGCGCAATACCACGATCCACGCCCACAACCTGTTCCTGCAGAGCTGGTATGAGCTCGGACTGGTGGGCGTGATCCTTGTTGCCGTTGCCGGCGCGATCATCGCGCTACGCATGTCTTTGCTGCCATTCGAAGTTCAGCCGTTCGCGGCAGCGACCTTCGCGACCTTCTTGGGGATCGCATCCTTCGCCTGGGGCATGTGGCAGACGTGGCTGATTTGCGCCGTCGGGCTCATGGTCGTCTATTTGCGGCTCGCCGGGGAGGCTTACCGAGAGGTCCCAGGGGCCTCCAGGCATTCTCGCCGCGAAGTCTGACCGACGGAAGCTTCCGCCCCGCTCCCTCTCGCCAATTGAACCTCGCTTGCGACCGCGCCAATGGGTGCTACGACGCCCGAGTCGTTCGTGCTAGATTGCCGGCCTCTGTACCTAGGGGGAACCTGTATGAATCAAGCCGCTCCAAGCATCGGCAAGGCCCAGGACAACAGTCTCGCCAAGCGCATCGTCGCGCATTGGCTGGAGGAGCTCGAGAAAACACCGACATCCGATGAGCCGTGCCAGCATCTTTACTGCGATCGCATGTGGCCCGAAGACGTCTATGACGACATTCTTCGCCTGCTGCCAAAGCAGGACTCCTATCAGCCGCAAAATCTCAAGGTCTGGGCCAACGCCCAAGGCGTCTCGACGCGCGACCGGTGCCTCCTGCCTGAAGCCATCGAAGGCATGGACGAGGAGCGAGCTCGCTTCTGGCACCAGATCTGGCTGGCGCTCACTGCCGAGTCGTTCAAGCGCATGCTGTTCGCCAAATTTGCCAAGGACATCGCGTTGCGACTCGACAAGAAGCCCGAGCACGTGGTGGACACGGAAGTGTTCGCCAACTGCACGCTTCTGCACGACATCGAGGACTACAAAATCAAGCCGCATCCGGACGGCTGGCCCTCGATCGTGACGATTCAATTCTATCTCCCGGTCGATATGAGCCAGCAGGATCTCGGCACGTCATTCTACGCCGAGAGGCCCTTGTGGCGCCGTCCGTTCGAGGGACGCTACCGCGAGATCAAGCGCATGCCGTTCAAGCCGAACAGCGGGTATGCGTTCGTGGTCAACGACCTGCCCGGCCGACGCAGCCTGCATGGCCGCGAATTGATCCAACCGGGCGCCGGCGTGCGCAACACGATGCTTATCCGCTTGGCGGCGGAAGATCACAATCGCAAGCGCGGACAGAAGGGCTTTTCGCAGACACACAACCTATTCTGAGGCAAAAAAGCTCGCCCGCATAGGGTTAACATCACGAGGGGTTGCAGAACTCGAAACCCGTTGTGTAAGGAGTTGCGCATGATGTCTCTCGTTCGTCTCGCCCTCGGCGTGATCTTGCCCTTCCTGGTGTTGCTCCCAAACGCCGCGCTGGCAAATCGGAGAGCCTGCCTGAACCTCGAGCAGAGCTACGAGCAGATCGCGCGGGATCCCAGCTCCATAGAGATCAACAATCTCCTGTTCTCCGCCGCCGACAAGGACTGCCAGGCCCTTGCCGTCCAACTCCTGGACAACGGCGCCTCCCTCGCCGCGCGGGACCGAATTGGGTCTCAGCCGCTGGCCCATGCGGCCGCTGCCGGCAAGGCCGACATTGTCACGCTGTTCTTGGATCGTGGTGCGGCCATCGATGCCCGGAGCATCGACGGCTCAACGGCCCTCTACAAGGCGACAGAAAATGGCCGGCTCGGCGCCGTCAAATTGCTGGTCGAACGGGGGGCGAATGTGAACCTCCCGGGGCGCACCGGTATCAGTCCCCTTTCTGCGGCGGCCTATATGGGCAGTGAGCCCATCGTCACATACCTGATCGACAAGGGCGCCGACCTCAATGCGAGCGACCAGACGCAGAAGGCGGCGATCGTTTACGCCGCCGGCCGCGGCTTCTTACCCGTGACGCGCCTGCTTCTGGACAAAGGCGTCGACGTCAACGCCCGCTACGGCAATGACCTCACCGTCCTGATGTGGGCGGCGGGCTATTCCAGCGAAGCCGGCGTAAACGACATCATGAAGGTCATGAAGCTTCTACTCGACCGCGGGGCGCATATCGACGACCGCGACAATCGCGGCCGCACGGCACTGATGATCGCGGCCGAGCTCAACCACGCCCAGGCCGTCGATCTCCTGCTCGCGCGCGGCGCGGACAAGACCCTGCGCGACAATCAGGGAAAGACCGCAGCCGACCTCACCTCGCTCACTGCACTGCGCGAGAAGCTGGCGGCAGCACACTAACGGCTGTTGCCGAGATATTGGTCGATCTGCAGGCCGGCCAAGTACTGTGAAAGCGCCTCGAGATCATCCTTCGAGGTCGCGTTCATCAGATCCGACATGCCTGGATTGTTGCCGCGCGAGCCGTCGCGAAACGCCAGCATCTGGTTATGGAGATATTCCTGCCATTGGCCGGCAAGCCGGGCCGTCGTGCCGTCACCCTGAAAGTGATCGAGGTGACAGCCCCGGCAGCCAACCGACTTAGCCGCAGCATCGGCCTTGGCGGCGACATCAGCCGGCGCCGGCGGCTGTTCGAGGTCCGGCCATTTCTTCTTGGTGAAATATGCGGCAAGCGCGAGCATGTCCTTCTTCTCGAGCTGCGCCGCGATGGGGTTCATCAGCGGGTTCTTGCGCATGCCGCTCTTGAAGTCGCGCAACTGCAGGTAGAGATAGCCTTCGTTCTGACCCCAGATGACGGGGATCGTGTGGTTGATTGGGACGCCGTTCTCGCCGTGGCATGTGGCGCAAAGCTTCGCCTTCTCCTTGATGGCAGCGTCCTCGGCAGACGCGCTGCCGCAAGCGAAAAGGATGGAAGCTAGAAGCACCGCACCGAGGGCGCGGCTCGAAATCTGAGACATTCTGGTATTCCCCGCCTGGTATTCCCCGCTAGCGTCCTGTCGTGAAAAGGACGGGGCAAAATGCCCCGTCCTCTCGCTTCTTTAATCACCAAGCTGGCGGACTAATCAATCGACCGTAAAGGCGATGATGTTGTTACCACGCTTGAAGTCGATCTGGGTGTTACCGCCCGCGCCGACGACGATGTACTCCTTGCCGCCCACCGAATAGGCCGCCGGCGGCGCATTGACACCGGCACCAGCGAAGAACGACCACAGCACCTTGCCGCTTTTGGCATCGTAGGCCCGGAACCAGCCGTCGCCCTCACCGGTAAACATGAGACCGCCAGCCGTGGTCAGCGCGCCACCCATCATCGGTAGCGGCGTCTTCTTCTGCCACTTGATCTTGCCGGTGTTGTAGTCGACCGCGGTGACATTGCCGAACGACTCCTCGGTCGGGATCACCTTGAAGGCGCCGCCCAGCCACAGCTTGCCACCCGGATAGGGCGAGGCCTGGACCTGGTAGGTCATCGGCTGATGTAGGTTCACCGCATAGGCCAGCCCCAGCTTGGGGTTGACCGCCATCGGCGACCATTCGACACCGCCGTTGGCTCCCGGCAGCATGCGTGCACCTTCGGCGGTCGGCAGCGTGTACATACCCTCTTGCGACACCATCGGCTCAGAGTAGCGGATGAGGCTGCAATCCTTGCGGTTATTGACATAGACGTACCCGGTCTTGCCGCCGTGAATCACCGCCGGCACCACCTTGCCGTCCTTGCCCTTCGCATCCACCAAAACCGTCGGGCTCGTGTCGTCGAGATCCCAAACGTCATGGGGAATGTACTGGAAGTGGCAGACATATTTGCCAGTATCGAGATCAACCGACACGAGCGACTCCGTGTAGAGATTGTCGCCGGGCCGGATCGCGCCGTAGAGGTCAGGGGAGGGGTTGCCGACCACAAAGTAGACGCGTTTGGTCTTGAGATCGACGGACGGGTTCTGCCACACGCCGCCGCCCAGCGTCTTGTACGGATCACCGGTCTTGGCGAGCTGTGCCTTCTCAGCCGCGATGTCACGATGCAGGTCCTTGCCTGCAGCATCATGGGTCGCCCACACGCCGACCGAGTTCTCAGGGATGGTGTCGAAGTTCCACACCAGCTTGCCCGTATCGGCGTCATAGGCGCGGACAAAACCGCGGATACCGTATTCACCACCGTTGGTGCCGATCAGGATTTTCCCGTCGACGGCTGTCGGCGCCATGGTCTCGCTATAGCCAAGCTCTGGATCGGCGATTTGCGTCTCCCAGATCAGGCTGCCGGTCTTGGCATCGAGCGCAACCAGCTTGGAATCGAGGGTCGCCAGATAGACCTTGTCCTTGTAGACGGCGACGCCGCGGTTATTCGGACCGCAGCAATAGGTCGTGATCGGGCCCATCTTGTGCTTGTAGTGCCAGTATTCCTCGCCGGTCTTGGCATTGAGCGCGTAGACATGGTCGAACGCCGTGGTGACATACATCACCCCGTTGACGATGATCGGCGTCGTCTCCTGGGACTCTTTCACCTCGGTCTGGAAGATCCAGGCAGGATGAAGCTTGCCGACATTTGATGTGTTGATTTGTTTGCCCGGGAAGTACCGGGTCTGATCGTAGTTACCGTTGGTCTGAAGAAAGTTCTTCGTGTCACTTGCCGCAGCGTTCAACTGCTCTTGTGACACGGAAGATGCCGGCGCATCCTTGACCTTGGTCGTGGCCGCGTTCTCGGTTTCAGCGCCTGCCCATGCCAGACTTACTCCGGCAAAACTCACTATTAGCGCGCCAGCGATCGTGGCGGCTGTCTTACAGCTCCCCATGTTTTCCTCCATTTGGGCGTATACCCGATTCAGCCGTTGCTCACCGGCCGCTCCAGAACGGGTTCGCAGCATGGAGACTGCGCGCCACCTTAGAAGTTGTCAACAAACCGGGGCTTGTGTTCCCGCCACCAATTCCAAGAATGCAGCCATATTGCCGGACTTTCCCGCCGGTCTTGCTAAGCCCCGCGGATTTGAGCGGTTACACTTGCATCGCGCGCAGGCTTGCCGCAGACCCTTGGTATGTCAGTGAGTTATCGTATGCGGTCCCGATTGCCCAATTGCTGGAAACGCCCCTTGGCGGCGGTTTTTCTGGGATTTTTACTGTCGATATCAGCGTCCGCATACGCTGCGGACTCCGACGGCGCGGCAAGGCCTGCGAGCCCTGCCGCAGAGCCCACTTTGGTCCCGATCGGCTATCTCAAACAGGAGGTCAAAGAGCTCATTCCTCTGTCGCGGCTGAACATCAAACCCGAGGATCTGGGAATTGCCGGGGCCGAGATCGGCCTCAACGACAACAACACCACAGGCAAGTTCACCAAGCAGAAATTTCTCCTCGACGTCGAGCGCGTGCCGGTGGACGGCGACGCCGTCGCGGCGCTCCACAAGCTCGTGGAGAGCGGGCATCATTTCGTCCTCGTGGATGCGCCGGCCGATGTCCTGTTGAAGCTGTCTGACTCCGTCAAAGACAAGGATGTGCTCCTGTTCAATGTGAGCGCGCCCGATGAGAATCTGCGCCAGGAAGACTGTCGCGCCAACGTGCTGCACACGGCGCCAGACCTCGACATGCTCGCCGATGCACTTGCCCAATATCTCGTCTGGAAGAAATGGGAGCGTTGGTTTGTGGTGTCAGGCCCCTATCCCGAGGACCAGGCCTATCTCAAAGCGATACGCCGGTCGGCAAAACGGTTCGGCGCCACGATCGTCGCCGAGCGTGAATATAAGCAAAAGCCGGGAGCGCGGCGCTCCGATACCGGTGAGCAGCTGATCCAGCTGCAAATGCCGGTCTTCACGCAGGGCGTGCCCTCCTATGACGTGCTGGTCGTGGCGGACCGGCGGGGGAACTTCGGTCCTTATCTTCCATACCGCACCTGGGATCCGCGTCCCGTCGCCGGCACGTCCGGCCTTAGGGCCATGAGCTGGCACCCTGCTCACGAGCAATGGGGCGCGACCCAGATGCAGGACAGGTTCCAGCGCTTCGCCAAGCGCTTCATGTTGCCGCTCGACTACCAGGCCTGGGTGGCGGTGCGCGCCATCGGTGAGGCGGCGTCACGCACGCACTCCGGCGACTTCGCCCCAATCAATAAATACATTCGCAGCGACCAGTTCGATCTCGCCGCCTTCAAGGGGCGGAAGGTCACGTTCAGGAAGTGGGACGGTCAGCTTCGCCAGCCGATCATCATTGCCGGGCCCGAGCTCCCGGTCTCCACCTCGCCGCAACAGGGTTTCCTGCACGAACATGACGAGGTCGATACGCTTGGCATCGACAAGCCGGAGAGCAAGTGCAAGTTCAAATAAAGGAGGCGGGCACCATAGCGCTTGCCGATAAGACGAAGTCGGGAGGAAAGCATGAGGTCGGATAGGATTCTGGCTGCGGTCATCGCCGTGGTCGGTTTTGCTTGGGGCGCCGGCACGGCTCACGCCTATACGGTCTACGTCTCCAACGAGAAGGGGAACTCGCTCACGGTCATCGACAGCAATAGCCTTCAGGTCCTGACGACGATTCCCGTGGGCCAACGGCCGCGCGGCATCATCCTGACCAACGACGACAAGCATGTGCTGATCTGCGCCAGCGATTCGGACACGATGCAAATGCTCGACGTCGCCACGCGCAAGATCGTGGCCAATCTCCCATCAGGTCCGGATCCCGAGCAGCTCAATCTCAATCCCAAAGGCAGCCCGGTCTACGTCGCCAACGAGGACGACAACCTGCTGACCGCGATCGATCTGAAGACGAAGAAGGTGGTGGCCGAGGTCGGGGTCGGCGTCGAGCCCGAAGGTGTCGGTGTCAGCCCTGACGGCAAAACCGTGGTGGTGACCTCGGAGACCAGCAACATGGCGCACTTCATCGACGCCGATACCTACGAGGTTACCGACAATGTGCTGGTGGGCCAGCGGCCCCGATTTGCCGAGTTCACCGCGGACGGCTCGCAATTGTGGGTCACGTCGGAAGTGGCGGGGACGGCGAGCGTGATCGACACCAAGACGCATAAGATCATAAAGGTCATCCACTTCGCGGTGCCCGGGGTGCAAGGGGAGTATATCCAGCCCGTGGGTGTGCGCGTGACCAAGGATGGAACGAAGGCGTTTGTCGCCTTAGGACCGGCAAATCGCGTGGCCGTGGTCAACGCCAAGACGTTCAAGGTGGAGGATTACCTCTTAGTCGGCAAACGCGTCTGGCAACTCGCGTTTACCCCGGACCAGAAGCTGCTGTTTACGACCAACGGGAACAGCAATGACGTGTCGGTGATCGACGTCCCTAGGCTCAAGGTCATAAAGTCGATTGCGACGGGCGAGGCGCCTTGGGGAGTCACAATCTCAAAGGAATGAGGAAACCGAAGCGGCCACACTGGCTCACAACCCTAGCCGTCGGCGGCGCGGTCGCGGGCCTCGCTCTAATCGGGGGCCAGGCTGTAGGCCAAGGCGCGCCGCACCAGGAGGCATTAGCTCCGCCTCCGGTCACCGCGTCCTCCGTGTTCGTGATGAATGCGGAGACCGGGCAGGTCCTTTACGCCAAGAACCCGGACACGCCGTTCAGGGTCCTCAGCCTCACCAAATTGGTCACGGCCTACGTCCTCATGAACCAGATGGGCGACCGGCTCTCGGACACCGTGAAAATCAATTGGCCGCATCTCGTCCGCGGCTCGACAGCCGGCCTCAAGAGGGGCGACATCTGGACTCTGCAGGACCTGCTCTACGGCATGGTGCTCGTCTCCGGCAACGACGCGGCAATGGCCATTGCCGACCATGTCGGGCGCTTCCTTCTTTCCCGAGAAAACAAGCGCGGCGATTCCTTCCAGCGGTTCGTGCAGCAGATGCGGACCGCTGCCGCAAGCCTCGGCGCCAGCCACGCGCAATTCGCCGATCCTTATGGAATCTCCCCGGACAACGAGGCGACGGCGCGCGATATTGGGCCCATCGCGGCACGAGTCTTCACCGATTCACGGCTACTGCCGGCGTGGCAGTGCACAGAGCGGACCTTCAACATTGAAGGGCCACACGCACGGACCATCACCCTCAAGACCACCATCGAGATCCTCGGCGAACCGGGCGTCATCGGGGCGAAGACCGGATCGCATGTCAGCAAGAACATCTACAATCTCGTCACCGCGTGGCGCGCGCCCAATGGTGAGACCATTGTCGGCGTCGTTTTGGGCAGTGCCAGCCATCCTGCCCGCTACGACGACATGCACGCGATTATAGCGGCACTGCCCCACGACTTCCCCGCCTTGGCCGAGCCGGCCACGGGGGCCACATATCGCGCCGGCAGCGATGCAGGAAGCTGCCAGTAATTGACGGGAGCGCACTCTCGAGCGCTTGCCTGCCTCATTAGGAACTTCCTCACCCGCACGCTGTAGGGATCAGGCAGCACCGAGGGACGCGATGAACGAGCAATCGCCTGAGCCCGCATCGTTTCCTGCTCTGCGGGACATCTTGAGCGGACGCGAGCCGCCGCCAGCCGCCTTCGTCGCGCGGCGCGCGGCCTATCCCTGGCTCGTGGTCGGCACCGTGTCGATCGGCGCCTTCATGGGCCAGCTCGACGCGAGCATCGTGCAGCTCATTCTGCCCAAGCTCGAAAGCGAGTTCGCCGCGAAGCTCGCTGCGGTGAGTTGGGTCGCGCTCGCATACCTCCTGACCATGACGGTATTCCTGCCCATCTGCGGCCGCCTCGCCGACATGCTCGGCCACAAGCTTCTCTATACCGGAGGCTTCCTTCTCTTCGTGATCGGCTCGGCGTTTTGCAGCGTGGCGCCCAACCTTTGGCTCCTGATCGCTTTCCGCGTGGTAGAGGCCATAGGCGCGAGTCTCCTTGCCGCCAACAGCATCGCTATCGTCGTGCACGCGGCGAGCCCCGCCCAGCGCGGCCGGGCGCTTGGCATCCAAGGCGCCGCGCAAGCCATTGGGCTTGCCGTAGGCCCTGCCCTCGGCGGTGTCCTGCTTGAGACCCTCAGCTGGCGCTCGGTGTTTTGGATCAACGTGCCGTTCGGGCTCGCCGGCGTGCTCGCGGGCTGGTTCATCCTGCCGCAGACCGTTGGCCTCTCCGACGACAAACGCTTCGACTGGCGCGGCGCATTCCTGGTTGGTCCGGCGCTTGCCGCCCTTATGCTCGCGCTCAATGAGGCGCATTCCTGGGGCCTGACTTCCGTTCTCCTGATCACCACCGCCCTGGTGGCGATCGTTCTCCTTATCCTGTTCGTGTGGACCGAACGCCACGCTAGGCCACCCATCGTCGACCTGGACCTGTTCCGCAACCTGTCCTTTGCCAGCGGCAATGCCGCCGGGCTTCTCGTCTATGCCGCGCTGTTCGGCATGTTCTTCCTGATGCCCTTCGTATTCGTGCGCGGCTACCACGATTCCTGGCTGGTGGCGGGCGCGCGGCTATCGATCATCCCCGTTGCGGTGGGCCTCGCCGCGCCCTTGAGTGGCGCTTTGTCCGACAGGCTCGGCCCCCGAGTCCCCACGGTGGCGGGTACCATGACGTGTCTCCTTGCACTGGGACTAATGTTCGTGGCCTTCGAGCAGACCCGCCATGACATCCCCCTCATCATGGTGGGACTTGCCGTGTTCGGCGCCGGCCAAGGCCTCTTCACCGCGCCCAACAACAGCGCTGTCATGACCGCCGCACCGCGGCATCTGTCCGGAGAGGCCGGGAGCCTCCTCAACGTGATGCGCTCGCTTGGCATGAGCGTCGGCATCGCCGCTGCCGCCGCGATTCTGTCGTGGCAATTGCAGATACTGACGGGGTCCGGCAGCACGACTGTTGGCGCACCGGCCGCCGAACTCTTGGCCGCGGCCCGCGCCGCGATCATTTTTCTCGCTTGTCTCTGTGTCGTTGCCACAGTGCTTTCGCTGGTGCGACCCAAGCCTGTGGCCAGCTGAACCACGGACAGTGCCGGATGCTCGGCGCAAGAAATATCAACCTCGCGCCGCGCAAAGACAGCCCTACCTAAAGCGGACGCTGATTTGGACGCGACCCGACGGGAACGCCGATGGTCAAATCGGCGCTCGCCGACTCGACGCCCGCCGGCTGTGCATTCGACGCGGTCGACCGGTTGTCGATCTGCGCCCCGAGCCACACGAGCGCAATGCCCCCGGTCAACACCAAGAGCTCGAGGACCTGGTAGCGCCGGATGACACGCCACGTGCCGCGCCAAGCTTTGCGGGGGCGCCGCGGACGAAAGAAGCTCTTGCGCTGATAATAGGGGGCGATCAGATGGACCATCGGCATCGCGCGGTGGCGCGGGTGTTGACGGGGACCGCGCCGAAGACCAAGGCTCTACATGTCCCGTGCCAACAAACCGTTGATTCGGGGCGTGATCCGGTTCCGGAAACCGCCAAAAACACTTCATGGTTAGTGAATCGTTGACTATGCGCCTGCTCCTCGTCTCCGACCTGCATTATTCCCTGCCCCTATTCGACTGGGTGATGGAGGTTGCCGGCGACTACGACGTCGTGGTGATGGCCGGCGACCATCTCGACCTCGCCTCGCTGGTCGATGGCCGCGCCCAGGCGCTGGTCGTAAAAAAGTACTTCCAGAAGATTCAGGCCAAGACGCGGCTCCTGATCTGCTCCGGCAACCACGATCTCGATTCCAAGAACGGCGCCGGCGAGAAGATGGCCAAATGGCTGCTCGGCTCACGCAACAAAGGCGTGCTCTCCGATGGCGAATCGCTCGCTGTCGGCAACACGCTGTTCACCATGTGCGCGTGGTGGGACGGGCCGGTGTCGCAAGCGGCCATCGGCGAACAGCTCGCCCAGGCGGCCAAAGAACGACGGAAACAATGGATCTGGATCTATCACGCGCCGCCGGCAAACTCGCCCGTCGCTTGGGGCGGCCAGCGCTTTTACGGCGACGATGCGCTGAAGAAATGGATCGAGACCTACCAGCCTGACATCGTCATGTCCGGCCACGTGCACCAAGCGCCCTACGTCGAGAACGGCTCATGGGTCGACCGCATCAGCGCCACATGGATCTTCAACACCGGTCATTATCTCGGCGCGCCGCCGGCACACGTCATCATCGATACCGAGGCTGACGAGGCGTTGTGGTTCTCCGCCGCGGGCAATCAGTATGTTCGCCTGGACGAGCCGCTCAAGCGGCCGGTCGCGACTCTCAAGGCGATTCCGGACTGGCTCACAGCCGGGGATCAGACTCGCGCTCCGGGCCTAGGCTGAAGTCCTCGTCCTGTTGGTGGATGAGCGCGTCGAGCACGTCTCCCACCATGCACAGGTGATTGCTCTGATCCTCAAACTGCCTTTTGAGGTCGGCGAGATAAGTCGTCGCCGCATTGAGCCGCCCAGCAAGCAGCCGGCCGACGAGAAAAGCAATCTCCGGGTTCGACTTCAGGAAGCTTTCCGCATCGTCGAGTGCATAGACAGTGACCGGCGTCAGGGCGCGGACGGTCGCGGTGTGCGGCCGATTGAGCAGCACGGACATCTCGCCAAACACCGCTCCGGGCTCTTCGATCACGGCGACTTGCGTTTCGCCGCGAAGCACCTCGACCATGCCGGACTTGAGCACATAGAGATGTCCGGACATTTTGCCTTCCGGCAAGAGCACTGTGCCAGGCTCTAGCGTCTCAAGCGGCGCACCGTGGCACATGTCGAGGATCGAACCCATCGGCAGAGCGTATCCCGCGCGTTTGAGTTGTCAAACTGCCGTCTTGCCGCGAGGTATGGCCACTATTGGCCTCCAAACAAGTTGTTCAGGAGCTGCTGCGCCGCCTCTTCCGCCTGCTCCTTCTGTTGCCGCTTACGCTCGGCCTTGATCTGGGCGGCCGTCTTCTTCTCGTCCTTGGCTTTGGGCTGATCGGCGGTTTTTGGCGGCGGCTGAGGCGCTGGCTGAGTGGCGTCCGGCTGGCTTCCGCTCAGAAGACCGCCGATTCCCTCGATCAGCGCATCCTTATTGACCTTGCCGTCCTTGATCACACCCTTGAATGCGCCGGCCTTATCCACGCCCGGCAGCTTCGTGACATCCTTGCCGAACTGCTTGAAGTTCTGAAGCGCCGCCTGGGGATCCTCCAGGATGCCCTTGATGTCCGGGTAGATCCTCGGCTTCGCCCAGGGGCCGACGATCATCACCGGCACACCGAGGCCCGAGAGATCCGCCTTGCCGCCTTGCCCCTCGAGCGAGGCGACGAGCTGGGGATCGACCTTGAAGTTCACGCTCCTTGCCGGAAGGTTGACCGTGCCGGCACCGGTCATGCGGACGAGTGGGCCGATCAGGTGCAGGTCCGTTGTCGTCGCGTTGCCTTTCGCCACATTGAAGTTTGCGCCGAGCGAGGCGAAGTCCGTCTTCTCCGTCGTGCCGCCCTGCCAGCCCTCGACGATGCCCGAGCCGAGATTGCGGATCATCTTGGCGATGTTCACGCCGCGGATGGCACCATTGGTAAACTCGAGATTGGCGTTGCCGTTGAGCGCGGAGATGATCGCACGCTGGCTGGCGCCGCGGCCGCTCAAGTCGAACGAGATCGTTCCCTTGCCTTCCAGGCTTTGAAAGTCTGCAGCGTCCTTGAGAAAGCTATAGGCGTCGAACTTGGCGAGCGATGCCTTGACGCGTTGCGCAGGCGTCTTGCCGCTCGCATCGATGACAATGGTGGTGTTGCCGCTGCCGCCGTAGAGATTGAACTTCGACAGCGTCGCATTGAGCTTGCCGCCGTTGAGCACCGCCTGCACGGTTACTGGGCTGATCTTGATTTTATCGTACACGAGCTGCTCGGCGGAAAGGCTGAACTTTCCGTTGACCTGCTTGAGAGGGGAGAAGTCGATCTTGGCATTGCTCCAGCCGGTGCTGGCGGTGCTGCGGCCACCGCCGTCACCACCGCCTCCACCGCCTCCCCTCGAAGACTTCGACTTCGAAGCTCCCGTCAGCGCGTTGACGTCGAGCGACTTGGCGGCGATCGCCGCCACGACATAGGGGACTTTGTTCGCGAGATTGGCGGTCATCGAGCCGGCGAGCACGGTGCCGTGCACATTGGCGCGCAGAGATTTCAGCGTGACGATGTTGTCCTTGTAGACCGCGTTACCGGCGAACGTGTCTCGGCCCATCATCGCGGTGAACTGGTTCAGGGCGACAGCGTCGTCTTTATAGATCGCCGACCCTGCCAAGGTCTTGTCGCCGGACTTGGCACTGAACGGACTAAGCGTGAGCGTGTCATTCTTGTAGGTGGCGGTGCCGCTCAGGCTCGCTGGCGCGTCGAGCGTGCCAGGGGCCTTGGCCGCGAGCCGCACGGGCGCCGGTGTGCCTTCGAGGAACTGTCCGAAACGGCCGATCGATCCCTTGACCTGCATCGCCTTGCCGTCGACGACGGCGCCGACGTCGAAGGTCAGAGGCTGATCAAAGGCCGGCAGCGATGCCTCAAGATTGAGCTTCTCGATGCGCTTGCCGGCGCTTTTGCCCGATGGTGGCAGGATCACCGTACCGTTCTTGATGACGAGCTTGTCGAGGGTCAGATTCTTCAGCTTCTCGGCCACAGACTCGACGCCGCTCGCGCGCCCTTTGGTGTCACCCTGCGCCTCCAAGAGCTCAGCCACCTGATCCTTCTCACCGGCTGGAATCACAGCCGCTGTCTTCGGCACGGTGATGACCGGATCGATGAGCGTCACTTGCGTCATGCGCATCTTGCCGTCGAGAAGGCCTTGCAGCATCAGGCCGAATTTGAGCATCTTGGCCGTGGCGAACTCGGCCTCGTTCCCCGAAGCCGGCTGGGCGACGCCCACATCTCCGGCGACAAGCTGAAGCGATGGGAAAAGCGTGATGCTGAGCGGGCCGCTCACCCGCAAGCGGTAGCCGGTGGCGGATTCAACCTGGGCGAAGATCTGATTGCGTACGTCATCGGCCGAGATGAACAGTGGACCGATGAAGACGATCGCTGCGGCGACGACAACAATGGCCGTCAGGATCGATAAAATGAGCCGCACACGCCCCTCCGAAAGTCAAAAGGCCGGTTGGTTAACCAAATACGACCAATTCCTAAAGTAAAGGATAAGTCCCCCGCAACACCCCCGGCTGCCACAAGTCTGATTTTCGGAAATAGCGCCGAATTGCGGGGAAATGACGGCCACTCTAGTGGCCGCCGGCGACAGCCTCGGACTTGCCCCGAGGCGCCTGGCCCCATACACCAGGGGTTAGCGCCGTAATCGGAGACTTGAAATGCCGCGCCTTATTCTCCTGCGACATGGCCAGAGCGTCTGGAACCGGGACGCGATTTTTACCGGCTGGACGGATGTCGCGCTGTGCGACAACGGCATTTCGGAGGCAAAGAAGGCGGCCGCCTTGCTGAAGGAGCATGAGATCAAGTTCGATGAGTGCTTCACGTCGTACCTGAAGCGATCCATCCATACGCTTTCCATCGTCCTCGACGATCTCGATCTCGACTGGCTTCCCGTGCACCGGGCCTGGCGGCTCAACGAGCGCCATTACGGCGCGCTCCAGGGTCTCAACAAGGAGAAGGTCCGTGAGGAGGTCGGCGATGAGCAACTGCACATCTGGCGCCGAAGCTATACCAGCCGCCCCCCGACGCTCGAGGAGAGCGACCCGCGGTTTCCCGGCAACGATCCCAAATACGCCCGCATTCCGCACAGGCATCTGCCCTTGACCGAGAGTCTCAAAGACTGCGTGGCCCGCGTGCTGCCCTATTGGCAGGAACGGGTCGAGCCGCTGCTCATGGACGGCCGCACGCCGCTGGTCTCAGCGCACGGAAATAGCCTCAGAGGCCTCATCAAATATCTTGATGGAATCTCTGACGAGGACATTCCGAATCTCGAAATTCCCACCGGCAAGCCGCTCGTTTATGAGCTCGATCAAGGCTTGCGTCCCACCCGCAGTTTCTATCTCGAGGACGGCACGGAGCCCCACACGCTTCCCAAGACGCGCGTGGCGGCCGGTTCTGCATAACACGAGGTTCCTCATCTCTTCCAGCGGCGCAACGGACATGGCGAGACCCGGCACGACCATCAAGGCGGTGATCTTCGACATGGATGGCGTCGTCACGAAGTCCATGCGGGCCCATTTCGCCGCTTGGAAGGACGTCTTCGATGCCTTCTTGAAGCAGCGCGGAGACGCCAAGCCCTTCACGATGGAAGACTATTTTGCGTATGTGGACGGCGTGCCGCGTTTTGATGGTGTTCGACGCTTTCTTGCCTCGCGCAGCATCGATTTGCCCGAAGGAGCGCCCGATAGTCTCGACGGCGACACCGTGCATGGCCTCGGCAACCGCAAGAACATGCGCTTCCAGGCTTGGCTCGAAGCGAACACCGTTCCCAAATACAAGGACGCGCTCGACCTGATCCACACTCTCAGAGGTCAGGGTGTTAAAGTCGGTGTGTTTTCGGCAAGTCGCAATGCCGAGCGCGTGCTGACGAGCGCCGGCGTCATCAACCTCTTCGACGCCAAGGTGGATGGTTCCGATGCGGCAAAGCTTGCTCTTGCGCCGAAACCGGATCCAGCGATGCTAATCGAGACCGCCAAACGCCTCGGCGTCACGCCTGGCGACACGATCGTGGTCGAGGACGCGGTCTCGGGCGTTGCGGCTGGTGCTGCCGGCGGGTTTCGTCATGTTGTCGGCATAGATCGCGAGCAAATAGATGCAGACACGCACGCCCAGGCCTTGCGTGCAGCCGGTGCCGACGTAGTCACCAGAGACCTTGGATGTATCTTGAACCTCTGTCTTCCGAAAGCCAGCGAGGCCCAGCGATGAACAACGATTGGTCCCTCTCCTACGAAGGCTACGAGCCCGACAAGGAGGGCCTCCGTGAAGTTCTGTGCGCGCTCGGCAACGGTTATATGGTGTCTCGCGCGGCCGCGACGGACGCGCGCGCCAACGACTTCCACTATCCTGGTACCTATTTCTCCGGCGGCTATGACCGGCTCACGACGGACGTCGAAGGCCATCAGATCGAGAACGAGGATCTCGTCAACCTACCCAACTGGCTCCCGCTCACCATGCAGATCGATGACGACGACTGCA
>Ga0307436_1000497_pt1 | contig 18443 bp, 16 predicted proteins | sample SalMarWE160440MG_FD_202513 | JGI IMG/M metagenome (GOLD analysis project Ga0307436, IMG submission 202513) | Salt marsh sediment microbial communities from the Plum Island Ecosystem LTER, Massachusetts, United States - WE1604-40 | ecosystem: Environmental > Aquatic > Marine > Intertidal zone >...
CCATCCTGATCCCCACCATTCTCAACGGCCTGTTGACCGGTGCGGTCTACGCTCTTGTCGCGCTCGGGCTGACGCTGATCTACGGCGTGCTGCACATCATCAATTTCGCTCATGGCGCGCTGCTCACCGCCGCCATGTTCGCGGCCTATTTCGCTTTTCATGCGCTCGGCATCGATCCCTACCTCGCCGCGTTCATCATCGCGCCCGCCTTCTTCGCGTTCGGCTACGGCTTGCAGCGCTTCGTCATCGGACCGGCCTCGCATGGCGAGGACCGCAACATGCTGCTGGTGACGCTCGGGCTTGCCGTCATCCTCGAGAACGCGCTGCTGTTTGGCTTCCGCGCCGACACCCGCACCATCGACGTGCCTTACGCCTTCCAGAGCATCGACCTCGGCTTCACCTTCCTCGCGGTGCCGCGCTTGGTCGGCTTCGCCGCGGTGTTCGTGGTCGCGCTGGCGCTGTGGCTGATCATGGGCTTCACCGATACCGGCCGCGCCATCCGCGCAGTCGCCAAGGAGAAGCTGGGCGCCGAGCTTGCCGGCATCGACGTCGCGCATGTTTATGCGGTGACCTTCGGCCTCGGCACCGCCTGCGTCGCTATCGCCGCCTGCCTCTTGATCCCGACCTATTACGTCAATCCGAGCGCCGGCGACGCCTTCGTGCTGGTGGCCTTCACCATCGTCGTGCTCGGCGGCATGGGCTCGGTGCCGGGCGCGCTGGTCGGCGGCCTGGTGATCGGCGTGGTGGAAAGCCTGTCCAGCCTGTTCCTCGGCGAGTCGCTCGGCCAGATCGGTATTTTCCTCATCTTCATCGCGGTGCTGTTGGTGCGTCCGCGCGGCCTGTTCGGAGCGCAGGCATGAAGGCATTCGCTCCCATCGCCGTCGCGATCGCGCTGTTGGCGGCGGTGCCGTTGATCGTGCATTCCAACGTCACGCTCAATTTCCTGGTGGTCGCGCTGATGATTGCGCTGGCCGGCCAAGGCTGGAATATCCTCGGCGGCTATGGCGGGCAGTATTCCTTCGGTCATGCGGCCTTCTTCGGCACCGGCGCCTATGTCACCGCCATTTTGCAGGTGCGCTACGGCGTCAATGCTTGGCTGGCCTTCGGCCTCGGCATCGCCGCGGGCGCCGCGCTCGGCGCGCTGATCGGCGGTTTGACCTTCCGCTCCGGCCTGCGCGGCTCTTACTTCGCGCTGGTGACGCTCGCCTTCGCCGAGGTGCTGCGCATCGTGGCGAGCGTCGCGCCGATCACCGGCGCCGGCGTCGGCACGCTGGTCAAGCTCGACCTACGCGCCGAGGCGCTGCAGTTCGAAAGCCGCGCCATGTTCTATTGGGTGATCCTGGCGCTGGTCGCCGTGGCGCTGATCATCACGCATCTGATCGAGCGCTCGCGCTTCGGCGCCTGGTTGATCGCGGTGCGCGAGAACGAGGACGCGGCAAAAGCGCTCGGCGTCGACGCCACCGCGATCAAGCTCGCGGCCATGACCATTTCAGGCGCCATCACGGCGGCGGCCGGCTGTTTCTACGTGCAATATTTTCTGTTCGTCGATTCCGGCATTGCCTACGGCACCTGGATCTCAATCGAGGCGCTGCTGACGCCGATCATCGGCGGCGCCGGCACGGTGTTCGGCCCGCTGCTCGGCGCGTTGGTGGTCAAGGCGCTGGGTGAGGGCGCCCTCATGGTGACCGGCGAGGCGCCCGGGCTCGATCTCGTCGTCTTCGGCTGCGTGCTGGTGCTGGTCATCTGGTTCTCGCCGCGCGGCCTCATCGGCGTCGTCGCGGAGTTGCGCAAGCGATTCCGCCGCGGTGGAGCACGCCCTGTTGTGCAAGAGGCCCGCCATGGCTGAGCCCCTGTTAGCAGTGCAAGGCGTGTCGCGCCGTTTCGGCGGCCTGCTGGCGGTCAACGGTGTGTCGCTTTCGGCGGCGCAAGGGCGCATTACCGCGCTGATCGGCCCCAATGGCGCCGGCAAGACCACGCTGTTCGCCGTCATCGCCGGCTTCCTCAAGCCGAGCGACGGCACCGTGCGCTATGGCGGCGAGGACATCACCGGCGAGCCGCCGCATCGCCTGGCGCGGCGCGGCGTCGCCCGCACCTTCCAGATCGTGCAGCCTTTCGCCGGTCTCACGGTGCGCGAGAACATCAGGGTCGGCGCGCATCTGCATCATCGCGCCCGCGAGGCCGCGCTCGCCGCCGCCGAACAGGTCGGCCGCGAGGTCGGTCTTGCCGACATGCTCGACCGCCCGGCCGACACACTGACCATTGCCGGCCGCAAGCGGCTGGAGCTGGCGCGGGCGCTGGCGACCGAGCCGAAGCTCCTGCTGCTCGACGAGGTGCTGGCCGGATTGAACCCGGCGGAGATCCGCGACATCGTGCCGGTGATCCAAGGCTTGCGCGACCGCGGCATCACCATCTTGATGATCGAGCACGTGATGCAGGCGGTGATGAGTCTCGCCGAGCACGTCTTCGTGCTGGCGGAAGGTCGCATCATCGCCGCCGGCACGCCGGCGCAAGTGGCGGCCGACCCCGCTGTCATCGAGGCCTATCTCGGCCACGGCGCCGCCGCCAAGCTGGGAGCGGCCAATGTGCACTGACGTGCTCCTTGCCATCGACGGCCTGCGCGCCGGCTACGGCGAAACCGAAGTGCTGCGCGGCGTCGATCTCACGGTGAGCGCCGGCGAGATCGTCGCCGTGCTCGGCTCCAACGGGGTCGGCAAGTCGACGCTCAACCGCACGATTTCGGGCATTCTGCGCGCGCGCGCCGGAACGATCCGCTTCGAAGGCGACGCGATCGAGCACGAAAAGCCGCCGTCCATCGTCGCGCGCGGGCTCATTCAGGTGCCGGAAGGCCGCCGCATCTTCCCCAATCTGTCAGTGCTCGAGAACCTCGATCTCGGCAGCTACCGCCGCGCCGCCGAACACCGCGCGCACAACCGCACGCGCGTGTTCGACATCTTCCCGCGCCTGCACGAGCGCCGCGCACAACGCGCCGGCACGCTCTCGGGCGGCGAGCAGCAGATGCTGGCCATCGGCCGCGGGCTGATGGCCGAGCCCAAGCTGCTCATTCTCGACGAGCCCTCGCTCGGTCTATCGCCCATATTGGTTGAAGAGCTGTTCGCGCTGATCCAGCGCATCCATACCGAGGGCGTTTCCATCCTGCTGGTCGAGCAGAACGTCGTGCAGAGCCTGGAAGTCGCCGACCGTGCCTACATCCTCGCCGAGGGACAGTTCGTCATGTCAGGCACTGCCGCCGACATTGCCGCCGATCCCGAGCTCAAACGTACCTATCTGGGAATGTGACGCATGACCGAGAAAACCTTACGCGCCCGCCTGTCGCGCCCGCCGATCCTGATCGCGCCGGGCGTCTATGACCCGCTCACCGCGCTGATTGCCGAACAGGCTGGCTTCGAGGCGCTCTACGTCTCCGGCGCGGCCATCGCCTACACAAAGCTCGGCCGGCCCGATATCGGGCTGGTGAGCATGAGCGAGGTGATCGAGACGGTCGGCCTTATCCGCGACCGGGTCGACGTGCATCTCGTGGTCGACGCCGACACCGGCTACGGCAATGCGCTGAATGTCCAGCGCACCGTCCGCCTCCTTGAGCGCGCAGGCGCCAATGCCATCCAGATCGAGGACCAGGATTTTCCCAAGCGCTGCGGCCATCTCGACGACAAAGTGCTGATCTTGGCCCCGGAGATGGTCGGCAAGATCAAGGCGGCGGCAGATGCGCGCCGCTCGAGCGACACCCTGATCATCGCCCGCACCGATGCGGTCGCCGTCGAGGGCTTCGACCGCGCCATTGCGCGCGCCGCGCTCTATCGCGAGGCGGGCGCCGACATGTTATTCATCGAAGCGCCGCGTGAGCGCTCCGAACTTGGCCGCATCGGCACGCTGATGGGAAAATCGCTGCCGCTGATGGCGAACATGGTGGAGGGCGGCAAGACGCCGGTGCTGCCGGCTTCCGAACTGGAGGCACTCGGCTTTGCCTTCGTCATCTTCCCTGGCGGCATCGTGCGCACGCTCGTCAAGGCGGCCCAGGAGTTCTACGGCTCACTGAAGGCAAACGGCAGTACCGATCCGTTCCGGTCGCGGATGTTCGACTTCGACGCGCTCAATCGCCTGATCGGGACGCCGGAGATGCTGGAGCTCGGCAAACGATACGAAACGGCAGCCGCGCCGAATAGCAAGAAAAGTCACGGCTCGTAAAGCCGGGCAGGGTGGCGACGAACTAAAAGAGACCCAAACATGTAACGGTGCCAACTGGCGCACGATAAAAAGGCCAGCAGTAAGCTAAGGAATGTCTCCCATGGACAAGCTCTTCGATACTATCATCAAGAATGCCAGAGTGGTTCGCCCGAATAAGACCTCGGTCGATTGTCTTGATATTGCGATCAAGGATGGAAAGATCGCTCGAGTCGGGCCGGAAATTCAGGCCGCTATCGCGAGCCAAGTCTTTGACGCCAAGAATCGGCTCGCGTTCCCGGGCTGCGTTGATGCGCATATGCATATCGGCATCTATGCGCCGCTCGCACAGGATGCGGTTTCCGAGAGCAAGGCCGCGGCCATGGGAGGGGTTACCTCAAGCCTGAATTACCTGCGCACTGGCCATTACTATCTCAATCGCGGCGGCCCTTATCGCGACTTCATGCCCGAAGTGTACAAGCAATCGGAAGGGCGATTCTGGGTCGACTACGGCTTCCATCTTGCGCCGATCGAATCAGGCCATATCGACGAAATGGAGTACCTGGTCACGGAACACGGCATTCCGTCGTTCAAGATTTTCATGTTCTACGGCGGCTATGGGCTGCACGGCCGCTCGTCACAGCAAAATGAGTTTTTGATGATCGGGCCCGACGAGCGCTACGACATCGCGCATTTCGAGTTCATCATGCGCTCCGCCCAGCGCCTCATGGAGAAATATCCCGATCGCGCCGCCAATATCAGCGTCAGCCTGCATTGTGAACTTGCCGAGATTCTCAATGCCTATACAAAGATCGTGGAACGCGAGGGTAAGCTGACCGGCTTGCAGGCCTACAGCGCCGCGCGCCCGCCGCATTCCGAGGGCCTTGCCATCTGGATTGCATCCTATCTGGCAAATGAAACCAATTGCCTGAACATCAATCTATTGCATCTGAGTTCACGCAAAGCGGTGGATGCCGCGTGGACCATGCAGCAGGTTTTTCCGCATATCGCTTTCCGCCGCGAAGTGACAGTTGGTCATCTTCTGCTCGATACCGATTGCGAATGCGCAGTGCATGCCAAAGTCAATCCGCCAATCCGCCCGCGCGAGGACGTCGAGGCGTTGTGGCAGGCTGTGCTTGACCGAAAGATCGACTGGATCGTCAGCGATCATGCTTGCTGTTCGGCCGAGCAGAAGTGGTCAAAAGACGACCCAACCAATATTTGGCTGGCCAAATCCGGATTTGGCGGCACCGAGTATCTCCTTTCCGGCGTTTTGAGCGAGGGCAGCAAGCGTGGCATGTCATACAATCACATGGCCGAGCTTTTAAGTTGGAAGCCGGCGCAACGTTTCGGGCTGGCGAGCAAGGGGGATATCGCTCCGGGTTATGACGCGGATATCACGATCGTCGATCCGCACGAGAGCTTCGTGGTGCACGCGGCCGAATCCCGGTCGGAGCAAGGCTACACCCCGTTTGAGGGCGTTGAGCTCAGTGGCCGTGTAAAGAGCACTTTCTTGCGGGGCGCGCTTGTTTACGACAACGGGAACATTATCGGGTTAGCGCGCGGCAATTATCTGCGCAGGCCCGAAGCCTCTCACGTTCAGTGAATTGTCTTGATGTCCGTGGTTGACGCAGCAAAAGGCGAAGAATTTGACGCGCACGTACCGCTTCTGATTATTGGCGGCGGCGCCGCTGGCCTGTGTGCCGCGCTGTCGGCGAAGGAGGCGGGTGTCGAGCCGGTCGTGATCGAGCGCGACGCCGTGCCTTCCGGCTCGACCGCGCTGTCGGCGGGGCTCATTCCGGCTGCCGGCACGCGCTTCCAGCGCGTTAAGCACATTGATGACTCGCCGGAGCTGCTCGCCGCCGACATTCAGCGTAAGGCCCACAACGAAGCCGATCTGGCGGTAGTCGAAGCGGTGGCAAAAGGGTCGGGGCCGCTGATCGAATGGCTGGCGGATCGCTACGGCCTGCCGTTCGACCTGGTCGACAATTTCAATTATCCGGGTCATTCGGCGTTTCGCATGCATGGCCTGCCCAGTCGCACTGGGCAGGAGCTGATCGACCGGCTGCGCAGCGCCGCCGAGGCCAACGACATCGTCATCCTCACCAGCCGCGTGGCCGAGCGGCTGGTGGCCGCACCCGACGGCCGCATCTTCGGCGTTGAGATTGCGCGTGGCGATGGCGCGCGCGAACGGATCGGCTGCGATGCGCTGATCCTCGCCTGCAACGGCTATGGCGGCAATCCGGATCTGGTCCGCCGCTTCATTCCGGAGATGGCCAACGCGCTCTATTTCGGTCATCCGGGCAACCGCGGCGACGCCGTGCTTTGGGGCGAAGCGCTCGGCGCGCAATTGGCGCATCTCGGCGGTTATCAAGGGCACGGGTCGGTCGCCACCCCGCATAATATCCTGATCAGTTGGGCGGTGATCATGCAGGGCGGCATCCAGGTCAACGGCGACGGCCGCCGTTTTTGCGATGAATCGCGCGGCTATTCCGAACAGGCCGCCGATGTGCTGCGTCAGTCCGGCGGCTTTGCCTGGGATGTATTCGACGGGCGCATCGCCGATGTGGCGCGCCAGTTCGAGGATTTCCGCGACGCCGAACGGGCCGGCGCGCTGTTGACCGGACAGACGATCGCGGAGCTCGCTGACGCGATGCATGTGCCGGCCGAGACTTTCGCCGCCGAGTGGGCGGATGTTGAAAGCCTCAAGGCCAAGAACGCACAAGATCGCTTCGGGCGGAAATTCGCCGCCGAGCAAGGCTGCGTGGCGCCGTTCCATAGGGTCAAGGTGACCGGAGCGCTGTTTCACACCCAAGGCGGTCTGGCGATCGATGCTATTGGTCGCGTCATGCGCAAGGACGGGACGCTATTTTCCAACCTGTTTGCGGCGGGCGGCGCGGCGGCCGGCGTGTCCGGCGCGCGCGCAGCCGGCTATCTGTCGGGAAACGGGTTGCTGACCGCGGCCGTGCTTGGCCGTTTGGCCGGGCAAGCTGCGGTTGAGCAATTGCCGCGTTTGCAGCTCACCGATTGAGCGGGAATTAGCTATTACGTTAGCCCGTTCTCACGACATTAGTTTGACGCAGTTCGGAAGTTAGAGCTCCGTCGGGTTTGGAGAGCTCGTCGAGAATTGAAATATGATGGTGTCCGGGCAAAATCCGCAGTATGACCGGCCGACGAAGTGAGCGCCAACGCAATTGAGGTCGGTGCTCACAGGGTGATGTGCGTCATTTGCAAAATATGGAAAGAGCGGCAATACGAAGAAATAAGTTGAGGTTAGCCCGCTTCGGGCTGTATCGAGACGCGAGCGGCATAAAGTGAAACCACAAAGATACAGCAACGGCGGTTTAGTATCGCTCCGATGATGGAGAGTGTGAGGTGAACGCGAAACTCATTTAGTTTCTAGCGACTTAGAGGGGTCAGGCTCCGCGACGGCTACGTCGACGCACACATCATGTTTTTCAATGAGTCAGTCGCAACACCGCCGTCGCTCACATCATGAATCGTCCGCCGTTCACGTCGATCGTCGCCCCAGTGATGTAGCTTGACGCATCGCTGGCAAGGAATGCAACCACTGCGGCGATTTCTACCGAATCTCCCAGCCGTCCGAGCGGCACTGCGGCCGTGAGCGCCGCCCGCCGGTCTTCCTGGAGCGTCTCAAGCCGCTTTGCCACACGTTCGTTCAACGTGAGGCCGGGCGCGACAGCATTGACGCGGATGCCGAACGGCCCGAGCTCATTGGCCAGCTGACGCGTAAAGCCCAGAATGCCCGCCTTCGCAGTAGCATAAGGCAGGTTGCCGATCTCGCTCTTGCTGCGACCTGCCTGCGACGAGATATTGATGATGCTGCCGCTTCCCTTCGCCTTCATCGCGGGAACGATTGCGCGTGTGCAAAGAAACGTACTGGTGAGATTGAGCGCAATGACTTGCTGCCATTGCTCCAGCGGCAGATCTTCGATGGGAACCGGCGGCGCGCCGACACCCACATTGTTGACGAGGATATCGACGCGTTCGTACGATTCGATCAATTCAGCCATCGCCTTCGCGATGGCCGCAGGGGCCGTCACATCCACTTGGCGATAGAAAAACTGTACGTCGTGCTGCACGACAGCCGATTTGATTTCCGCTGGGACGGCGGAGCCCGGAATATCTAGGTCGAATATGGCGACGGTGGTCCCCGCCTCGGCAAGCGCCAGCGCGCAGGCTTTGCCGATTCCGCGCAATCCGCCCGTGACGACGCCGACCCGCGGCTTGGAATGCACGCCGCGGCGTTTGTGCGGTGATGCCGAATCGAGATCAACGGGTTGCGACAAGGGCGTCTCCCTTACCGTGTTGTGCGCCGGCGCGCGGCGACAACGTGGCCTCGATCGCCTGATCCAGACGCGCCTCGTTCGGCAGGATCACCGAAGCCAGCACGAGACTTGCGGGTATACGCGTTTCGCAGGTGCCGACCCGCTGCGCCGGGGCTTTCAGCATGACATCGCCACATTCCGCGATGCTGGCCAGCACCTCGGCGCCGATGCCATAGCTCGCCCAGCCTTCGTGGACGGTGACCAGACGGCCGGTCTTGCGTACGGACTGCTGGATCGATTCGCGGTCCAGCGGGCGAAGCGTCCGCAGATCGACGACCTCGATCGAGACCCCCTTCTGCTGCCACCGCTCGCGGGCCGCCAGCGCCAGGTGCACGCCACGCCCGACGCCCACGACCGTGACATCGGTGCCCGCCGCCTTCACGTCGGCCTTGCCGATCGGCACCAGATGCTCGCCGACCGGAACCGGACCCTCGATGTCGTAGAGCTGCATCGATTCGCAAAAGACCACCGGCGCGTCATCCCGGATTGCCGATTTGAGCAGCCCCTTGGCGTCGGCCGGCGTCGCCGGCACGATCACTTTCAAGCCGGGCACATGGGCGAACCAGGCGGACATGGTGTCCTGATGCGGCCCGCCGTCCGGCCGGCTGCTATCGGCGCCGCGAACGACCATCGGCGCTTTCATGGCGCCGCCGGTGGCGAAATAGAGATTGGCGGCGGATGTCACGAGTACGTCCGCCATGAACATGATGATGTCGCTCATGTAGTATTCGGCGACCGGCCGCAATCCGCTCAAGGCCGCGCCGCAGGCGGCTCCCGAAATGGCCATCTCCGAGATCGGCGTGTCGATCACGCGCTCGGCGCCGAACTTGTCCAACAGACCGCGTGTGACGCCGCGCGAGCCGCCGTGCTTGCCGATATCCTCGCCAAGGAGGATGACCGTTTGATCGCGCTTCATCTCTTCGGCCAGTGCGTCGGTCAGCGCCAGTCGAAAGCTTTTCGTCTCGAATTCCATAGTTCACCTGTTTGACCTAAAGAGTGGCATAGACCGGAAATGCGCTTACCGGATCTGGATAATTTGCGCCGTCGAGCTTGGGCAGGGCGCGTGCGGCGCTTTCCGCGTCGGCAATTTCCTTGCGCACGGCCGTGACCACGCTGGCGAACTCGTCCTCCGAAATCAGCTCGCGCGCGACCATGTCGGCTTTCAGCTTTTCGATCGGGCAAGCCTTGCGATAACTTTCCTTCTGCTCGGCGGTGCGATTGCGGTCGGGGTCCTTGAGGGTCTGGCCGCCCCAGCGCCACGCCTTCAATTCTAGCAATGTGGGTCCGCCGCCGCTGCGTGCCCGTTCGGCCGCTGCCGCGACTGCCTCGCTGACGGCGAAAACGTCGCTTGCGTCCACCGTCTGACCGGGGATGCCGTAGCCCTTGGCCCGGTCGGATAGATTTTCCACGCGCGCCGTGTCGCGGATGCTCGTCGAAACCGCGATCTGGTTGTTCTCGATGATGATCACGATCGGCAACTGCTTGGCCGCCGCGAAGTTCACGCCTTCGTGGAAATAACCGGTATTGCTGGCGCCGTCGCCGAGCATGCCGACCACGACGCGGCCGGTTTTGTTCAGCTTCTGCGTCAGCGCGACGCCGACCGCCGTCACTAGGCCGGCGCCGAGCATTCCCGTCTGCGGCAAAATGCCGACATCCATGGCCGGCGAATGCCAATGCGCCCAGCGTCCGCCGCTGATGCTGCCTTCCCGCTCGAAAAAGGAAGCAATCAGCTTCACCATCGGCACGCCGCGGTAGAGATAGACGCCCATGCCCCGGATCGAGGGGCAGATGAGATCGTCGTCCTTGACCGCGGCGCAGGTTCCGATGGTGAAGCCTTCTTGTCCAAGACTGAGGTGAAATTCACCGACGAGCGGCTCGCCTGCTTTCCACCATCGCTCGCAAGTCAGGTCGAACTCGCGAAGCAGAATGAGCTTTCGCAGCATCTGCTTTTGCTCGTTGGCGGAAGGTGCGTTGCGGGACGCACGTCGTCCCGGCGCACCCCCAGTGGTTTTTCTAGTTTCCAGGCTAGTCATCTTCGTGCACTCCTTGCCGTCGCTCGTCGGTGTTTCGTTGGCTCAGTCGACCTTGGCGCCCGAGATTTGCACCAGCTTGCCCCATTTCTTCAGCTCGGACTGAAAGAAGGCGCCCGATTGGTCGACGCCCATCGACAGGGGGGCGGCGCCGATCGCGGCAAAGCGCTTCTTGGTCTTGTCCAGCGCGAGGATCGCGTTGACCGTCTTGTTGATCTTTTCCTTGACGGCTTTCGGGATTGCGCTCGGTCCCATGATCGCGAACCAGGACGACAGGTCATAGCCCGGCACGCCGGCTTGGATCATGGTCGGGACGTTGGGCAGGGCGTCGGCGCGTTTGGCCGTGGTGACGGCCAGCGCCTTGAGTTTGCCGGCCTTGACGTTGCCGACGACTGACGGGCCGTTGGCGATCATCATGTCGACACGGCCGGCCATCACGTCCAGCAGCGCCGGCGGGGTGCCCTTATAGGGCACGTGGATCATCTTGACGTTGGCCTTGTTGGCCAGCATCACGCCGGACAGATGCAGCACGCTACCGTTGCCGGATGAAGCGTAGGTGACCTTACCCGGATTGGCGCGCGCCATGGCGAGCAGATCCTTCACGCTTTTGGCTTTGGAGTTCGGGCCGACGACCAAGACGTTGGCCGTGCTCGCCACCGTAGCGACGACGGTCATCTGCTTGGCGGCGTCGTAGGGCATGTTCTTGTACAGGTTCGGATTGACGGCGTTCGAGCCCGAGGTGCCGAGCAGCAGGGTGTAGCCGTCGGCCTTGGCGTGGGCGACCTGCCCCGACGCGATATTGCCGCCGGCGCCAGGGTGATCCTGCACGATCACGTCCTGTTTCCAGGCCTTGTTCATTCCCTCGGCGATGTAGCGGGCAAAGATGTCCGCCGTGCCGCCCGGTGGATACGGAACGATAATCGTCACGGGCTTGGTCGGATAATCGGCGGCGTGGACGCCCACCGGCAGCAGCGCAAACAACGCAAGCAGAATCGCTGAAAGTCTGATCATGTCTTCCTCCCGTTCGTTTTCAGTTTCTCGCTAGGCAAGCTCTGTTCTCGCGCTTCTTGAGTTAGTTCGACATTTCACTTTCGAGTTTTTGTTGGTGCCCGTTGCGCAGCACGGAGGAGACCATGACCGCGACGAGGCCGCCGGCGACGAGCAAAAGCGCCAGGCTGATCGGCTGCGTCAGGAACACGGTCGGATCGCCGTGCGACAGCAGCATGGCCCGGCGCAGGTTCTGCTCCATCATGGGTCCAAGCACGAAGCCGAGGAGAAGCGGGCCCGGCTCGCAATCGAATTTGAGGAAGGCATAGCCCAGGATGCCGAAGAACACGGCGACGCCGACGTCGAAGGCGCTGTTGTCGACCGAATAGACGCCAATGCAGGAAAAAAGAATGATGGCCGGAAACAGAATGCCGCGCGGCACGCGCAGCAAGCGTATCCACAGGCCCACCAGCGGCAGATTGAGGACCAACAGCATCAGATTGCCGATCCACATGCTGGCGACAATTCCCCAGAACAAATGCGGCTGCTCCGAGATGATTTCCGGCCCGGGGATCACGCCCTGAATGGTCAGCGCGCCGCCGATCAGGGCGATCACGGGGTTAGGCGGGATGCCCAGCGTGAGCAACGGAATGAAAGATGTCTGGGACGCCGCGTTGTTCGCCGCTTCCGGCGCCGCCACGCCTTCGATGGCGCCGTGTCCGAAGCGGCTGGGGTCGGCGGCGAGGCGCTTCTCGACGGTGTAGGCGGTAAACGAGCTGAGCACCGCGCCTCCGCCCGGTAGCACGCCCAACAGCGAGCCCACGCCCATGCCGCGCAGGATCGGTTTCACGCAAGCCTTGAGGTCCGCGAGCGTGGGGAGAATGCCGATGATTTTCGGCATCTCGATCTTGCGCGAGACCAGGGCCTCCATGTTGAGGATGATGTGGCTGAATCCGAACAGCCCGATCGCGAGCGCAACCAGGTTCACGCCGTCGGAAAGCTTCTCAAATCCAAAGGTAAACCGCAGCGTGCCGGTCTGGACGTCGGTGCCGACGAAGCCCAGCATCAATCCCAGGATCACCATGGCCAGCCCGCGCAACTGCGAGCCGTGCGCCAGCGTGACCGCGGTTACTAGGCCGACGACCATAAGCGAGAAATATTCGGCGGGGCCGAACTGAAGCGCGACGTCGGTCAGCACCGGCCCGAGCAGCATGATCATCAAGGTGGCGAAGCAGCCGCCGGCGAAGGAGGCGATCTTCGACATCGAGAGCGCGGCGCCGGCGCGTCCCCTGACCGCCATGGCGTGCCCGTCGATACATGTGACCGCCGCGCTGGCATCGCCGGGGATGTTGACGAGGATCGACGTGATCGATCCGCCGTATTGCGCGCCGTAGAAAATGCCGGCGAGCATGATGATGGCGGCCGTGGGCGGCAGCACGTAAGTGACCGGCAGCAGCATCGCCACGCCCGAAAGCGGGCCGATGCCGGGAAGAACGCCGATAAACGTGCCGAGGGTGACGCCGAGCAGGCAATAGGCGATGTTGACCGGATGGGTCGCGACGCTGAAACCGAGCATCAGATGATGAATCAGTTCCATAGCGGCGGCCATATATAGAGCGGCATGCCGAGGATATAGATGAACACCACGCAGACGGCGGCCGTCATGCCAATGCAAAGCAGCAACAGCTCGCGTCGATTGCCGCCGCGCACGCCCGAATAGGTGATGGTCAGGGTGACGATCGAAGTCACCACGACGCCGGCGGAATCGACGATGAGCGCGAAAATAGCCGCCGCTGCGATCACGGCTGCAAACGGCCGCAGCCGCGGCAGCGCGGGCGGCGGATCGGTGACGCGGAAGGACCGCAGGATGAGGGCGGCGCCCACCAGCACCATCAACCCGCCGAGGATAAGCGGGAAATAGCCGGGCCCCATGCGCAGCGCCGTGCCAATGTGATAGCTTGGCGCCAGCACCACGGCAATTGCGCCGAAGCTCATGAATATGAGTCCGGAACCGAGATCCTGCACGCTCAAGATGCGCAGTCTCATTTGCGACACCCTCTACGGGGCCTTCGTCAAACGGAAGCCGAGCGCAATGGCAGAGCGGACCGGCGCATCCTTTGCGCAGGCGCGAACTCGCCGATTATGTCGTGATCTGCCTCGCTGCCGTTGTCGAGAACACCGTTTCCTCCCAGCTCTTCCCGTTCGGCCGATCAATGCGGATCGGACCGTATTAGGCGCCGATGGAAACCCGGAGTTTTTTCGGTTTGGGTCGCCTCGGGGCAATTCTATGTTTGGCCAAGTCGGTCACTTGAGCGTTATCCAGTCCGAGCGCGCGCGATGCGTTGCGGGCCGCCTTAAGGACCTGCGGCACCGCCTGCTCGACGAATTTTTCCGAAAGACGAACAGTCGGAACGCACAAATTCACGGCGGCGACGAGCGCGCCGTTACAAAGAATCGGTGCGGCGATCGCTCCCTGCCCGTTGATGGTCTCTTCTACGCTGCGCGCATAGCCCCGGTCGCGGATGACCTTAAGTGCGTTCAAAAGTGCCTTCCGAGACTCGATGGTGTTGCGCGCGACCTTGATGAGGGGGCGCTGCTCGATCAGACGCTCGACATCAGCCTCGGGCAAAAAGGCGAGCATCACCTTGCCGGCGGCGCCCGCATAGATCGGCTTCGTGCTGCCGATCTCCGGCACGGCTTTGAGCTCGTGAAGTCCGACCGCAACGTCAATGGTGAGCCGCTCGGCGCCTCTTAGCACCACCAAAGCTGCGGTCTCATGGACCGCGTCGCGCAGCCGCTCCAGATGGTGCCGCGCCGCTCTCTTCAGACCTTGGAACGACTCGGACGTCATACCGAGCCGCAAGAAGACGTGGCCGGGAAAATACAGCGCCGTGAGCGGGTCGCAGGTTACGAACTGCGCCGCCATCAAGGTTTGTAGGATTCGATAGGTCGTTGTCTTGCTCAGCGAGGCGGCCACAGCGAGCTCGGTCAATGGCATACCGTCTGGCCGCAGCGCTAGGCAGCGCAAGAGTTCGGTTGCACGTCGGACGGCTCTGATTTCCATACGTTCCGCTCCGTGGAACAAAAACAACCGAGCAATGAAACTTTATGGCGATGAGGCGCGGGGTGTCAACGACGTTTACGCGCCCGCACCGGCGGCCAGCACGATCTTGCCGACATGGGAGCTGCTCTCCATGCGCCGATGAGCTGCCGCCGCCTGGGCGAGCGGAAAGGTGCTGTCAACGATCGGCCGGTATCGGCCCTCCGCGATCCACGGCCAGATCCGTGCCTCGACGGTTTGTGCAAGCAACGCTTTGTTGGCCGGGCTGAGATCGCGAAGGAACCCGCCGGTGATGAGCGCGCGCTTGCGCGCCACCGTCGCCAAATTGATCTCGCCCAGCGGGCCCTCCATGAAGGCCGTCGCCACCAATCGTCCGCGCGGGGCGAGGGCGTCCAGATTGCGCTGCAGGCTCGGTCCGCCGAGAATGTCCAGCACGACGTCGACGCCGCGGCCGCCGGTTGAGTCCTGAATGGCCGCTGCGACGTCTTCGTCGCGATAATTGATGGCGCGCGCTGCGCCGAGGGTTTCGCAAGCCCGGCATTTCTCGGCCGATCTGGCGGTCGCCAGCACGCGCGCGCCGAGCAGACTTGCGACCTGAATGGCGGCGGTGCCGACGCCGCTCGATCCGCCGTGCACAAGCACGGTCTCACCGGACTTTAGCTGCCCCATGTCGACGAGCGCGGACCAGGCGGTGAAAAGAGCTTCCGGCAGAGTTGCGGCGGCAATTGCGTCAAGCTCATCAGGCACCGGCAGGCAAAGCGCCGCGGCCGCGCAGGCATAGGTGGCATAACCGCCGCCGGTAAGAAGCGCGCACACTTTATCGCCCTCGCGCCATCGCCGCACACGGGCACCCGTCGCAACAACGCGGCCGGCAACCTCGAGCCCGGGAACGCCATTATGTGCCGGGTCCATCGGGTTCAGGCCCTTGCGCTGCCGCAAGTCCACATGATTGAGGCCGGCCGCTTCGACGCTAATCACGACCTCGTCCTCGGCGGGCGAGGGGCGTGGACGCTCGACCGGAACGAGAACTTCCGGTCCGCCGGTCTTGCTCACGACGATGGCCGTCATCATCGCTCCGGCCGTGTCTTGGCTCATGCAGCACTGAGCCTGATCTGCACGATCGTCTGCACCGCCCGCTCGAGCGTATATACGGGTTGGTAACCGAGCTCCCGGCGTGCGCGGGAAATGTTCATGCGCCCGCGGTCGGCGGACCTGCCATCGAACGAGATGCGGCCGGCCCGCGGCGCAAAACGCCGCACCAGATCGGCGACCGCTTGGAAGCTGGCGTAACAATCGTCGCCACCACCGATGTTGAAGAGATCGTGCTCGGTCTTCGGCGCCAGAACGGCCAGCGTCGTGCCGAGCGCGATGTCTGACGTATAGGCAAATTGACGCCGTTCCTTGGCGGCGACGCCCTTGACCACGACATCCTGTCCGGACGCCGCGTCGAAGATCGTCGCCAAGGCGGCGGCGACGCCGGGGCTCGATACCTTCCTGGGCGAGAGAACGGCGGCGTAGCGCAGAGAGCGGCAATCCATGCCGTAAAGAGCGTTGTAGCGGCGGGCCACTTTTTCGCAGAGCAGCTTGGTCACGCCGTAAAGGGATGCATCGGCCTGGATTGGCGAGGTTTCGTCGAGCGCGTCGGACGTGCCGCCATAGGTCGCGAGCGTGCCCGACAGGATGACACGTTTGACGCCAGCCTGGCGGGCGGCCTCCAGCACCGCCATCGTGCCCATGACGTTCACCCGCACGGCTTTCGCCGGCTCCATCTCGCAGCCGAATTGCAGCATCGAAGCGAGGTGAGCGATGGAGTCGATCTCGTGCTTCGCGATGATCTCGCGCAACCGCGCCTCGTCGCCGATATCACCCTTTTCGCTGGCGATCCCGACGCCGGGCGCGGGCGCGATCTGGTCGTAGACGACCGCCTCGGCATCCCGCGCCTGCAGGAGTTGCACTACCTCCTGGCCGATATTGCCGGCCCCGCCGGTTACCAGAACGCGCATGACTATGTCCCGCTCATGCGGCGACGCCGGGACGCGCCGCGTCGAGATTCGACGTGAGCGTCAGCCCCAGGATCTTGCGCGCCTCGTTGGGATCGGTGACCACCCGGCGCCCGAGCTTCTCCGCGATATCCCGCGCCAGCGTTACGGTGTCGGAGTTCTTCTTGATGATCTCGTCTTTGTGCGGGTACATCCAATAGCAATCCTCGATGCCGACCCGCACGAGAGGCGCTCCCAGCAGAAGGCCGAAGACGAGAATGGGCAGCCAGTTGCGCCCACCCGGATAGACGCCGACGATAGAGTCGTGGCCGACGGTGTCGAGCACCATGTTGTAATTGGTCAACAATTGCAGGTACGACCACGGGTCCCGGTGAATCGTATGGGAATGATGCTTGCCCAGGTGCAGATTGAAAATGTAGGGCTTCATTTTCGCGTGGCCGTCGTCGAGGATCTTGCTCTTGAAGTCGCGCAATACGTAGGTGTCGTAGAGCTGAAAGATCGGCTTGACCTTGTGGGCCTCGAGCCATTTGACGCCATCGATCACGTTCTGTTTGGGATGGAAGGTGCCGGTGGCGCTCACATGGCCCGTCCGCAGCACGACCGAGCCCTGGCAGAACATGTTGCCGCCGCCGAGTTCGAGCAGTTGCTCGGTTTCCTCGACATAGTCGACTTCTTCGCGCACCGCCCAGGTGTGCGACAAGGTGACGTAGTCGCCGACCTCGTCGAATACGCGGCCGAGAATATGTGCGAGCAGCTTCGGATTCGCCTGCGCATTGCCGGACTCCGGGTCGCGCGGATGCATATGGACGGCGACGGCGCCGGCGCGGATTGAGTCAACGGTCTCCTGCACCTGCTCGTCGATGCTTTTTGGCACGGCCGGGAATCTCTGGCCGCCGACCTGCCATCCGGGACAGGCGCTCTCGATGATCACCGGCCGGTCGAGCGTCGTGATGCGCTCCTCATGCTCGATTGGAAAGTGGGCGAGCACGCGCTCCGGTGTAAATTCGTCAACGAGCTCGAGATCTTTCGGCCTGGCCATGGCTGCTTCCTCCTCTTTGGTGAATTTTTGTTGCGGGCTCTTGATCAACCTCTTTGAGTATTCGTTTTTACGTGCACTCGTGCGTTCTATGCTTGGTCCAAATCAGCCGCGGGCCCCCATGACTGCCGCACCAAATCACTTTCAAACATGTGAAGCACAGCTGGGACAGCAATGCTCAATTTGGCGAACAAGGAAAATGGAAAATGCGCACCCGTATGACGGATCGCCCGAGTCACGGAAAGGGACTTCACTAATCCGAAGGTGGTCGCGTTACTCAGCCCGAATGCCGCCGAGATTTCAGTTAGCGAATTTTCCGACAGATTTCCCAGCACGAACTGCAGCAGTCTAACTGCGCGAACGATAGTGCGGATCATCTGTCTGTTCCACGGTGTGAAACAAATTGTTCTGTTTTTCGAAACCGTAGCGACCCCATGTTTACTGGTCAAGTATCGCCGATTGCGAGCTCGTCGCTTCAGGACGATGGGGTGTGTGTCGAGTGCACCGAAAACCTTATCTGCTGATGATTTCGGATTCGACTGGGAAAATTCCCTGTTCCTAAACCAGAATTCCCTGCTCCACCGAAACTATTCCCTGTTCGGTTGCGTAGGGGGTATAGCGATAGCCAGAAAAGTAGGCCACCTGTAGGGACCAGCTGACAAGCATAAATTCATACGCAAAAAATGGACGTGCAGATTGCGACAACGAATGTCCGCTTCTCTAATCGGCCGGTCGGGGTCAAGCGCTTTCAGACTATCCACCGCACCAGTGTCGATGTCGCTTGCGGGCTCGTGCTTCTCT
>Ga0307436_1000499_pt1 | contig 18421 bp, 16 predicted proteins | sample SalMarWE160440MG_FD_202513 | JGI IMG/M metagenome (GOLD analysis project Ga0307436, IMG submission 202513) | Salt marsh sediment microbial communities from the Plum Island Ecosystem LTER, Massachusetts, United States - WE1604-40 | ecosystem: Environmental > Aquatic > Marine > Intertidal zone >...
TTCTGATAGTATGCTCCCAGGTGCGACCGATTCATTGTTGCGGGCGCACATCGATGAATACTGTGAACTGGTGCATGAAGTGGCGATCTAGGCTCTGGAGGCTACTGCTCTGGCTGATTCTCGCTGGTTTGGTGGCCACCGCAAGCGTGCTCGGAGCGGTCTACGTCTACGTGGTGCCGACGCTGCCGGACACCGATCAGCTGCGCGATGTCCGCTACCAGGTCCCGTTGCGGGTGTACTCCCGGGAGCGGCGCCTGATTGCGGAATTCGGCGAGAAGCGGCGCATTCCCTTGAGCTACGAGCAGATTCCGCGGCGGATGGTGCAGGCGTTTGTGGCAGCCGAGGACGAACGGTTCTTCGAGCATTCCGGCGTCGACTATCAGGGGCTGATCCGTGCTGCGGTGCAGCTGGCGGTCACCGGTGAGCGGCGCCAGGGCGGAAGCACCATCACCATGCAGGTGGCTCGGAATTTTTTTCTGTCCCGCGAGAAGACCTTCCGCCGCAAGCTCAATGAGATCCTGCTCGCCTTGCAGATTGAGCACGACCTCTCCAAGCAGGAGATTCTGGAGCTCTATCTGAATAAGATCTATCTGGGCAGCCGCGCCTACGGCGTCGGCGCCGCGGCTCAGGTGTACTATGGTCGCGATGTCGCCGACCTCGATCTGGCCCAGACCGCTATGATCGCGGCCCTGCCCAAGGCGCCCTCCCGCCTCAATCCAGTCGCCTCGCCGGAACGCGCCCGCGAGCGGCGCAACTACGTGCTCTCGCGCATGGCTGAGCTCGGCTTCATCACCAGCCAGGAGGAGGCCGCGGCAAGCGGCGCGCCGATTACCGCCAGCCACCATTCGGCGGAGATCGGGATCGATGCCCCCTATGTCGCGGAGATGGTGCGGGCCGACATGGTCGAGCGCTATGGCCTGGAGGCCTACACGGCGGGCTATCAGGCCTATACCACCCTGGACTCTCGCCTGCAGCAGGCGGCGAGTCCCGCGCTGCGCACCGCGCTCGACGACTACGACCGGCGGCACGGCTACCGCGGACCAGAGGCTCACTACGAGATCAACCCGCAAGGGCCGCCGAAGTCCTGGCTTGCGCTGCTCGCGGGCCACCCCGCGGTGGGCGACCTGATACCCGCCCTGGTGCTTGGGGTCGAGGCCAAGAGCGCCAAGCTCGTCCTCAAGGATGGCCGTATCGATACGCTCGATTGGGAAGGACTCAAGTGGGCCTCCCGCTACATCGACGAGAACCGCCGCCGAGGGGCGCCCAAGACCGCCGCCGACATCCTCAAGGCCGGCGACCTGATCCGGGTGCAGGCGGTCCCGGATGAAACCGACGCAGGTAAGACCCACTGGCGACTCGCGGAGATCCCCGCAGTCGAGGGGGCACTGGTGGTTGTGGATCCCAGCGACGGGGCGATCCGCGCCCTGATGGGCGGTTACGATTTCTATCACAGCAAGTTCAACCGGGTGACCCAGGCCCGCCGCCAACCAGGGTCGGGATTCAAGCCCTTCATCTACTCAGCGGCCCTCGAGGCGGGCTTCACGCCCGCGAGCTTGATCAACGACGCGCCGGTGGTCTTCGATGACCGGAGCATCGAGGGCGGCTGGCGGCCCGAGAACTACAGCCGTGAATTCTTCGGCCCGACCCGCCTTCGGGTTGCCCTCGTGAAATCGCGGAACCTGGTGTCGATCCGGCTCCTGCGGGCCATCGGCATCAATCGGGCGCTGACCCACAGCGCGTTGTTTGGCTTCGACCCGGACGAGCTGCCCCGAAATCTATCCCTCGCACTGGGTACAGGGGCGGTGACACCGCTCCAGATGGCCAGGGGATTCTCAGTATTCGCCAACGGCGGCTTCCGCGTGGAGCCCTATCTGATCGAGCACGTCGAGCGCGAAGGGGACGGCAGGGTTTTCCAGGCGAATCCGGCCCGGGTGTGCCAGACATGCGAGCGCGCCGCCGCCGCCCCGCAACAGGGTAGCCCGGGCGCTACGCCTGTGGCCGCCTCCGATGATCAAGAGGCAGCCGCGCAACCCTCCCCGGACGCGGGCAATGTCGCTCCCCGGGTGATCTCGCCCGAGAACCAATATGTGATGAGCTCCATGCTGCGTGATGTGGTGCGCGCCGGCACCGGGGTGCGGGCCCGTTCCCTGGGACGCGACGACATCGGCGGCAAGACCGGCACGACCGATGACCAGCGGGACGCCTGGTTCAATGGCTTTCACCCGAGCCTGGTCGCGGTGGTCTGGGTCGGCTTTGATGACTATGCCCCCTTGGGGCGCCGGGAGACCGGTGCGCGCGCGGCCCTGCCCGCCTGGATCGCGTTCATGCAGCGGGCGCTCCAGGGCGTCCCGGAAGACCTCCCGCCCATGCCTCCGGGAATGGTGACGGTCAGGATCGATCCGACCACCGGCAGGCGCGCTCCAGCCGGCGCGAGCAACGCCATCTTCGAGGTGTTCCGCGCCGATCAGGTCCCGGGCTTGGGTCAAGCCCACACTCAGGCCGACGCCAAGGGAGGGGCCAGCGTGGTGGAGAGCCTGTTCTGAACCGGCGCCTGACGCCGAGCCGGCCTTGACCGATTCCAAGCACAGCATGCGGCGGCGCCTGGCTTACGAGGCCGCGAGAATCGCGGCCGAGGAGCAGATGCCGGACCTCGGGAAGGCCTGCCGCAAGGCCGCCTCTCGCTTGGGCTTCCCAGGCCCAGGGGCGTGGCCGCGGCGGGAGGAAATTGAGGAGGCACTGCGCGCTCAGCAGCGTCTGTTCCGCGGTGCGGCCCAGGCGGAGGCGCTGCAGCGTCTGCGTCGCCGCGCCCTGGAGGCCATGGACGCCCTGGCCCGGTTCCGGCCTCAGCTCGTGGGTGCCGCCCTGGACGGGACGGCAGACCGCCACTCGACCATCGAGCTGCACCTGTTCACCGATGATCCGACAGCGGTTGCGGCCTGCCTGGCCGAGTTGCACATCCCCTGGCGGGACGCCGACCGACAGGTGCGATATCCCAGGGGAGCCCGGCGCACCCAGCCGGCGTTTCGCTTCCAGGCGGGCGATACCCCGATCGAGCTCGTTGTGTTCAAGGAAAAGGGCTTACGCCAGCCCCCATTGGCTCCGGGGGGCCGCCGGGCCATGGCGCGGGCGGGCCGTGATGCCGTGCGGCGGATGCTGGAGCTGCAGATGCCCGACGAGCCGCCCGCTGCCGGCCGCTACGCAAACCCTACCTGAGGCGCCGCCGTTGCCCGCATTCAACGATCGGAGACCGGGATGTAGTCCCGCTTGGTGCAGCCGCGGTAGATCTGCCGGGGTCGCCCAATGCGGTGGTCCGGGTCCGCCATCATCTCCATCCAATGCGCCACCCAGCCGGCCGTGCGGGCGATGGCGAACATCACCGTGAACATGTTGCGGGGGATGCCCAGGGCCTGGTAGATGATGCCCGAGTAGAAATCGACATTGGGATAGAGCCGACGCTCGAGAAAATACTCATCCCCCAGGGCGATCTCCTCCAGACGTAAGGCGAGCTCGAACAGCGGATTGTTGGCATCGGCGACCTTTTCCAGCACCTCATGGGCCACAGCGCGGACGATCTTGGCGCGCGGATCGTAATTTTTATACACGCGGTGGCCGAAGCCCATCAGGCGGAACGGATCGTCCTTGTCCTTCGCCCGCGCTATGAAACGGTCGATGTGGGAGAGGGTACCGATCTCCTCCAGCATCGAGAGCACGGCCTCGTTCGCCCCTCCGTGGGCGGGCCCCCAGAGCGAGGCAATGCCCGCGGCGATACAGGCGAACGGGTTGGCCCCCGAGCTGCCCGCCAGGCGAACCGTCGAGGTGCTGGCGTTCTGCTCGTGGTCGGCATGCAAGATGAACAGCAGGTCGACCGCCCGCTCGGCCAGGGGGTCCACGTCGCGCTCTTCACAGGGGGTGTCGAACATCATGTGCAAGAAATTCGCACAATAGCCTAGCTTGTTGCGGGGATATATCACCGGCTCGCCTACGTTGTGCTTGTGACAGGCCGCGGCGATAGTCGGGATCTTGGCGATCAGGCGATGGGCGCTGATCTCGCGGTTGCGCACATCATGGATATCGATCGAGTCATGATAGAATGCCGACAGTGAGCCGGCCACGCCTACCATCATGGCCATGGGATGGGCATCGTAGTGAAAGCCCTGGAAGAAGCGCAGCAGGGCCTCGTTGATCATGGTGTGGTAGGTGATGATGCCGGTGAACTCGTCGAGCTGAGCCCGGGTCGGCAGCTCTCCGTACAGCAGCAGGTAGGCGACCTCCAGGAACGAGCTCTGCTCGGCAAGCTGCTCGATCGGATAGCCGCGGTAGCGCAGGATGCCTTGGTCCCCATCGATATAGGTCAATGCGCTGTTGCAGCTTGCAGTGGACATGAAGCCGGGATCGTAGGAGAAAATCCCGGCCTGCGAATACAGGGCGGAGATGTCCACCGCCGGAGGGCCTTGGTTTCCCCGGACCAGGGGCAGCTCGATGGAGCGGCCATCGGGCTGGTTGAGGGTGAGGGTCTCGTCCGACATGCCTTCTCTCCTACCAGGCCCGGCCCCGGGGATACCCGAGGCTGAGGCCGCCGTCCGAGCCCCGCGAGGTTAGTGCATGCCCGACAAGCGCTCAGAGGTTGTGAAAATTCGCCGGCCGTAGCGAGGGCGACCCTGGGCGTGTCCGGCAAGGCGCAGGAAGCCCAAGATCGGGGAGCCTAGTGGGGCTAGGTGACCCGATTGTGGGGCTTCTGCAATGCCGTCGGGCATGTTCAGGGGCGTTCGCAGTAGGTCGGGGAATTTTTTCACAACGTCTCAGGCCAGGCGGGCGAGATCGGCGCGCACCGTCGCCACCGAAGCGGCAAACCGGGCGGCCTCCTCCTCATCGAGGTCCAGCTCGAGCACGGCCTGGAGTCCTCCTTTAGCCAACACGCAGGGCACACCCATGGCCAGGTCGCGCTCGCCATACTCGCCTTGCAGCAGGGCCACGCATGGCAGCAGACGGCGCCGGTCGTGGCTGATCGCATCCACCATGGCAGCGACCGAGGCCCCCGGGGCATCGTAGGCACTGCTGAGCTTGCGCAGGGCGAGAATCTCCGCGCCGCCGTTGCGGGTTCGCTCGATGATCTGCTCCAGTCGCTCGGCGGAAACGAAATGCGAGATCGGCACGCCACCGATCGTGCTGAACCGCGGCAGAGCCACCATGGTGTCGCCGTGCCCGCCCAGGACCATGGCGCTGATGTCGCGAACCGAGAATCCGGTCTCCATGGCGATGAAGCTCGCCATGCGCGAAGAATCGAGCACGCCCGCCTGCCCGAGCACCCGGCGACGGTCCCAACCCGTGAGCTGCCAGGCCCGATAGGTGAGCACGTCGACCGGATTGCTCACGATCAGCAAGATGCAGTCCGGGGCATGGCGCTTGACGTCGGCAATGATGCCGTCGAGGATCTCCACGTTCGCCTGCTGCACGTCGGAGCGGGACATACCCGGCTTGCGCGGCAGACCGGCAGTCACCACCACCAGCTCCGCACCGGTGATGGCCTCGGGATCATTACTGCCGTAGACCCGGGTGTCGAACCCGAAGAATGGGGCGGTCTGAAACACATCCAGGGCAACCCCCTGGGGAACATCCGGGCGAACGTCCACCAGCACCACCTCGCGGCAGAGCTCCTGCTTGGCGAGAAACTGGGCAGTGGTCTCTCCCACGCGGCCCGCGCCGATAATCGCTATCTTCTCCATTGGGACTCCCAGGAAATCCACTGGCCCAAGCCACACCGGCCCCCTGTCAGCATAGCTCAGGGACCAGCGGCGGCAATCCTGGTAAACCGGGGGCCATCTGCGGGTAATGGGCCGGGTAGGGGGCACGGGCGACACCCGAGCGCACCGCCGCGCGCGCGACCGCGGCGGAGACCTCGACCCGCAGCCTGGGGTCCAGGGGCTTGGGGATGATGTAGTTCGACCCGAACGCCAGCTCTTGCAGCCCGTAGGCCTTGAGCACCTCGGGCGGAACCGGCTCTCGGGCCAACTGCTGCAGGGCGCGCACGGCGGCGATCTGCATGTCTTCGTTGATCCTGCTCGCACGCACGTCCAGTGCCCCGCGGAAGATGAAGGGGAAGCCCAGGACGTTGTTGATCTGATTGGGATAGTCGCTGCGTCCCGTGGCCATGATCAGATCGTCGCGCACGCTGCGCGCCGCCGCCGGGCGGATCTCCGGCACCGGGTTGGAGAGCGCGAACACCGTCGGTCGGGGCGCCATGGAGGCCAGCATCCGGCGGCTCACCAGATCGGGCCCGGAGACCCCGATGAACACATCGACGCCCTGCATGGCGTCAGCCAGCGAGCGCCTCTCGGTGTCCACCGCTACCGCCCATTTGTAAGGATTGAGGTCCTTGCGGCCGGTGTGGATAACCCCGCTGCGATCGACTGCGTAGATGCGGTCCCGGCGCGCGCCCAGGGTGCACAGCAGCCGGATGGTCGCGATGCCGGCCGCGCCTGCTCCGAGACAGACGATGGACACCTCCTCGATGCCCTTGCCCTGCAGCTCCAGTGCGTTGAGCAGGCCGGCCGCCGTGATGATGGCGGTGCCGTGCTGGTCATCGTGGAAGACCGGGATGTCCAGCTGGTCTATGAGTGCGTGCTCGATCTCGAAACAGTTGGGTGCGGCGATGTCCTCCAGATTGATGCCTCCGAAGGTCGGGGCGATGCGCAAGACCGTCTCGATGAACGCCTGGGGGCGAGTGGCGCTCACCTCGATGTCATAGACATCGATCCCGGCGAAGCGCTTGAACAGCACGCCCTTGCCCTCCATGACCGGCTTCCCGGCCAAAGCGCCGACCGCCCCCAGGCCCAGCACCGCCGTACCGTCGGTAATGACGGCTACGAGGTTACCCTTGTTGGTATACGTGTAGGCCGCCTCGGGATCCTCGGCAATGCGGCGCACCGGCTCGGCGACCCCGGGGGTATAGGCGAGCGCCAGGTCGCGCTGGGTCTCCGCCGGCTTGGTAATGTTGACCTCCAGCTTTCCCGGGCGGGGCTCGGCATGGTAGAGCAGGGCGGCCCGATTGAGCTCACCGTCTTCTTGATCGCTGTCGCTAGCGTCGCTCATGGTGGTTTGTCCATTGGCTCAGTTCAGCTCGAGGGACGACCTAGCGTCGGCTCCGAACAAAAAAGGCACCCTCGGGGTGCCTTACTCGCGGACCCGTTCGGATGAATCAGCGACCGTACTTCTTCCGGAACTTATCGACACGGCCGGCCGTGTCGATGATCTTCTGCCGTCCCGTGTAGAAGGGGTGGCAGGCCGAGCAGACCTCGACCTGCAGATCATGGCCCAGCGTGGAGCGCGTGGTGAGCTCGTTGCCACAGCTACAGCTGACCTTGACATCCTTGTATTCGGGATGGATCTCCGCTTTCATCTTCGCCTCGCTTGGCCCTGACCGGACGCCTAGCGCCTCCGGTTAAGGTGCGAAATTGTAGACGATCGGCCGCCCGCGGGCAACGCGAATCAGTATCTGAGCGGGAAATGCAGGATGTTGGAGCCAGACCCCAGGTCCCTGGGGGGCGCTGGCGTGGCGTCGCCCCGCGGCGGCGCCCTCAGGCTCTCCAGGAGACCGCCCCTGCCGAGGACGCTGTGCCACATCATCCCCGAGAGGCGCCGGCACGCCTCCAGGGGAGAGGGTGCGCGGCTGCGCTCTTGGTCGATGCGCCACTGCAGCGCCTCCAGACGGCGACGGCGGCGCAGCGGGGCTCGCTCGATCAGAAGCTGCACCTTTTTCTGGCGCAACGCCTCGAAGGCCCCCGGATCGTTCCGAGCGAGGGCCGCCCATTCGCTGAAGCTCTCGTGAAAGCTGTGATCCTGTCCCATCGCGTCGCAGATCCGGAATAGGCGCCCGGACCTTTAGGTTCTCACAGGAGGTCCCTCTGGCTCAGGCCCTGGTCAGGTTTCGCGTCCATCCGCGGAAAGCTCAGCGCCCCCACCTCGGCCGCAGGCCCGAAGCGCAGCCAAGACCCCGGTCGAAAGCAAGGCCTTGGGGAGGGCAGTGAGCTCACACTCAGAGCATAGGACGCAGCGTACGAAAGCGGCCGACGGGGGTCGATCATCCTGGATTAACCGAGGAGTCCGTGAATGCTAGGCCAGGCTCGAAGCGTCCCGCGGCCGAATCACCGGCAGCCAGGGCCCTCAGCCCACCAGCCGGCGCGTCGCCGTCCAGGAACAGGGCGACCAGGTCATTCAGGAACCGGTATCCAAAGGGCGAGGCCCGCAGCCATGTCGTATCTGGGTCGACCAGACCCCGGGACCGGGCCTGCGCCAGAGGAGCTGCCAGACCCGCCCGAGGCAGACCGGTCCGGGCCTCGTACAGCGCCGCGCTCACCCCATTGCGCAGCCGCAAGGCATTGAGCGCGAATTCGAACATCAGGTCCGATGTGCCGAGCATGCGTCGGCCCGCTAGCGCCGCCGGGGTACCAGCACGGGCCAGGAAGCGGGCCGGATCGCGGAGACGCCAGCGCCGTTCCACCCGAGCCGGTCCCAGGGTCAGCTTGGCGTGGGCCCCCGCGCCTATGCCCAGGTAATCGCCGAACTCCCAGTAGTTGAGGTTATGTCGGCACTGGCGCCCGGGGCGCGCGTGGGCCGACACCTCGTACTGCGCGAGCCCCGCGGCGGCGAGCAAGCGCTGGCCCCCGGTCTGGATCTCGTCCAGCACCTCGTCGTCGGGCAGCGCCGGGGGAGAGCGCTCGAACGGCGTGTTGGGCTCGACGGTCAGCTGGTAGTAGGAGAGGTGCTCCGGGACCAGTCCCAGAGCGGCCTCTACGTCTGTCAGGGCACTTGCGGGGTCCTGCCGGGGCAGGCCGAACATCAGGTCCAAGTTGAGGTTGTCGAACCCGGCGCGGCGGGCGAGAAGCACAGCCCCCACGGCCTCCTCGGGACCGTGAATCCGCCCCAGGGCGGAAAGCTGGCGCGCATCGAAGCTCTGGATGCCGATGGACAGCCGGTTGACGCCCGCCTCGCGATATGCCGCGAAGTGGGCCGCATCTGCGGTGCCGGGGTTGGCCTCCAGGGTGATCTCGATGTCGGCGCTCCAGTCCAGGCGCTCCCGCACCCCGGTGAGCAGTCGCCGGATCGCCGCGCCGGGGAGCAGGCTCGGCGTGCCGCCCCCGATGAAGATGCTGTCCAGGGGCCGGGCCCCGGCCAGGTGCAGGTCGAGATCCAGGTCCGGGAGCAGCGCGGCGACGTAGGGCTCCCAGTCGATGGGGCCGCGCACAGGCTGGGAGTTGAAATCGCAATAGGGGCATTTGCGCGCGCACCAGGGAACGTGAACGTAGAGACCCAGGGGTATGATCGGTCCTGGCATCGACTCGGCGCTCAGGTCCGCTGCCCGACCCCGGGCCGGGCGGGCTCGCAGATCGGCGACCAAGCCGCCGCCTCCGTGCAGCGCTGGGGAAAGGGGACGCAGATCCCTCGGGTGCTCATCGAGTGCGGAGGGGCTCAGATAGGCTGCAGATTCGCATAGGCAAGCACCAACCATTTGGCGCCGCCCTGCTCGAAACGCACCTGTACCCGGGCCGAGGCCCCCTGTCCCTCCGCATCCAGGACGACACCCTCGCCGAACCTCGGGTGGGCCACGCGCTGACCGAGGGAGAATCCGCCGCCGGCCTGGCCCGCCACCCAGGGCGCAGCCGGGGCCAGATAGGGGCGCGACACCGCCGGGCGTACCCGCACCTCTTCGATCAGCGAGGCCGGAATCTCGCGCAGGAAACGCGAGGGAAGGGGGCAAGTCTCGCTCCCGTGCAGCCGCCGACTCTCGGCGTAGGTGAGGTACAGCTGCTCCATCGCCCGCGTCATTCCGACGTAGCACAAACGGCGCTCCTCCTCGAGCCGCTCGGGATGCTCCGCTGACATGACGTGGGGGAACAGCCGTTCTTCGACCCCGACCAGCAGCACGAGGGGAAACTCCAGCCCCTTGGCCGAGTGAAGGGTCATCAGCTGCACGCAGTCCTCCCATTCCGGCGCCTGGGTCTCGCCGGCCTCCAGCGCGGCGTGCGCTAAGAAGGCGTCCAATGGGGACAGGGCGGGCTCCGGGGGCCCCGGCTGTGCGCGGTCGGCCGCCTCCGCCGGAAAAACGTCCAAAAACAGAGAGTCCTGGAACTGGCGTGCCGCGTTGACCAGCTCCTCTAGGTTCTCCACGCGGTCCTGCCCCTTGCCGTCGCGACCCTTGAGGTAATGGTCGGGCAGCCTGCTCGCTTCGATCCCCGCCGCGACGACCGCGGCCAGATCGGAATCCGAGCGTGGGGCGGCGATGGACTCGATGAGGTCCAGGAAACCCCGCAGGGCGTTGGCGGCCCGGGCCGGCATCCGGCCCCCCGCAAGCAGCTCGCCCGCGGCACGCCACAGGGAGCAGCCAGAATCCCGCGCGTGGGCGCGCAAGGCGTCCAGAGTGCGCGCACCGACGCCGCGGGGCGGCTGGGCGACGGCTCGCTCGAAGGAAGCGTCGTCGCCGCGGTTTGCGATCAGCCGCAGATAGGCCAGGGCATCCTTGATCTCGGCGCGCTCGAAAAAGCGCAGGCCTCCGTAGACCCGGTAGGGGATCCCCGCTTGCAGTAGGCTCTCCTCGAGCTGGCGGGACTGGGCGGTGGTGCGATAGAGCACGCCGCAGTCGCTGCGGCGGTGGCCCTGGTCGACAAAGCGGCGGATGCGCTCGACCACGAACTGCGCCTCGTCCACCTCGTTGAAGGCGGCATAGACGCGGATCGGCTCGCCCTCGCCTCCCGCCGTCCAGAGGCGCTTGCCCAGCCGAGAAGGATTGTGGGCGATCACCGCATTGGCCGCGTTCAGGATATGGCCGGTGGAGCGGTAGTTCTGCTCCAGTCGGATCAGGGTGGCTGCCGGGTAATGCTTGCGAAAGTCCTGGATGTTCTCCACCCGGGCCCCGCGCCAGCCGTAGATCGACTGGTCGTCGTCGCCGACGACGAACAGGTTGTCGCGCTCCCCGGCGAGCAGTCGCAGCCAGGCATACTGGATCGCGTTGGTGTCCTGGAACTCATCCACCAGGATATGGGCGAAGCGGCTGCGATACTGGGCCAGGATCTCGGGTCGGTCGCGCCAGAGCTCATGGGCACGCAGCAGCAGCTCGGCGAAATCCACCAGCCCGGCACGCCGGCAGGCCTCCTCATAGGCCGCGTAGATGGCCATCATCTGGCGCTGGAAGGGGTCGCCGCCGTCGTCGAGGTGGACGGCGCGACGGCCCTCGTCTTTCTGGGCGTTGATGAACCACTGGGCCTGCCGGGGGGGCCAGCGGCTGTCGTCCAGGCCCTGATCCCGCAGCAGCCGCTTGATCAGCCGAATCTGATCGTCCGCGTCGAGGATCTGAAACCCCTGGGGCAGGCCCGCATCCTGCCAATGGGCCCGCAGTAGCCGATGGGCCAGCCCGTGAAACGTGCCCACCCACATGCCGGCGACAGGGGTGCCCAGCAGGTGCTCGATCCGGTGGCGCATCTCGCGGGCCGCCTTGTTGGTGAAGGTGACGGCAAGGATCGACCAGGTTGAGGCGTGCCCCACCTGAAGCAGCCAGGCGATGCGGTGCACCAGTACGCGGGTCTTGCCCGAGCCCGCCCCCGCCAGCACCAGGGCGCTGGCGGGGGCCGCGGTAACGGCCTCGCGCTGGGCGGCGTTCAGACCCTCCAGGAGGTGGGAGACATCCATCGCCTCATTGTAACAGGCGGCCCGACAGCGCGATCCGGGCGCCTGCCGCCGCGAGGCTACTCCACCGTCACCGATTTGGCGAGGTTGCGCGGCTGATCGATGTCGGTGCCCTTGAGGACGGCCACGTGATAAGCCAGGAGCTGCAGGGGGATGGTGAACGCGATGGGATCGGTAATCTGATCCCCGACTGGGAAACGCAGCACGCTGACGCCTTCGCCGGCCTCCAAGGGCACAGGCTCGGCGGCGAACACATAGAGCTGCCCGCCGCGGGCACGCACCTCCTCCAGGTTCGACTTGAGCTTCTCGAGCAGTCGGTTGTTGGGTGCCACGGCCACTACCGGCATCTCTCCATCGATGAGGGCCAGGGGCCCGTGCTTGAGCTCGCCGGCCGGATAGGCCTCGGCATGGATGTAGGAGATCTCCTTGAGCTTGAGCGCCCCCTCCAGGGCAATAGGATAGTGCTCCCCTCGCCCCAGAAAGAGCGCATGGCGCTTGTCCCCGAAGCGCTCGGCCAGCTCGGCGATGCGGGCCTCGAGCCCAAGCATGTGCTCGCACTCCGCCGGCAGGGCGCGCAGCGCCGCGACAATGCGCGCCTCGGTGGCCGCCTCCAGGCGGCCGCTCTGCGCCCCGATGGCGGCCACCAGGAGCAGTAGGGCCACCAGCTGGGTGGTGAAGGCCTTGGTCGATGCGACGCCGATCTCGGGCCCCGCGCGGGTGAGCAGCGCCAGGTCGGATTCGCGCACCAGGGAGCTCTCGGGCACGTTGCAGATCGCCAGGCTGGCGCTGAAGCCCAAGCCTTTCGCCTGGCGCAGGGCGGCCAGGGTGTCGGCTGTCTCGCCGGACTGGGACACCGTCACGAACAGGGTATCCTCGGCCACCACCTGGGGACGGTAACGGAACTCGCTGGCGACCTCGACCCTGCAGGGGATGCTGGCGAGCCCCTCCAGCCAATAGCGGGCGAGCAGGCCCGCGTGGTAGCTGGTGCCGCAGGCGACGATCTGCACCGCCCGGGTACCCGCGAACAGGCGCTGCGCTTCTGGGCCGAATGCCGCGGCGAGCACCCGGTCGTCGCCTATCCGCCCTTCCAGGGTCTCGCCGATGGCGCGGGGCTGCTCATGGATCTCCTTGAGCATAAAGTGACGGAAGGCGCCCCGATCGACCGCGTCCGCCGCGAGGCCGGACTCGCGGACCGGGCGCTGCACCGGTTGGCCCGCGGCGTCGAAGATCCGCACCCCCTCGCGGGTGAGCTCCGCAAGATCGCCGTCCTCGAGAAAGATGAAGCGCTGGGTGACCGGCAACAGGGCGTAGACGTCCGAGGCGATGAAATGCTCGCCGATGCCCAAGCCAACCACCAGGGGGCTGCCGTGGCGGGCGGCGACCAGGCGCCCGGGGTCCTGGCTGCGGATGACACCCAGCGCATAGGCCCCCTGCAGCTGGCCAGCGGCGGCGCGTACCGCCGCGAGCAGATCGTCACCGGCCGCCAGGCGATCATAAACCGCATGCACGATCACTTCGGTGTCGGTCTCGGACGAGAATGGGTGACCGGCGGCGCGCTGGGCTGCACGCAGCTGGTGGTGGTTCTCGATGATTCCGTTGTGCACCAGCGCCACCTGGTCACGGCTCATATGGGGGTGGGCGTTCGCCTCCGAAGGCTCGCCATGGGTGGCCCAGCTGGTATGGGCGATCCCGGTAGCCCCGCGCATCGAGGCGCGCTGCACCGCCACCTCGAGCTCGCGCACCTTGCCGAGGGTGCGCAGGCGGCTGATCCGCGCCTCGGCATCCAGGACGGCGATGCCGGCGGAGTCGTAGCCCCGGTATTCGAGCCGCTTTAGCCCTTCGATGAGGATCGGGGTCAGATCCCGCTCCGCTACACCCCCTACGATGCCGCACATTGGGGATACCGCTCAGTCCGGCTTGGGCCGTTTCTTGGGCCGGCGCCAGCCGTCGATCGTGGTCTGGGGGGCACGGCTCAGGCTGAGCTTATCCGGCGGAGCATTACGGGTGATGGTGGACCCGGCCCCGATGGTCGCTTCGGCCCCTACGGTCACGGGGGCCACCAGCTGGGTGTCGGAGCCGATGAAGGCTTTGTCGCCAATCACCGTACGGTGCTTGTTGGCGCCGTCGTAGTTGCAGGTGATGGTGCCGGCGCCAATGTTGACGGCAACGCCGACGCTGGCGTCCCCGACATAGCTGAGGTGATTGATCTTCGATTCCTGTCCTATGGCGGAATTCTTGACCTCGACGAAGTTGCCGATATGTACCCCATCGGCGAGGCGCGTGCCCGGGCGCAGCCGCGCAAAGGGGCCGATGCGGCACGCCGTGCCGACCGTGCTGTCCTCGATGACTGAGCTCTCCAGCACACAGGTCCCCGCGCCGATGCGGCTGTTGCGCACGATGCTGTGGGCGCCCAGGGTCACACCCTCGCCTAGCTCCACATCGCCCTCGATGATCACGTCGATGTCGATGCTCACGTCGCGGCCGGCGGCCAAGCGCCCGCGCAGGTCGAAGCGGGCGGGATCGCTGAGGGTTACGCCGGTGCGCATCAGCGCATCGGCCTGGGAGCGCTGGAGCAGCCGCTCCAGCCGGGCGAGCTGGACGCGGTCGTTCACGCCCTCGACCTCGGCCGGATCCCGGGGGTGCACCGTCCGGACGTTCACCCCGTCGGCCGCGGCCAGCTCCACCACGTCGGTCAGGTAGTACTCCCGCTGAGCGTTCGCGTTGCCCACCCGGGAGACCCAGGCGGCGAGACGCGGCCGGTCGGCCACGAGTACGCCGGTGTTGATCTCCCGGATCTCGCGCTCTGCGGGGGTGGCATCGCGGTGCTCGACGATGCGCAGGATACGGCCGGCACCCTCGCGCAGGATGCGCCCGTACCCGGTGGGGTCATCGAGACGCACGGTCAGCAGGGCCAAGGGGCTCGCGTCGACGGCTCCGACCAGCGTCGCCAGGGTCTCCTCGGCAATCAGAGGTACATCGCCGTAGAGCACGAGCACCCGATCGACGCCGTCCAGCGCGGGCATGGCCTGGACTAGCGCATGGGCGGTACCGAGCTGCTCGGCCTGGAGAACCCAGCGGATATCCGGGTCGGGCACGGCCGCGCACACCTGCTCGCCCCCGTGCCCATGGACCACCGCCAGACAATCGGGAGCCAGCGTGCGGGCCTTTTCGATAACGTGGGCAAGCATCGGACGGCCGGCGAGGGGATGGAGCACTTTCGGGAGTGCCGAGCGCATCCGGGTGCCCTGGCCAGCGGCGAGGATGGCGACACCGAGCTTCATCGAGTCATCCGTTGGGGCCGGCGACACATCCGCTTGGCCGGGGGAGCAGGCCGCAACAAAAGGGGCGCATACAAGCCGGAGCTCCGCGCCCGGGTCTCAGTTCAACCTGTGTGACCCGCCGGACAGCGCCAGGAGATCAGTCTGGGTGGCGTCCCGCACCGCTTCGATGCGCACGCGCACCTTGAGCGTCTTGCCCGCCATGGGGTGGTTACCGTCGACGGTAAGGCGGCCATTCTCGATGCGCGTGACGTAGAAAGTGCGCGTCTCACCGGCCTCGTTCTGCATGGTCACCTCGGCACCCAGTCGCCGCAGCTCCGGCGGGACGTTGTCGATGTCGTCGGTAAAGGTCAGAGCGGGATCATGGCGCCCGAAACCTTGCTCCGGGGACACCAGGAGCTCCACGGCGTCGCCGGCCCGTTTCCCCGCCACCGCGCGGTCCATGCCACCGATCAGCTCTGCGTCGCCGCCGTGGATGTAGCTGACGGGCACGTCGTGCTGCTCCAGCACACTCCCGTGCTCGTCGCGAATGGCGTAGGTGAGCGAGACGAGCTTGCCCTGGGTGATTATGTCGGCGGACATCGGCGAGCCTTGGGGATTGCGGAGAATGACCCCCGATCGCGGGGGCCGTGGCATTCTAGCAGCTTCGCGCGGCTCAGGTGCCCCGCTTCTTGCGCAGCTTCTCGATAGTGCGCAGCTGGGCGACCGCCTCCGCAAGCTCGGCCTGGCCTTTGGCGTATTCGAAGTCCGCGACCCGCCCGGCGAGCGCCTCCTCGGCCCGGCGCTTGGCCTCTAGGGCCTGGGCCTCGTCCAGGTCCCGTGCCCGGCTGGCGGAGTCGGCGAGCACAGTCACCAGATGGGGCTGAACCTCCAGTATCCCGCCCGAGACGTAGAAATGCTCCTCGGAGCCGCCTTTCTGGACCCGCACATCCCCGGGCTTGAGGCGGGTGAGCAGTGGGGTGTGGCGCGGAGCGATGCCGACCTCGCCCATCTCGGCAGGCGCGAACACCATCTCGACCAGGCCCGAGTAGATCTGGCCCTCGGCACTCACTATATCTACGTGGATGGTCATCGCCATGGGCTGATCCTCCCCGTTCTCAGGCCTTCTCGGCCTTGGCCGCCGCCTCTTCGATGCCCCCGACCATGTAGAAGGCCTGCTCCGGCAGGTGATCGTACTCACCGCTCACGATCGCCTTGAAGCCTGCGATGGTGTCTTTGAGCGACACGTACTTGCCCGGCGAGCCGGTAAATACCTCGGCCACGAAGAACGGCTGGGACAGGAAGCGCTGGATCTTGCGAGCCCGCGAGACGATAAGCTTATCCTCCTCGGAGAGCTCGTCCATCCCCAGGATGGCGATGATGTCCTTGAGCTCCTTGTAGCGCTGCAGCGTCCCCTGCACGGCCCGGGCGGTCTGGTAGTGGTCCAGGCCCACGATGTTGGGGTCCAGAATGCGCGAGGTCGAATCCAGCGGGTCCACCGCGGGGTAGATCCCGAGCTCGGCGATCTGGCGCGACAGCACCAGGGTGGCGTCCAGGTGCGCGAAAGTGGTGGCCGGCGAGGGGTCGGTGAGGTCGTCCGCCGGCACGTACACCGCCTGGAAGGAGGTAATGGAGCCGGTCTTGGTGGAGGTGATGCGCTCCTGCAGCACTCCCATCTCCTCCGCGAGGGTCGGCTGATAGCCCACCGCCGAGGGCATGCGTCCGAGCAGTGCGGACACCTCGGTGCCGGCCAGGGTGTAGCGATAGATGTTGTCGACGAACAGCAGCACGTCGCGGCCCTCGTCGCGAAAATATTCAGCCATGGTCAGGCCGGTCAGCCCCACCCGCAGACGGTTGCCCGGGGGCTCGTTCATCTGCCCGTAGACCAGCGCCACCTTGTCGAGCACGCCCCCTTCCTGCATCTCATGGTAGAAGTCGTTGCCCTCGCGGGTACGCTCGCCCACACCGGCGAACACCGAGAAGCCCGAGTGCTCTACGGCAATATTGCGGATCAGCTCCATCAGGGTGACGGTCTTGCCCACCCCCGCGCCCCCGAACAGGCCGACCTTGCCGCCCTTCTGGATCGGCATGATCAGGTCGATGACCTTGATCCCGGTCTCCAGGATCTCGGTGGTGGCGGCCTGCTCCTCGAATTTTGGCGGGTCGCGATGGATGGCCCAGCGCTGCTCGGCGCCGACCGGACCTTTCTCGTCCACCGGCTCGCCGAGGACGTCCATGATCCGACCCAGGGTGGCCTGGCCGACGGGGACGCTGATCGGCGCCCCGGTGCCGGTCACCTCCACGCCCCGGCGCAGCCCGTCGGTGGAGCCCATCGCGATGCTCCGCGCAACACCGTCGCCGAGCTGCTGCTGCACCTCAAGGGTGAGGCCCGTGGAGTCGACTTTGAGCGCCTCGTAGATCTTCGGCATCTGCTCCTTCGCAAACTGCACGTCGACGACGGCGCCGATGATTTCCACCACTTTACCCGAGCTCATTTGCGGTTCCTCTCAATTCTCAGACTTCTATCGTAGGGACGGCTCGCCGCTGCCGAAATCAGCTGATCGCCGCGGCGCCGCCGACGATCTCGGAGATCTCCTGGGTGATGGCCGCCTGGCGGGCCTTGTTGTAGGCGAGCTGCAGCTCGTCGATGAGGCTCCCGGCGTTGTCCGACGCCGACTTCATCGCCACCATGCGCGCGGACTGCTCGCAGGCGCCGTTCTCGACCACCCCCTGGTAGACCAGCGATTCGATATAGCGGCTCAGCAGGTTGTCGAGCACCTCCTTCGAGTCGGGCTCATAGATGTAGTCCCAGTGATGGCGCAGGCGCTCCTCGGGCTCGGCCCGGATCGGCAGCAGCTGATCGATGGTGGGGCGCTGAGTCATTGTGTTGACGAACAGGTTGTGCACGAGGTAGACGCGGTCGATGTCGCCGGCCTCGAAGGCGTCGAGCATGACCTTGACCGCGCCTATCAGATCCTGCACATGGGGGGTGTCACCGAGATGGGTCGCCTGGGCCCGGATACGCCCGCCCACCCGACGGAAGAATCCCACCGCCTTGGTACCAATGGGGCAGAGCTCGATGGCGACGCCCTGGTCCTGCTGCTCGCGCAAATGGCGGATCAGCAGACGGAACAGGTTATTGTTCAGGCCCCCGCACAGCCCCCGGTCCGACGACACGATGATGTAACCCTCGCGCTTGACCTCCCGCTCGCGCATGTAGCTGTGCCGGTACTCCGGCCGTGCCTGCGCCAGGTGCGAGACCACGTTGCGCATCTTCTCGGCGTACGGCCGGGACGCGGCCATGCGGTCCTGGGCCTTGCGCATCTTCGAGGCGGCGACCATCTGCATCGCCCGCGTGATCTTCTGGGTGTTCTTGATCGAGGCAATCTTGGTGCGGATCTCTTTTGCGCCTGCCATCGGTTAGCTCACTGTCTCTCGCCGCGCCTGCCACTGCCAGCGACCCGCTGCCAGCCAAGCTGGCCACTGGC
>Ga0307436_1000500_pt1 | contig 18407 bp, 14 predicted proteins | sample SalMarWE160440MG_FD_202513 | JGI IMG/M metagenome (GOLD analysis project Ga0307436, IMG submission 202513) | Salt marsh sediment microbial communities from the Plum Island Ecosystem LTER, Massachusetts, United States - WE1604-40 | ecosystem: Environmental > Aquatic > Marine > Intertidal zone >...
CCGGGTCCTGGGATTAGAGCAGTATATAACCACCAACTGCTTTCTTAATAGCATAACCATGTCAAGGAACCGTTGCTCCTCGACGTTTATCATAATAACCTATCACTTCTCGAAACGCTATTGTCCTATCACTTCTCGAAACGCTATTGTCCGATGCTCTCCAGCTTCCGGCGAACCCCCTACTTTCTATAGAAGTATGCCTGGTACTCAACCGGATCCCACTCGGCCGGAAAATCCTCCTCTGCCCACAGGAGGCTCCAATCCATCTTTTCGAGATCCAGCTTCGACAACTCGTAGATAACCATGTTCGAGTCGTGGTACCGGATCGTGTTCTTGAACCATACCAGGCCTTCTGATTCCGTCCAGGCCTTAGATATTGTGAACTCACCCGTCCGCTCTTCGGCGTCTTCATAGGTCTTGTCGTACTGCCGCAGATTTCCCTGCCGATCGATGATCCGTCTGGCCGGTGACTTTGAACGATCATACTCGGTGTTTTTCCACTCTCCACTGATCTTCTCCATCAGGTTCTCCTTGGAGTACGGTTTCTTCGATCCTGCACAGCCTGGAAACAACACCAGGACCACAACAATCAAATAAAGAACCGCTACCGCCCTTTTGCCAATCATCACATCCTCCTATAACAGAAATTATAGACGATCCGGAGGGCAACTGCTCGGATAATGTGTCTGTGTTCGAGGCCCACCTTGAAACAGCAGAGCTGCCTTTCTGCGGGCCGGCCGGCTCAATAGGTAAGCAGCCCGTAACGGAGCTTGAGTTTCAGGATCCGTTCGACCCCTTCGTCGATCTGGGCTTCGGTGATCTCTCCGCGGTGCAGGAGCCGTAGCACCTCCAGCTTCAGATCCACCAGGTCGTAGCGGCTGTGCACCAGGATCAGGTCCAGGCCCGCCTGGATCATGAGCCTGAGGCTGTCGGATACCGTGAAGTTTTCCGACAGGGCACCCATGGCTATTCCGTCGGAGACGATCACCCCTTCGAAGCCGAGGCGCTCCCGAAGCAGATCCCGAAGAATGTGTTTGGAAAGGGTTGCCGGATACTCCGGATCGATCTGGGGATACAGAACGTGGGCGGTCATCAAAGCTTCGGCGCCGGCCTGAACGGCAGCCCGGAAGGGAAAAAAATCTCTGGCCAGAAGCTGGTCCTCGGGGATGTCGACGACAGGCAAGTGGCCGTGGGAATCCACTGTGGAGCTTCCGTGACCGGGAAAATGCTTGATCACCGGAATGATCTCCGCCTGGCGGGCGCCCTGCAGGTAGGCGATCCCCAATTTCCCGACTTTCTCCGGATCGATCCCCATCGAGCGATCGCCGATGATCGTGGAGTCCGCCGCCCCGTACAGATCCAACACCGGAGCGAAGTTCATGTTGCAGCCCAGATCGCGGATCTCCCGGCCGGCGATGAAGGCCGCGGCTGTGACGAAGCGGGGATCCTGGTACCGCCCCCAGTAGAAAGCCGGAGCAAGACTGGTGGTTTCCCGAAAGCGGAAGGCCTCTACCCTGCCCCCCTCCTGATCGACGCAGACAAAAAACCCTATGGGCGGGTCTCCGTTGCGTGCAGCCCGCTGCAGCGACGCCGTCATTCGCCTCACCTGCTCGGGTTCCTCTATATTCCACGGGTAGAGGATGATCCCCGCCGCTCCCTGGCGAACCAGCTCGGCGGCCTGCGTTCCGAGCTCCTTTCCCTCGACCCAGCAGATGAAGCGCTGGCCGATCTTCTGATGGAGGGTCATTTCGCGCATGATCTTCCGAACCCGGCGGGTTTCGGTCTCGGCAGACATGCGCCGCTGCAGCGCGGAAGTGCGAAACAGATCCGGCTTCGAGTCAATCCTGTCAGCAGTACTCCTGCAGGAGGCCAATGCGGTTATGGCGAGGATTATGGCAGCGGCAAAGCGGAGAAGCGTAAAGCAGCTGGGGATTGCCCTTTGCCCAGTCATGATGCCCAAGACTATCCTCCGGCTAGTCGCCGGTCAACTGCACGGCTAATCACTGTACGGTCGATCACCCGCGCCGGCGCGGTCAACGGCTGATCACGAAGATCGCCAGGTCGGCGTTGTAGTTGGGATCCTCCACAACCTCTTCTTGAGCTTCGGTGTCCAAAGCGACTCTTCTATGAATCCGAATATTGCGCTCCCTGCAGAGATCCTCGAAATCGGCGATGGAGAAGAAACGTCGGTTCGGCGTGTTGTACCACTTGTAGCGAAGCACCCCTTCGCTTTCCGGGGCGCGACCCTGCTCGTAGAGCATCTGTCTCAACTTGCCGTAGGCGAAATTCGGGAAGCTCACGATTCCCCGGCGCCCGATGCGCAGAATCTCCGCCAGCAGTCCCTCTACGTCCAGCACCGCCTGCAGCGTCCGGGACAGCACCACACAGTCATAACTTCCGTCCAGGAAGGAATCCAGATGCTGATTCAGATCCAGATGCAGCACATCCAGGCCGAGCCGACTGCAGGAGACGATGGCCTCCTCATCCAGCTCGACCCCGGTCAGATTCTCGAAGCCCCGCTGTTTCAATCTAAAGAGAAGCTCTCCGTGGCCGCAGCCCAGGTCCAGAACCCTCGAAACCGGAGGGATCAGGTCGATTATCCTGGTGTAGTCCAGCCGATCCGGGTGGAAGATGCTGGACGGATCCGGCTGATTTTTTTTGCGTCGTTTACTCCACACGCCAGCTGTGCCGGTGGAGCGCTGGTCGGCAGCGGTGGTCCCGTTGGTGGTAGCCAAAAAGGAGCGGATCAGCTCGCCGTAAATCTCCAGATTGTGCTCCAGCAGGAACGAGTCGTGGCCGTAGGGGCTGGGCACGTTGCAGTAGCTAACCCGCGTGCCGGAGCGGATCAGGGCTTCTGCCAGCTGGCGGGATTCCTCCGGGGGGAACAGCCAGTCGCTGGTGTAACTTAGGATCAGCCAGCGAGCCTCGGTTCTGCCTATGGACTTGACCAACGCTTCCCGGCTGTCCCCCAGGTCGAAAAGATCCATGGCCAGGGTCAAAGCGATGTAGCTGTTGGCATCGAACCGTTCCACGAAACGGTCGCCCTGATGGCCCAGATAGGATCCAACGGAGAAGCGCTTCTCGAAGGCGGTTGACACTTCCCGGGGGTTGTGGCGATCGGTCTCGAACTTCAGCTGCATCGACTCCCGGGACAAATAGGTGATGTGGCCGATCATCCGGGCGATGGCCAGACCGATATCCGGACCCTGGGGCTGTTCGTAGTACTGGCCGTCCCTGAAAGCCGGATCGTGGAGAATGGCGTTGCGCCCCACGATATCGAAGGCCAGGGATTGGCTGGTCAGCCGGGCCGCCGTGGCAATGGGGATATAGGCCCGGGAGCTTTGGGGGTACTTCGCCGCCCAGCAGAGCACCATCTGTCCCCCCATGGAGCCGCCGGTCACGGCCAGCAGCTGCTCTACGCCCAGGTGATCCACCAGCTTCTTCTGCAGGCTCACCATGTCGCAGATCGTGATGTTGGGAAAGTCCCGGCCGTAGGGCTTGCCGGTGGTCGGATTGCTGCTGTTGGGGCCGGTGGTACCCCGGCAGCCGCCCAGTACGTTCGGGCAGATCACGAAGTACTGCTCCGTATCGATCGACCTGCCCGGACCCACGATCGTCTCCCACCAGCCCGGATCGTCGTCCGCCCCGTGCCGGGCCACGTGGGAATCCCCGCTCAAAGCGTGGCAGATGAGAACGGCGTTGTCTGCCCGGGAGGCAAGCTCTCCGTAGGTCTCATAACAGACCGTCACCTCCTCCAGGTGCCCCCCCAGCTGTAGATCCAGACCTTCGGGAAAACTCACGGTCCGGGCATGGGAAAGCGGCCGGGCGGCGCGCATGCTGTCGCTGGAGGAGAGAAAACCGTTGCTCATCTCCATTGGCATAGCTGATATTGACTGAAAAAGTCAAGATAGCGGGGCTTACCATTGGGGGATACCCCGACGAGAACGGGAGTCACTGTTTGTGTTCTTTGCGGTCCTGGGCCGCTTTGATCAGGTCGGCAAAGGTCGCCGTCTCCTTGGATTTATCGCTGAACTCCTGGATCAGACGCCGGTTCAGGGCCTTCTGTTTCCCGGACGGCCGGCGGGACAGGGAATCCCCCTCTCCGGCGCTCTGCTCGTACCCGCAGGAGAGGGACTGACAGACCAGAATCTTGCGCCCCTTCTTGTCCGCGACCGGCATCATCATCTTGCCGCAGACCGGGCAGGGTGCGTTGCTCACGCTGCGGGGCTGGTAGGTGGCGGTTGAGCTTTTCACGAGGTCCACCAGCTCGGTGGCGCTCTTTCGGATATCCCGGTTGAACTCGGCGGCCCTTTCCTCCCCCCGGGCGATTCGGGCCAGACGCTGCTCCCAGCGGGCCGTCAGCTCCGGAGAGCGCAGATCCCCCGGAACCAGATCCAGGAGCTCCATTCCCCTGGGCGTGGGAAAGAGGGTTCGGCCCCGGCGCTCGATGTAGTAGTGGGAAAGCAGTTTTTCGATGATCTCGGCCCGGGTCGCCGGGGTTCCGATACCGCCCTGGGCTATAGAGGCGCGCAGCTCCTTGTCATCGATGAAACGGCCCGCATGCTCCATGGCATCGAGCAGGGTGGCCTCTGTGTAGCGCGGCGGGGGCTTGGTGAACCCCTGCGTGACTTCGGTTCCCGCCACCTTCACCGTGTCCCCCTGGCGGTGGGAGGAAAGCTCCGCTTGAGGAGCCTCATCCTCCTCCTCTTCCTTCTGATCGGACACGCTCTGTTCGATTCTCCTCCAGCCCGGATCGATCACCTGAACACCCCTGGAGAGAAACTGCTCCCCCTCCACCACCGTGATCAGGGTGATGCTCTTGTAGCGGTAGGGTGGGGAGAGGACGGCCAGGAAGCGGGCCACGATCATCTCCCACAGCGCCCGCTCATCCACTCCCAGCCTCCGGGGATCGGCGGGCTGCTCGGTGGGCAGCAGGGCGTGATGGTCGCTGACCTTGGCGTCGTTGACGAAACGGCTGCCCGGTTTGATCTCCCCGGCCAGCAACTGTTGCACCGTGCTGCGATAACGGGAGGCAAGCACCGCCTGCAGGCGGTCCCTCAGGGTGGGCACGATATCCCTGCTGATGTAGCGGGAATCGGTCCTGGGGTAGGTGACCAGCTTGTGCCGCTCGTACAAGCCCTGGAGGGTGCTCAGGGTCTTTTGAGCACTGAATCCCAGGCGGCTGTTGGCCTCCCGCTGCAGGGCCGTCAGATCGTAAGCCAGGGGCGGTGGCTCGCTCTTGTCCTTGGCCTCCGCCTTGACGATGCGCCCCTCCTTTCCCTGCACCTTTTCGGCGATCTCCCGGGCCCGCTTCTCTTCCTTTATACGCGTCACTCCTGCGGAGCTCCGCCACAGTCCCGTGTAGGAGCCGAAATCCGCGTGGAGCTGCCAGAAGCTCTCCGGTTTGAAGTTGTTGATCTCCCCCTCCCGGGCCACGATCAGAGCCAGGGTCGGGGTCTGCACCCTACCGGCGGACAGGCGGGCATCATACTTGCAGCTCAGTGCCCGGGAGATGTTCAGCCCGATGATCCAGTCCGCTTCGGAGCGGCACTCGGCGGCATGGAACAGATTGTCGTAACTCTTGCCGTCTTTCAGGGTACGAAAGCCCTCCCGGATCGCCGTCTCGGTCTGGGAGCTTATCCACAGCCGCTGGTACGGGCCCTTCCAGCCGCCCAGGCGCATGATCCAGCGGGCCACCAGCTCCCCCTCCCGACCGGCGTCGGTGGCAATAATCAGATTGTTCACATCTTTGCGGCGGAACAGCGACTGGATTGTGCGAAACTGGTGGGAGGTCCGGGCAATGACCCGGTGCTTCATTCGTTCAGGGAGCATGGGCAGATAGTGCAGGGACCACCTCTTGTAACGCTCGTCATAGACCTGAGGATCGACCAGCTCCACCAGATGCCCCATGGCCCAGGTCACGATGTGGGAATCCCCTTCTGAGTAGCCCTTGGCCTTCTTGCTGCAGCCCAGCACCTGGGCCAGTTCCCGGCCTACGCTCGGTTTTTCCGCCAGAACGATGGATTTCATCTTCCGTAGATCTTGGGCCAATATCCGAGATTTGTCAAAGTGCCACCGTTGAAACCTCTCCCAAAAACGAGCATATTGTGACTACCCTCGCACCAATCGGCTCCGGCGTCACCGCGCGTCAGTGCCGGCGGGCGAACAGGAGGTAGATATGCCGCGAGAACTGATCGAGAGACTGTGGAGCCGGGGCAAGGAGTTCCTCGGCGTGGAGTATCCGATCCTGGGCGGGGCCATGACCTGGATCTCGGAATCGACCCTGGTATCCGCCATCTCCAATGCCGGAGCCTTCGGGGTTTTAGCGGGGGGCAACATGCCGCCGGAGATGCTCAAGACCGAGATCAAGAAGACCCGGGACAAGACGGACAAGCCCTTCGGCATAAATTTGATCACCATAGCCCCCAACTTCGCCAGGCACCTGGAACACGTCATTAAGATCGAGTTTCCCTTCGTGATCCTGGCCGGCGGGCTGCCGCCGCGGGAGGCGATCAATCGCATCAGACAGACCAGGAGCAAGCTGCTCTGTTTCGCCCCCACGGTGGGCATCGCCGGGAATCTTATCAAGGGAGGGGTCGACGCCCTGATCATCGAGGGACACGAGGCCGGCGGTCACATCGGTCCGGTCTCAACCGCGGTGCTGGCCGAACAGATTCTCCCCCGCGTGGAGGCCGTGCCGGTGTTCGTGGCCGGGGGAATCGGCAGCGGGGTGATGATGGTCCACTACCTGATGATGGGTGCCTCCGGGGTGCAGCTGGGAACCAAGTTCGCCGTGGCCGAGGAGTCCGTGGCTCACAAGAACTTCAAGAAGTCTCTGCTACGGGCGGCGGCCAAGGATGCGGTCCCCACGGCTCAGTTCGACCCCCGTATGCCGGTGATCCCGGTCCGGGCTCTGACCAACGAAGGCACCCGGGATTTCAACACCCTGCAGCTCGGCCTGGTGGCCCAGCTGGAGCGGGAGGCCATCACCGCCAGGGAGGCGGGGCTCAAACTCGAGGAGTTCTGGATCGGCGGCCTGCGCAAGGCGGCGATCGACGGGGATGTGAAAGCCGGCTCCGTGATGGCCGGTCAAAGCGTGGGGCTGGTAAAGGAGATCCTGCCGGTTCGGGCTATCCTGGACCAGTTGATCGAAGAGGGGATCGAAGAGGCGGAGAAGATCCTCCAGCGGCTGGGACGCTAGAACGTTCTCCCGAAGGCGAGCAGTACGTGGGGCACCAGGGGGAAATGGATATCGTACAGATCGCCCTCGATGACTTCCTGCAGCCAGGCCGCCCCGATCTCCAGACCGACACGCCAGCGGTTCTCTTTTCCCAGCAGCCAGTTGTAGCCGAGTCCGGTCCGTGGCTTCACGATCCCCTGATCCAGGACAAAGGGACTTAATCGCCAGAGGGACAGGAAGCTGGCGCCGGTAAAGAAAAAGAGGCTCCCGTCCAAACCGCTGAAGTAGAAACGAAGATCAATACCGGGTTCCAGGGTGCCGCTCCAATCACCTCCCAGCTTCAGTACAAGCAGGCGGGTCTCCAGGGTTAATCCGACTGGGCCCCGCAAAAACTCGAGCTCGACACCAACCGGGGCGACCAGGGAGCCGCCCCCCTGAAGTGAAAAGGCGCCTCTCAGTGGCTTCGTCTCCTAATGCAGTATTTCTTCCGAAGCCGGGCCCATCCCGGCGGTTTTGCTCGATCCCCTGACAACCCTATCTGGAAAAGATCGGTAAGGCGGGATATACTGTTATTCTGATGACAGTCGAAAAGACTGGCAGAGGATATCGCAATCTTCCCGTTCCGTTGCGATCGGAGATTGCGATATGAGAAAAAAACCGAGGAGGTTTCAATGAAGCGCATAATATTGTTCGTCGCATTTGTCGCAATCCTGGCGTCTCCGGTTTTCAGCCAGGTTCGCCTGGACATCGGTTTGGACGTGCCGATGAACATCTACGCGGTGGGCGGGGGTGAAGTCCAATCGAGCAGCGATGTCGGGTCGTTCCTGAAGGAACACATTTTTCCCTTCCCCGAGGCGAGCCTGTACTACCAGTTCAGTGTGGGACCTGTGAAGCTGGCACCGGGGGTAAGGGCGTTTACCATGATCCTGGAAAGCGTGCTGTGGCCGAATTTGTTAATGGAACTCGCCGTTGAACCAGTCTTCATCCAGGCTCAACTCGGCGGCTTGTTGTTCCTCTTCTTCGGATTGGAAAACCAAGCCGATTTCGGGCAGGTCTTTTTCCCGGACCTGTCGATCTGGGTCGGGCTTGGAAAGGAACGGCGCTTCCGCCTGGGCGGCGGCTTGCTCGGTATGTACATGCCCGAGCTGACGACCGAAGGGATGGCCGTTGTCCCGTACTTGGGAGGCAAAGTTTCCCTTCTGTTCTAACTTCCCTCGGCATTGCTCAAACAGCATTGCCGAATCAGAAATCCCGACAGGCCGTCCCACACAGACGGCCTGTTTTTTTCAGACCGAACTCCCGTGGCCGCTGCCTGAACGCCCGTTGCATACCGGCCAGGGCCGGTGAAACCAAAGCTCCCGGTAATCTGCGTATCCGCCAGCGATAGAAATCGGAAAACCGGCAGTAACAGATCCTCCCTTATTCGGTGTTTCACAGATAGAAAAGCAAACATCGAGGAGGAAATTATATGAACAAGAAACTTGCAGTTCTTCTTGCCCTATTCATAGCCCTGGCGGGCACGGCCGGATTTACCGACGGCGCGGGTGGAATGTACTACGGCCTGCAAACCTCGGAGTACCCCTTTCTGAAAGATTATCCGGTGCGCAACAACTCCCTGGGTCTGGCCTACTACGGGGGCTATGGCTACGGCGTTCACGGGCACACCATCACCGGCGGCTTCGGTTTCGCCATCACCGACACCAACGGAGACACCGGCATCGCCGGGGGCTTCGGCGGGGTAATCAACGGCGTTCGCTTCATCGATTGGCCGGTTACCGTTTCCCTGATCAGCTGGACCGCCATAGGCGGGATCTCCACGGGTAACCAGGAAAGCGGCGACGGGGAGGAGGGATTCTTCGCCTTCATTGAGGAGATCACCCTGGAGCTGGGTATCCCGATAAACCGGTGGTTTATGCCCTCCCTCTACGCAGGCTACCAGATTGCCGGAAATCTGGCCCCCGGAACCCCCTTCGAGGATTTCCTGGTCTACACCCCGGTGGTCGGCATGCGCGTGGCCTGGGGAAAGTTCTATTGATCGAGCCGGAGGGCTGGCAGTGCCCGCGGGGTAGCTGCGGGTTCCCCCCGACCCGGCCGCCCGGCCGGGCCAGCCTACCGAGGCTCACCCCGCAGCCTGTCTTCGATCTCCCGGGACAGACGCTGCGTAAGCGGCGTGGGCACGCCGAGCTCCCGTCCCAGACGCACGATCGTTCCCCCAAACAGGTCCCCTTCGTTGCGCGCGCCTTTCTCCACGTCCCGCTGATAGGAGGTCTTGGTCTGGAAGGGAAAGTTCTCCGCCTTCTCTAAGGAGCTCTCGATGATCCCCTCACCCAGGTTGACTCCCCGTTTCGCTGCAACCGCCTGGATCTCCCCCATTATCCCGCGAACGACCCCGTGCAGCTCCGTGTCCTCTAACACGGCACCGAATGGCTTGTCGGCCCAGGCGGTAACCAGACCGAACGAGGCGATGAACAGGTATTTTTCCCAGATGGCGGGATAGGCATCCTCCGAGCACCTCACCGATACGCCCGCCTGCTCAAAAAGACGCACGACGGGGGCGGGATCGTATTCCGGGTGATCCGGGTCCTGGCCGCAGATCAGGAGACCGGCCATGCCTTTCTGGGTCACCACGCCGGGCCCATCGATGCTCGCACTCACATAGACACAGGCCGGAAGAACGACCCCGGATATCACGTGGCGGCGGATGCGTTCGCGGATGTCGACGCCGTTGAGCAGCGGCATGAGCACCGTACGTTCGGTAACCAGAGAAGCCAGCTGACGGCTCACCTCGGCCAGATCGTAGCCTTTAACGCAAATCAGACAGAGATCCGGTGCCCCCAGCTGTTCGATCGCATCCGTAGCCTGATCGGGCAGACAGACCAGCCCGCTCTGCTCGGCGGTGTTGAGCACCAGGCCATTGGCCTGGATCGCCCGGAGGTGTGCGCCCCGGGCAACGAAGGTAGTGGTTACGGATTTACCCGGGCCCGTCGTCCTCCGGGATTCCCGGTAGTGCCGGGACAACAGACCTCCGAAGTACCCGCCGACTCCGCCGATGCCGAACACAATGACCGCCCGGACCCGGGCTCCGACTGTATTATCGTTCATAGATTCAAACTCCTCTCAATATAGCCGCATGCGGTATAGGTCCAAATACTACCGGCACGTTCGATATTTTTAAACCCAACCTCGCGGCATCCAGAGTTCCGTCATCCAGACGGGGCGCTAAATCTGAGCCCCCCGGCGCCAGGTTTGACCTTCGGGTTTCAATTGTGGATATTTTCCCCATACTGATCACAACAGCGAAACACCACGGAGGAAACAAATGGCTAAAACTGTGATCGTGGGCGGGGTTGCCGGAGGGGCGAGCACCGCTGCCCGGCTGCGCAGGATGGACGAGCAGGCAGAGATCGTGCTCTTCGAGCGGGGACGGTACATCTCCTACGCCAACTGCGGACTGCCCTACTACATCGGCGAGGTGATCGCCGACCGGGACCGCCTGTTCGTTCAGACCCCGGAGGGCTTTGCCGCCCGTTTCAAGATCGACGTTCGCATCCGATCGGAGGTCATCAATATCGATCGAAAAGCGAAACAGGTAGAGGTCACGGATCTGAAAACGAAAAAACCGTATCGTGAGAGCTACGACAAGCTGGTGCTCTCCCCCGGGGCGGAACCCGTGAAACCGCCGATTCCGGGAGTCGATCTGGAGGGGATCTTCACGGTGCGCAATGTCCCGGACACGGATCGGATCAAGGAATACATCCAGCGGAACAAGGTGCGGCGGGCGTTGATCGTCGGTGCCGGGTTCATCGGCCTGGAGATGGCGGAGAACCTGCAACGCCGGGGTATCCTGGTCACGATCGTGGAGATGGCCGAACAGGTTATGACGCCGCTGGATTTCGAGATGGCGGCGGAGGTCCACCAGCATCTGAAAGCCAAGAATGTCGAGTTCCACCTTAACGAAGCGGTTACAGCCTTCGAATCGAGGTCCGGACGGCTGGCGGTTCGGCTGTCCGGCGGCAAGGAGCTGCGGGTCGATCTGGTGATCCTGGGCGTGGGTGTGCGTCCCGACAGCGCCTTGGCCCGGGAAGCAGGATTGGCGATGGGGAAGCGGGGTGGAATCCGGGTCGATGAGTACATGCAAACCTCCGATCCTGATATCTATGCCCTGGGAGACGCCATCGAGTTCCCCCACCCGCTTCTGGGTAAGCCGATAAGCATCTATCTGGCCGGACCGGCCAACAAGCAGGGACGGATCGTGGCGGACAACATCGCCCTGGGCAACGGGCGGCGCTACCGGGGTTCGATCGCCACGGCCATCGCCAAGGTCTTCGATCTGACCGTGGCCGCCACCGGATTGTCGGAGAAGACCCTCCGGGCCGAGGAGCTTCCCTTCGTCTCCTCGATCACCCACTCCGCCTCCCACGCCGGCTACTATCCCGATGCCCAGCCCACCAGCCTGAAGATCGTCTTCAGACCTGATGACGGCCGTCTTCTCGGAGCCCAGATTGTGGGCTACGACGGGGTGGACAAACGGATCGATACGATTGCCACGGTTCTCAAGCAGGGCGGCACGGTCTACGATCTGCAGGAGATCGAACACGCCTACGCCCCTCCCTTCTCTTCGGCTAAGGATCCGGTGAACATCGCCGGCTTCGTGGCGGAGAACATCCTGGGCGGTCTGGTGAAGATCATGCACTGGCACGAGCTGGACCAAGCGGAACTTTCCCGCTCCTTCATCCTCGATGTCCGTGAACAGGATGAGTACACGCTCGGGAAAATCGAGGGAGCCAAAAACATCCCCCTCAACTCCCTGCGGGACCGCTTGAAGGAGCTTCCCCGGGACAGGCGGATCATCGTCTACTGCGCCGCCGGTCTGCGGGCCTACCTGGCCTGCAGGATCCTGAGCCAGAACGGATTCCCCGATGTCTACAATCTCTCCGGCGGCTATAAAACCTATGAGTTCGTTACGGAGAAACAGGCCAACGAGGATATCTTCCAGGGCGATGTGATCGGCAAGGACGACAACATTTACCAGACAGCCATCGAAGAGGCCTGAGCCAGGCGTTATCCGCTCTTGTTAACGTTCAGAACATTAGCAAGAGACAGCAGGCACATTTTCGCATTCTCGACAGCCGGGCAACCCCCTGGTATAGTGTCAGGAATCCGGAGGTGTACCGATGAACTTCTCCTGGTCTATCTTCCTCGATTTAGGATTGATCTGCGCCGCCCTGCTGATCGCCACCTTTATCAGATCCAGGGTTCGATTTTTCCAGAAATTTCTAATCCCCAATGCCCTGATTGCGGGCTTCATCCTCCTGCCGTTCTACAATTACGTGGCTCCCCGGTTGGGTATGGGCAGCGAGGGGCTGGAGAACCTCGTGTTCCACCTGCTGAACCTCTCCTTCGTAGCCATGAGCTTGCGGGGAATGGGCATGAAGGGGGCGGGCAGGAGGATCTTCTCCTCCGCGGTTACCATTATCATCCAGTACACCCTGCAGGTGATCGTGGGCTTCGGTCTGACCCTGCTTTTCATCTACACCTTCCTGCCGAACCTGTTCCCCAGCTTCGGTTTTCTGATGCCCCTGGGCTACGGACTGGGGCCGGGACAGGCCTTCGCCATCGGCAAGGGCTGGGAGGAGTTCGGCTTCGAGGGCGGCGGAAATCTTGGCCTGGTTTTCGCAGCCATCGGCTACCTGTGGGCCTGCTTCCTGGGAATCGCCCTGATCACCATCGGCCGCAGGCGGGGCTGGATGGATCCCCAGCTTGCCGCGGTTATCGAACGGCGCCGGCTGCGCACCGGCGTCCTTCCACCGAAAGAAAAAAGGCCCGTGGGAAGCCTGCTGACCACCGAAACCGAGGCCATCGATACCCTTTCCTTCAACCTGGCTCTGATCCTGGGCGTGTACCTGTTGGCCTACCTGTTTCTGCAGCTGATGACCTATCTGCTGTCCTTCGCCGGAAGCATGGGCACCCAGCTGGCTACGAACCTCTGGGGTATAGCCTTCATCTTCGCCGCAGTCATCGCCATGATCGTCAAGCGGATCTTCCGGGCCTTCAAAATCGATCACGCCGTCGACAACGGCACGTTGACCCGCCTGGCCGGAGGCTGTATCGACATCATGGTCACCGCCGCCATCGCGGCCATCACCATCATGCTGCTGACCCGCTTCTGGGTGCCCATCGTGGCGATCGCAATCGTGGGCGCCGTTGTCAGCACCATCACTATTTTCTGGACCGTGTCCCGGTTGTTCACGGACAACCGCTTCACGCGGGCCATCATGTTCTACGGCAACCTCACCGGGACCCTGTCCACGGGACTGGCCCTGCTGCGGGTCGTGGATCCGGACTTCAAGACGCCGGTGGCCACCGACTACATGTACGGCACGGGGATCACCTTCGTGCTGGTCATTCCGCTGATCCTGATGCTCAACCTCCCGGGATACTGGTACACCACCGGCCGCATCTGGTACCTGTGGGCGACCCTGGCCATCATCGCGGCCTACGTGATCTTCTCCGTAGTCAGCTACAGCCTGCTGGCGGGTAAACGGGCCTATCGAGACGCCGGCTCCCTCTGGCTGAAAGGTTAGGCACGATCCGAATGGCACAAATTCGAGGAGGACCAAAATGGCTGGATATCTTGGAAGAACGTGGACAAAACAGGAGCTGGTCTCCCTGATCGGGGATCCGCAGCAGATCGCGGGGATCACCCGCTGCACCCTGGATGAAGGCAAGGCGGCGGGAGTACAAACGCTGCAGGTAAACACCGGCGGGGGCCTGCAGTTCACGATACTGCCCGGCCGGGGCATGGACATCGCCTGCGCCACCTTCCAGGGCAAGGCGCTGGGGTTTCTTTCCCCTACCGGGATCACCTCCCCGGCCTACTACGAGGAGCCGGGTCTGGCCTGGCTGCGCAGCTTCTACGCCGGGTTGCTCACCACCTGCGGGATCAGCAGCGCCGGGGCGCCCAGCGTGGACCAGGGGCGGTCCTTCGGACTCCACGGACGGGTCTCCAACGCTGCGGCGGAGGATGTGTCCGTCGAGCAGGAGTGGGACGGCGAGGAGTACCGCCTGACCGTAAAGGGGAGGATACGGGAGGCTCAGGCCATGGGAGAGAACCTCCTGCTGAGCCGCACTATCCGGACAAAACTCGGAGACAGGGGCTTCGTCCTGGAGGACCGAATCGAAAACAGGGGATTCGAAGCCCAGCCGTTCATGATGCTCTACCACGTAAACTTCGGTTTTCCCCTGCTTGGCCCGACGGCGCGGGTGGTCGGCCCGATTCGGAAAACAACCGCCCGGGACGAGGAGGCCCGCAAGGACAGGGGCGTGGAGGAGGCGCTGATCTTTCCCGAACCGATCCAGGGATATGAGGAGAAGGTGTTCTTTCACGCCCTCGCCTCGGACGAAGGGGGAAATACATTCATCGCCCTGCTCAACCGCGACATCGGAGACGGAACACCCCTTGGCATGATCCTTCGTTTCAATACCAAAGAGCTCCCCGAGCTCACCGAGTGGAAGATGCCCCGCCGGGGCTTCTACGTGATGGGGCTGGAGCCGGGCACGGTTACCCCCATCGGCAGGGGACCGTTGCGGGATGCGGGCAAACTGCCGCTGCTGGACGGGCAAAACGAGCACAAGATCCGCATTCGATTCGACGTGATCGCCTCCGCCGAGGAGATGGACGGGATCGAACAGGAAGCCAAAGAATTGACTGCTGTATAAACGGTGCTGTAAATGGAAGAAATCCGAGTTCGCCGCAACACCCGCGAGGGCTGGCTGGAAAGCAAGATCGAGGGGATGAACAACACCCGGGACGTGGCGCTGGGATAGGAGAAGTTATGCTGCTGAATATCAGACTTATCGCATCCACCTTTCTCATGATCTTTCTGGCCGAGCTGGGAGACAAGACGCAGCTTTCGATCTTTGCCCTGGCCGCGAACCGCAAGGCATTCCTTTCGGTGCTCATCGGCGCGAGCGGGGCTCTGATCCTGACGACCCTGATCGCCGCGACTCTGGGAGCGGTGATCGGACGGTTCATCCCCGAAACGGTGATAAAGATCATAGCCGGAATCGTATTTATCGGCTTCGGAGCTCTGACCCTCTACGAAGCCTTCAGGGCTTGAGAATATTGAGGAGCCGTGGATGGGTCTGCTTCAATCGATCCGGAAGCTGGGGCTCAAATCGATCCTCTCCAGCGCCCTGACCCTGGAAGAGGAGATCTACACCCTCTATTCCTCCCTGAAAGCGGAGCTCGCCGGTATCGAGGTGCCCCAGAGCCTGGCTCGCATCGTGGATGAAGAGCTCGGCCACCAGAACCTGATCCGGGATATGATCGACAACCGCATCAGTGATCCGGAGTTGGAGCAAATAATCGAGGGAAAAGACCTGCAAATCCACGACCCCCGAGCGATCCAGGCGCTTCCAGCCGATCGATACGGCTTGGTCCGCCGGCGCCTGGAGACCATTCTCGAGAAGGAGAGGGAGGTCTATACCCTATTTTCCGCCCTGCACCGCAAGAGCAAGATCCCCTTCTCCCGCCGGGCCTTCGGCTTCCTCGAGGACCAGGAACGTACACACCTTCAGGTGCTGGAGAGGTTGTTGGGTCGATCCGAAGGTTGAGGCTGTCGGACCTGAGATTGTCTAGGCATCCTGCAGATACTTCTGGTACGGGTAGTTCCAGAAAAGGGGAGCCTGATCGTTGGCCAGACGCAGATCCAGGAAGCGCCTGGCCGCTTCGGCGCGCTCCGGTGCCGTTACGTTCTCGAGGTACTGCACGAAATCGCTGTATTCCTTGGCAGTCAGGGGGATTTCGAGGATATCGAACATGGCCACGCTTCGGTTCCCCCCTGAGTCCTTGGCCAGGTAGAGAATCTTGTCGGCCCGTCGGAACAGCTCCTTCTCGTCCGCGCAGGGTGCTTTCAGCTTCTTTCCCAATCCCTGGGCCACTCCGATGGAGAGAGTTCCCAGCCCCCGGCCCTTCCAGCGTTCCAAAAAATCCTCGATCCCACCACGGTAGGTGGGATCCGCCTTCTTCTTGTCCGCCAGCTCCTTCTGGGCCATGAGCAGGGGGATCTCTTTGAGCCGTTCGGAGAAGCGCTCCTTGAGCAGTTCGTGGTAGCGGCTGCGGATGCGGGCGGCCTGACCCAAGGCCACGGCGACATCACCCTTCAAGGCTACCAGGAGCTCATCCCCGCCGAAGCGTACGGCCAGATCCTCCTCCCTGCCCGAGGAGAGAATCACCTCCGCGGCCAGCTTCAGGATCTCGTCTCCAAAATCGTGGCCCAGGGTGTCGTTGATCGCCTTGAAGCGGTCCAGATCCATCACCATCAAGCTGAGCGGCTGCCCGGCCTGCCGGCTGTTTTGGAAAAGAGTGGGCATGAAGCGCAGGTACTCATTCTTCGAAAACAGACCGGTCAGCCTGTCGATCTCTTCGAAGTCCTTCTTGAGATCCACCCGCAGCGGAGTTTGATCATCTTCGATCTCTTTGTAGATCCTCCTCTCCTCCGTGGAAGCGAAAAGCACCTCGGCTCCGGCCTCTCTCAAGCGGCTTTCCTGGTCGTTGAGCAGGAAATCCAACATTTCGGTGAATCCGAGGAGGATTTCCAGAAACACCCGGTTGTACTCTCCCCAGCAGGTCTTGAGAATCCTCTTCTCTTCCGGAAGAGCCTCGATATAGCTGTGGATTTGGTTCATCAGAGGCCCTGGTTGACGCTCGACCAGGTCCTCCCGGTCGAAGCGCTGGTGCACGATCGGGTTGTCCAGCTGATCCCTGCGGATGACCAAACCGCCCAGGTACTCGTGCAGATCCTTGGTCACCGCGTACAGAGGACGGCAGCGGAAGTATTCCTTACGATCCAGGCTCAGGGCAACATGTCCGTAACCGCGGATGATGTGGTTTCGGATCTGGTTGATCGTCTCGATCGTTTTGCGGGCGATTGTCGAGTTCAGAAAACGGCTCTCCACCTCCTTCTCCCGCAGGGAGAGCTCCTTCTCGAAGTAATCCACCTCTTTGAGATAGCGCAGCAGCGCCTCCTCCCGGGCCGCCCGCCACTGCCGGCGAAGCTCCGAAAACAAATCCGCTGCTCGCGATCTTTGGCTGCGGAGCGGATCGGCCATCTCCACGAGGGCCTCCGAATTGAGGGACTCCAGCATCTGACCGATGAGCTCGTGCAGGACAATTACAGGTGCCAAGGGATCCAAGCGGCTGATCTTCCAGAGCAGATTCATGAAATCGAGCCTGCGGGATACGACCGGACCTCTGTAGTCGCGGTGGGAAAAGATCTTCTGCTGAAACCACAGCAGGATCGAGTAATCCCCTTCCCAGATGTGTTGAGCCCGGCACCCGGGAAACGCGTAGTCCAGGATAGTGAGGATCCCCCGGAATTCCTCGTTGAAGTCGAAGATCGGTTCTTCCGATTCCTCCGGCTCCTCCTGCGGGGACTCCTCTTCTCCCTCAGCGGTCTGCCTGCTTTGCGCCGACTGCCGCCTTCCTCTCGAGGAGGTCAGATTCAGGGCTTCCCGCAGAACCAGCACCTCTCTTTTGTCCAGGCCGACGAAGGCGTAGATATTCTCCAGGATGGACGCCACCTCCGCCTGGGTCCGGAAGCGGTTCAGCATCTTCAGCAGGGCCGGATACAGTTGCCCGGCGAACCATTTCAAACGGGTGTAGCAGGCCAGGAAATCGTCGATCTGATGATCTATCCGGGTGCAAACCTGCTGGATCTTCTCCTCGTTTGAATACACGCGCTTGTACAGGCCCTTGATCAGCTCCCCAGCACTGCGGATCCGCTCCTCCAGAACATCCAGATCGGCCTGAACAGCTAGGGTGATTCTGTACACTCCTTTGACCACGTCGATCAGCTCGAACACATCCACATTCTTCTGCTGCTCGAATCTGCTCCGCAGGGACTCGAGAACCTCGAACAGACGAGGGGGTATCTTCTGAAAGCTTATCATCAGGCGGTAGCCAGCGGGTTCCCAGTTCAACAGATCCCTCGTCAAATCACCCTTTAAATTGTAGCCGCTGTCGCTGATGCGGCGCAGAAACCCTCCCCCGGTGAGCAGTTTTTCAACGAGCTTCTGCAGCTCCAGCAGCGTGTGGATCAGGCTGTAGCCTTCCGGATCCCCCCGATGAGCGCTGTCCAGAACCAGGGATTTTAGAAATCGAGCTGGAACCGGATCCCGATTCGGCCACAGAAAGGAGAACAAACTGGAGAGGAATTGGCGGATA